>RCND010002197.1_pt1 | contig 10897 bp, 13 predicted proteins | sample 2041351 | NCBI WGS metagenome assembly RCND01 (sample SAMN09708230, study PRJNA481090) | Marine sediment metagenome, whole genome shotgun sequencing project. | biome: marine sediment; feature: ocean; material: sediment; isolation source: Sewage treatment plant 12B marine sediment (STP12B) ...
AAGAACGTTACCCTGAGGGTTGGGGTGGTGCAGCGATTATGAAGACTGAGCAAGGCAGTTATCTAATGAGTGTGGCATTAGAATCAGCCAATGCAAGTGCTGGATTGTGTATGGAAACAGGAGCAATGTGCGAAGCACAAAGGCTAAATGAAAAAATCACACATTCTTTGTGTGTTACAAGAGATGATGAGAAATCACCTTTTAAAGTTTTAACGCCATGTGGAATATGCCAAGAGCGGTTGTCCTATTGGGGCAATGATGTTCTGGTTGGAATAACAAATGAGAGCAAGCAAGTTGTGTTTAAACCAATGAATGAAATTAATTTATATCATTGGACAAAAGCCTATGATATGGCGGATTTGGAACACTACGAAGGATAAAACAACTGTTACAAGACAAATGAGACCAATTGAAAGTGGCATGCGATGAGTTTAGATTATGTTGAGTTCAGACGTTGATAACATTTCCTAGTGTAATGATTGATGATTTGATATAATGGATATAAAGATAGGAGTTGAGCTATATGATTGCAAAGAAACAGATTCAGGAAGTTATTGAACGGATGCCTGACGAGATAGATGTTGAAGATTTGATGTACGAACTCTATGTGATAGATAAGATAGAAGCTGGCAGGAAAGATGTTCGAGAAGGTAAAATTATATCACATGAACAAGCTAAGAAAAGGCTTTTGAGTTTATGAAGATATCATGGCGGGAGAGGTCCCTCGATGATATCGAGGCAATAAGGGATTATATTGCTAAAGACAACTCATTTTATGCGAAGGTCTTTGTTGAGAAAATAGTAGAGCAAATAGAGAAGCTTGAAGGTTTTCCAATGGTAGGCAGGTTTGTGCCTGAATACAGTAATGAGAGTATAAGAGAATTGCTCTACAGGGATTATAGAGTGATTTATGAGATATTCGATGGTGAGATATATATTATTACAGTTATTCATGGATCAAGAAGGATTGATTCAATGTAAGGTCATAGTATATCGCTATAGGCCTTTTTCTTTTGTGGTTTCTGCATATTACTTCCCCATACAGCGAATCAGAGCAAGGGCTTCAAGGTTGTAGAAGTATAGAGGTTGAGAGCCACATTCTGTGCGCTACGTCAGGTGAAAGAAAATGTTATTGAAGTGTTTATAGTGAGAGGTAAAAATGATTGAAATTAGAAATGCTGATCTATGTTCAAAAGATTACAGAGAATTTAAAAGATGTATATTAGAAGAGTGGGGAGAAGTTAATCAATTACCAGAATGTGATGAAGTATTAACACTACCATCACCTTTATTAGTTTTTGAAGATAAGCATTTAGCAGGTGGCTTAACTTTTATTGATTATATGAGTCCTTACAATAGTTCTATTGCATTATGGATAAATACAGTATATATCATCAAGCTTAATCGTGGTATGGGGATCGCAAGTCAACTAATAAATAAAGCAACGAAAGTTACTATGGACTACGGGGCTTCTGAGTTGTTTGTTTATACAAACAAAAAAGGACTATATTTAAAAATTGGATGGCAGATTGTTAGTGAAGATGAAGAAAATTGTGTCCTTAGAAACAGTTTGACCATCAATCAAAAAAACAACCCCATCCAATGATGAGGTTGTTATAGTCTAATAATAGTCTTTGCAGGAAACTATAACTAATTTTTTCTTATGAATTCTATAGATTATTCGATGTTCTTCGTCGATGCGACGACTCCAATAACCACTGAGGTCATGCTTTAATGGCTGTGGTTTGCCAAGACCTTTTGCGTATCCATCTTTTTCAATACTTTTGATAAGTTTTTTTATGCGTTTCACTTTAGTTTTATCTGTTTGTTGCCAGTATAGATAATCATTCCAATTATCATCTGTGAATAGTTTGGTCTTTGACATGCCTCTTTCAGAGGATTTGCCTTGTTCATACTGTTGGATACCATTTTTGATTTTTTGGTATGTTCCAGGGCTACTAAAGATTCTGAAGTTTTCCATCATATTGTTATATTCAGCTTCAGAGATCATGACTATATTTTTACCTCGTGACCTTGTTACGATGACAACTTCAACATCAGAAACAACTTTTTTGCATATTTTTTTAAAATGCCTTCTTACTTTGGAACCAGCAATTGCTATCATGTAATCACCTCCTGAAGAAATTGTATCATATAAGGTAGAAAAGAACAACGAAATGAGGTGCGGGATTCTTTCCCTTTCTATTTTAAGAATAAAGAAATTTGTGATCTAGTGGGCACATCACCGAGCAACAGTTTTCTGATATAATAAGGTCAGTGCATTGGCAAATAGTATAAAGCGATATTTGGAGGAAAAAATGGCTAAAGTATTTAATGAAGATAGTATCAAGTATGAGTATAAAGAGTCAGAGATACCTGAATTTGCATGGCATTCAAGCATCAATTTGTATGAATTAGTCAAGGCAAAAAATTTAATTTTTGACATTCGACTATTAGAACCAGGTAAATATTCATATCCTTATCATTCACATCGCAATGCAGAAGAATTATTCGTCATATTAGATGGTGAGGCAAGTTTAAGAACACCAGAAGGGTATCAACAAGTTAAAGAAGGCGATATTATATTTTTTGAGATGGGTCCAAGTGGGGCTCATCAATTACACAATAATACTGATGGGCAATGTAAGTTTTTAGATATTAGAACTCATTTAGGCATAGATGTTTGTGATTATCCTGATTCTGGTAAAGTTAATATTTTGCCATATAACGAGATATATGAGTCAGAAACTAAGGTCAACTATTATAAAGGTGAGCAAGATGTTAAAAAGAAATGGCAGGAATAAATGAATGCGATGATTAGAAGATTTTTGATTGGGGACGCAGTAAAAGTATCTGTGCTTATTAGACGTAATTTTCTGGAAGTGAATATTAAAGATTATAGTGAAGAAGCTATGCGAATTCTTGCAAATGAATTTAATGTGAATAAGGTAAATAACATAGCAAGTTATGCTCATATGTATGTTGTTGAAGATAAAGACGAAGGAATTATTGGGTGTGGTGCTATATCAAGTTTTTGGGGAAGTGAAGATGAAAGTATCTTGCTGACAGTATTTGTAATACCTGAATTGCATGGTAAGGGTATTGGAAGAAAGATCATAGAAGTATTAGAAATGGATGAATTATATTTACGGGCTAAACGCATTGAAGTTGCCTCATCTATAACAGCCTGTAAGTTTTATCGAAAGTTAGGTTATGTCTATAAGAATGGGTTAAAAATACTCGAGGATGAAGATGTTTATAGATTAGAGAAGTTTAAAGAAGTGGCACACAACGTACAGAACGACCTTTAATAATGGCTTCGATTTTAGTTCTTACAAATTCACCAATCGAGCACTTTTATATTTTAAAGGAATGATTGTTTAGACTGTAAGGAGAAGCATCATTGAAACTGTACCGTGGATCACGTTAGATGCCATCAATCATTCGCTTTTGCAGGAGGGACTACATTGAAGAAAACACTATATTTACTATTATTTATTTTGATGGCAACTGGTTGCAATCAACAAGCTATTGATATTGAGATACCAAGTGAGTTAGTTACAAGCACTAAAACAGATCGTGTTGAAGTTGTATCTTTGGTCTCGGAAAGTGATCGTCTAACGAGTGAAGTGGCTACGGAAGGTGTGTCTGAAGCAGATTCGGAAGTAGACGTAGAATTAGAAGTAGACATAGAAGTAGAAGTTGATGTAGAAGAGATAGTGAATGAACCCACTCTAGATGAGGCTACAGAAGTTGTTTCCAAAAGAGTTGAGTTGCCTGTAGGTAGATGGCAGAGCGATGATGACTTATTTCTATACATAAGTGCAAAAGATGAGGATTATGAATTGTTGTACTGGAAATATGATAAGATTGTCGCGAATTTTCTATTGGTTTATGAGAAGGAATTAGATTTGTACGTAGCAAAAACTAAAGAAGGAAAGGTGCTTCTTAATAGTTCATTTGTAGATCATAAGATTATTTTGACTACATTTGAAGACTCTTCTATGAACTGGAAGGGGATTGAGCCTTCAAGTAGCGATTTTTATCTAACTGATGACGTTAAAAAAGTAGTCGAATTATTACCGTATGACCTAAAATTAGGCCATACTTTCTATGATACTGAAGCGTTCGTTGTTGCGTTTGAACAAGGTGAAGTGATTGCGATGAGCGTATATAATGATGAAGTTGAATACGATGATTTGAGTGATGAAGAACTAGCCCTTGTGGCAGTATATGAATCTGCAGAGATGAATTTTCCATGGGAAACTATAAGCAATGGATGTAGCTGGTATTGTGGTGGGGGACCGTCTGAGGTACACGCAAGTTCATATTTGAATGATGACGACTACTATTCAGCCAATCAAGCACATGATGGAAATTTGATGACTGCATGGGTTGAAGGTGAGGAAGATGATGGCATTGGGAATAGAATCACCTATAAGTTTGATTATAGGTCGCCACGTATCACGACTGTCATCATCTATAATGGTTATCAAAAGAACGAAGAGACATATTTCGACAACAATCGTGTTAAGGCAATGAAAGTCACTATTGATGGCATTGATTATGGATTAATACAACTACAAGATACGACAGAACCACAGTACTTTGATATTGTTCCTACGACTACATGGACAGATCAAATTGACTTATCATTTGAAATATTGGACGTCTATAAAGGTGATAAATATTCAGATACTTGCATAGCGGAAATAAACTTTGATGGGTTGGATGTGCATTGTTTCGCAGAAGGATCAAACATACGTATGTCAGATGGAACAGATCAGCTAATTGATGAACTACAAGCGGGTGACCTTCTAATGGGGTACAAACCTAGTACTGGAGAATATAAAGAAGTAGGTGTAACAAATGTATATGAAGCTGAGCACGGTCAATACGTTAGGTACTCCATGGAAGAGACTGAAATTACAGTGACTTATTCTCATCCAATGGTTGATTATTATGGGAATATTTATTCCTTTGACCCTTTGAGAACAGAAGAAATCTATGATTTTGAAGATGTAAAGATGATATCTTCAGGCATATTACTTATTGATAGTGAGGGCAATCCCATAGAAATAACAGAGATTAATAAGATCAATGGTCCTTTAAATGGTTATAGTGTCAACATTAAAGAAGGTTTTGGATATTTCATTAATGGACTATTCAATATGGTCTATTAATCTGACATAAATGACGTCTCCTAACATCACCATTGACGCTTCAAAAATGAAAGGATAATTTATGAATCTGATCATACTTGCCTTAATCATATTTTCTATTGCAACCTTAATGACTATGACAGGGAGAGGCGGTGGAAATTTCTATGTGCTCGCCTTAGTTTTATCGGGTTTGTCAATGCACCAATCTGCTTCTACAGGTCAGTTTATTCTTTTTGTCTCTTCAATTTCAGCAACACTAATTTTTGGTAGAGGACGTAAAGTCGAGTGGAAACTTGTTTTGATTATTGGTTCAATAACGGCTCTATCTGCATTTTTCGGAGGATTCTTTGCACAATATTTTTCAGGGAAAGTATTAAAATTTGTATTTTCTTTCTTTTTGTTGATGGCTTCATTATTAATGTTGCGGCCTATAAAAGAGAGGAAAGTAGTTGCTGAAAAAAAGTTTGGTATATGGCACTTGAAATCAAATAGTAATGAATATCAAATTAATTTAATGCTTGCATTACCACTTATTGTTGCTACAGGTTTTGGTGCCGGTATGGTTGGTATTTCTGGGGGCTCCTTTCTTGTCCCGTTAATGGTTTTGGCATTTGGGGTACCCATGGATTTGGCAGTTGGAACCTCAACAACAATGGTCGCTGGTACTGCATTAATGGGCTTTGTTGGTCATTTAGTTACAGGTGATGTTATTCCAACAACAGCCATTGTTTTAGCTATTGCTGCAGCAATAGGAGGTGTGATAGGGGGGACGTTTGCAATAAAGACTAAGCCCAAAGTATTAAAAAGTCTCTTTGCTTTAACGACATTGGCCGCATCTATTGTAATGATATTTAATGCCATAATATCCAAGTAGTTAAAAGGAATGAACCATTATCAGAGTGAAGTTTGGTACAGTTTTAGTGATTATATCGAACCTTAGTTTTCGGCAATGAAAGGCGTAACGATGATTAGATTAGCAAATGTAGATGATATTGATGGCATTGTGGTGTTGTTTAAAGCCTGTATTAAGGCTTTAGACGACAAGCAGATCTATCAATGGGATGACGGATACCCAAATAGAGACACTTTTAGTGAAAACATTCAAAAAAAGCATCAGTTTGTATTTGAAGATGGGGACCTATTGGTAGGGGCAGTGTGCCTCAACGAAGAGCAGGCACTAGAATATAAGGATGTTTTATGGTCGACAGTTGATGGGAAAGATTTGGTTGTGCATGCTTTGGCCATTAATCCAAACCATCAAGGAAGAGGTTATGGTCAGAGAATCCTTGAGGAATGTGAAACTTATGCAAAAACGAATGGTTATGACGTGATTCGCTTAGATGCCTTTTCGGAGAATCCAATTGCTAGGAGGTTCTATGAAAAAAATGATTACAAGCACGTTGGCGAAGTCCTTTTTGGGTACAAGCCTATCGGACATCAAAGATACATTTGTTATGATAAGTGCATTAATCATAGGGCCAATCAATAAAGGAGGTTATTATGAAAGGCATAGTTAGTCATATAGAATTATACGTTCAAAATCTGGACGTAAGCACGGCCTTCTGGGGTTGGCTCCTTAAGGATCTAGGTTACAAAGAATATCATAGCTGGCAGATGGGTGTCAGCTATAAGTTGGGTGAAACGTATATTGTCTTAGTGCAAGTGGAAGAACGGTACAAGGACATACCTTATCATCGGTGTGGCGCAGGGCTGAATCATTTAGCTTTTAATGGTGAGAGTAGAGCCTTTGTTGATGAGATGACAACCAAACTGAGAGAAAAAGGTGTTAATGTACTTTATGAAGATAGGCATCCCTATGCAGCAGGTGAAGATTATTATGCTGTGTTCTTCGAGGATCCAGACAGAATGAAAGTTGAGATAGTGTCAGACTTGGAATAGCCCCTAACAACCTAATTGCCGTAACAAATGAAAAACACGCAAAAATCTCAAAATTAGAAAAAGCTTGATTGATGAAAGCAGTTTTCTAGTTGAGAGATTTTTGCGTTTTTTGCGGCTTTTGTTGTTCTTTTAATTATAGGCTTCTAGAGCTTCGTGTACTTCTTCCCAGCTTTCATACAACGAAACGAGTTCATCTTCATGAGAAGCCTTAAGTTCAGTAATTTCACCGACTTTTATATGGTCTGTGTAGACGGATTCGTGTGCTAATTGATCATCGCATTGCCCTATAAGAGCTTCTAAATCATGAATTCTTTTTTCAATAGTTTCGAATAGATTAACCAATCTTCGCTGTTCAGCTTTACGGGCTTTTTCTTCCTGCCAAGATAATTTGTTCTCGCTTTCGGGTCCAGAACTGATCGTGCCAGCCGCTTCAGTTTTGCGGGCTTTTTGTTCCATGAAATCGTCATAATCACCTAGGTAAGTGTCGATTTTTTTATCCGTCAGGTGAAGGATCTTATCAGCCACCTGATTCACAAAATATCTATCATGAGAGATCACAAACAGAGTGCCTTGATAGCCGTTTAAAGCGTTCTCTAAGATGTTCTTGGAGATAATGTCCAAGTGGTTGGTTGGCTCATCAAGCACAAGGAAATTGGCCTCGCTAAGCATGAGCTTTACTAAGGTGAGACGGCCTTTTTCTCCGCCGCTTAGGTTAGAGACACTTTTAAAGACATCATCACCTTTAAATAGATAGGAAGCCAAGACGTTCCGTATCTCACCAGTGGCCATCGTAGGGTAGGCGTCACTGATTTCATCCATTAAGGTATTGGTTGGGTCCAGCAATTGGTGCTCCTGATCATAATAACCAACTTTGACTTTAGCACCGGTTCTAAAACTACCGGCATCTGCAGAGAGGACTTTGTTAAGTATTTTAAATAGGGTAGACTTACCTGTACCATTATCACCAATCAGAGCAACTTTTTCAGCTTTTTTGATCTCAAAAGATAAATCATCAAATAATTGAAGGGGACCAAAGGCTTTAGCAAGTTCTTTTACACTAAGAACATCGTTGCCGCTTTCAAAACGGGGTTTAAGGTTCAAGTGCATATCTGCGTTGACAGACATTGGCTTATCAACTAATTCAACTTTTGCTAATTGTTTTTCACGACTTTCGGCCCTTTTGATGGACTTCTGACGGTTGAAAGAACGCAATTGTTTAATGACGTCTTCTTGTTTCTTGATATCCTTTTGCTGAGTTTCGAAGTGTTTGGCCTGGACTTCTTTATCAAGTTCTTTTTGAACAATAAAGTCACTGAAACTTCCTTTGTAAGACTTGGCATGACCTAACTCGATTTCAATGGTTCGATTGGTGACCTGATCCAAGAAGTAACGGTCATGAGAGATAATGAGCAGTGTGCCTCTATAACTTTGCAGGTAACCTTCTAACCACGTAATGGCACCTATGTCCAAGTGGTTGGTAGGCTCATCAAGCATGAGTATATCCGGTCGTTTAATAAGCTCCATCGCCAAGGCAATACGTGTCTTCTGCCCACCTGAAAGAGTCGTGACAGGCTTGCTGAAATCTTTTTCAGTGAAACCCAAACCACTAAGGACACCTTTTACAAGGCTGTCGTATTGGTATCCGTTCATAAGTTCAAAACGTTGTCTTAAACGATCGTAATCATGATTAAGAGAATCAAGTAAGGCCTCATCTCCCTGGTGGAGGTGAAGTTTCTCAGCCATATCTGTTAATTCTTGCTGTAACATCACCAAGTCCGTATCTGCACGATAGACTTCATCAAATAACGGTCGATTGCTGGCAGCTAAAGCATTTTGTTTCAGATAACCTATTGATTTGCCGGAAGCAATAAGAATGTCACCTTCATCCGCAAGTAGTTCTCCGGTAACAATACGGAAGAGGGTAGTTTTGCCGGCGCCGTTAATACCAACCAACGCAACTTTCTCACCATCATTTATAATAAAATTAATGTCTCTAAGCAGTTCATTGACTATGAATGCTTTGGAAATATGTCTGCTTTGTAATATCATGTTAATTCCTTTTCCATGGTTCAATATAAAAATCGTTTACATCATACCATTATTGAGGTGTAAAGGGAAGAATGTTAATTGACAGATTCTTAACAAATGGCTATAATGAGGATAGAAATGATTAGTTACAGTAGAAATACGGGGGTCGCAAAATGACATCAAAGAAAATATCCAATGCAGTGATCAAGCGTTTACCAAGATACTACAGATACTTAGGTGAACTTTTGGAAAGCGAAGTGGTGCGTATCTCTTCTAAAGAGTTAAGCGTACGTATGGGTGTCACTGCGTCACAGATACGACAAGACCTCAATAACTTTGGTGGCTTTGGTCAACAGGGGTATGGTTACAATGTTGATTACTTATATAATGAAATAGCCAAAATACTTGGACTAGAGAATCACTACAGCGTGGTTGTTATTGGTGCAGGTAACTTGGGACAGGCATTGGCCAATTATACAGACTTTGAGAAACGTGGTTTTGTCATTAAAGGTCTCTTTGATGTGAATCCTAGACTTGTAGGCATCTCAGTAAGAGGTATTGAAGTTAGAGATATGGACACTGTGGCGGCCTTTGTTAGAGAAAATGACGTTGATATTGCCATCTTAACAGTGCCTAAAGTAAAAGCCCCATTAATTGCCAACGAATTGGTTGAATCAGGGGTGAAAGGTATTTGGAACTTTGCACCAGTTGATCTTGCGATTAGTGATACACACGTTGTCGTTGAGAACGTGCATCTATCAGAGAGTCTTATGACACTTTCCTATCGTATTAAGAATGAAGGATTATAAGCTACTGGCAGTTTGCTGTTAGCGGTTAAAAAAACAGTAGAATAGTGGTATAATAAGGCAATCGGATGACCGGTTGCTTTTTCTTTACTTTTAATCCAACCGCTGGATAAATACTATTATGGAGATGACCAAATGATTGTAGGCATAGGCAACGATATTATTGAGATTGACCGTATCAAAAAAGCAATTTCAAAAGATGGTTTTATGGAAAAGTATTTTACGGACAAAGAAAGATTATTTTTTGAGCAACGTCATCACAATGCTGGTACAATCGGTGGTAATTTCTCAGTGAAAGAATCAGTGAGCAAAGCTTTAGGGACAGGCATTAGAGATTTCGGGTTAAAAGACATTGAAGTTTTGCGCAATGCGCTGGGTAAACCGGAAGTCAGGCTGTATAATAAGGCAAAAGAACTTTCAGACAGCCTTGAAATCAGTCATTGGCATGTGAGCATATCTCACTCAAAAACAACCGTTGCAGCTATGGCAATAGGAGAGAAAGAATGATTGCAGTAACAGCAGCTCAGGTAAAGGCCATCGATAGAATGACCATAGAGGACTATCATATTCCCGGAACAATACTAATGGAACATGCAGCCATTAAGGTTGCTGAGAAAGTATTGGAGCTTGACGCCAGTCTTCCTATTACAGTGGTTTGTGGCGTTGGTAATAACGGCGGTGATGGCCTAGCGGTTGCCAGATTATGTTACCTTGCAGGAAGAGAAGTTGATGTGGTCCTGGTGGGTGATTTGGACCGGCATACAGAAGATGCCAAGGTTATGTACCGAGGTATTCTTGGTTTTGATATAGGGATTAAGCATATAACAACACAGGATGATTGCGAAGCTCTTGAAGAGAGGCAATCGATTGTTGTTGATGGTCTTTTTGGCATCGGGTGTACAAGAGCATTAGAGAGTTATTACAAAAGAACCGTTGAATGGATGAACAGATGCGGAGATTATATTGTCAGTATTGATATGCCCTCTGGAATTCACACAGATA
>RCND010002198.1_pt1 | contig 10895 bp, 11 predicted proteins | sample 2041351 | NCBI WGS metagenome assembly RCND01 (sample SAMN09708230, study PRJNA481090) | Marine sediment metagenome, whole genome shotgun sequencing project. | biome: marine sediment; feature: ocean; material: sediment; isolation source: Sewage treatment plant 12B marine sediment (STP12B) ...
TAAATAAATTTAGGTTTGGGGATTATAAAATTACAAACCCAACCTAAAGCTATTGTTAACGAAATGTTAAAATCGACTAACAGCATGTGCTTCATCGATTTATTCTTTTTTTTATCGATGAAATACATTTTATTGTTAAGAAAAAGTGCGTTTAAACGTTATTATAAGGATATAGTCGATCAATAAGAACGCTTTAATCCGATTAGAATTTATAGCGTATTCGATCATGTAATCTATTAAGGCTCCCATGCCAAAATTCAATTTCAACAGGCTTCACTATATAGTCTCCCAAATACCTTAGTCGTTCTATTTCTTTTCCTGTATGATTTTTTTCCAATTCTAATAGTTTAGCTTCAAGAGATTCTTATAAGTACTGCTGTATATTTAAAGTCTCTCTACTAAAGTTGAATCTCCAAAAGATGCTATTCGCTGTTTTTTTCAACAGGATTAGATGCGTTAGAAATAGGTAATTACTTTCTAACCAAATGAAACTAAGGAACACTATAAAAAGTTAAAAGTAACTTTTTATAGATAAATGTTGGCTTAAGCATTCCTCGTTTTAGCCATCTCTTCTAATTTTAAAGGTTATTAGATCTCTATCTTAGATTTATCCCTTTAAAAATTCACTTTTTTCGAACACCTAACAGGACAGTGAGGTCATTAGACCTAAACAAGTTTGGGTGTCAAACACAACCTATATCAGCACCACAAAAGGCTTTTACTATCTAGCACTCGTAACTATTATGCATTCTCTTAAAATAATAGGTTATGACACTAAATAATAGTTTAGAACTTAAAGAATGCGTGAGAGGGCTTAATAAGGCCATATATTAAGCCAAAAAACATTAAAAGACCATACAACATTCGGATCGAGGACAGCAATGAAAACACTGAGGCACTTAAAAGAAAAAAGGCATACATGTGGATGCGAAGAAAGCAGCAATAACTTAACGGTATCGTACAAAAAAGCCCTACATCTCTGTAAGGCTTTCGTCTTTAAAAGTGATCCCACAGGAATTGAAACAATTAGAGTAATATAGTTTTGTGTAGAATAATCTCGAGTTTCTACTTAATGTTTTATTGCATACAGATATGTCATAAAGAGCCTATGATAGAATTATTTAGAAACTGAGGCGTTTTTATCTTTGTATCTCAATTCTCCTAATTCAATACCTATAGCTGTTTTAGCAAGTATGGTAAAGACAAATGCTCCCAAGGCCCATATCCCTATTGTAACACCTACTTCTATGCCAGTAGGTAAATATTCGACGATCTTACCATAAGGCCCTGGAATGAAGCCTGGAACAATTAAACCAAAACCTTTTTCAATCCATATAGCTACAAAAAGTAGAAAGCAACATACGTAGACAATTTTAAGATTATTTCTAAACCTATTAAAGGTTAGGGTTATGGTGGCTATAACATTTAATGGAATTGCTGTCCAGATCCAAGGTAGTAAGGCATTTTTTCCATGCAAACCAAAGAAAAGATAATAGGCACTTTCACTGTGGTGAGTAGGTGCATAGAATTCCTTAAATAATTCTGAGATTAACATTATTAAGTTTATTTGTGCAGCAACAGTAACAATCATCGCTATTTTCTTGATTGTTTTATCTGGAATTTTAAACGCTGTAAAGGAGCGAATAATAGCTAAAACTAAAATAATTAGTGCTGGGCCTGCAGCAAATGCTGATGCCAAGAAACGAGGGCCTAATAAAGCATTATTCCAAAATGGACGCGCTTGTAAACCTTGATATAAAAAAGCAGTAACAAGGTGAATACCTACAGCCCAAAATACAGAAAGAACAGCACCTGGAACATAGATATTTTTCTTTGCTTCTTTACCTTGATAATGCCTAAAAAGGATGTAAAACGGAATAGAGATATTTATGAACAGATAGCCATTTAATACGATCACATCCCAGGTAAGCATTGAATTAGGGAAATTGAAAACCCCAATGCCTGGTATCATGTGCCAAAGTACAGACGGCCCTCCCATATCCGCGACTACAAATGCTAAGCACATTATTAATGCCGCTACTGCGAGACCCTCCCCAATGAGTACGGCTTGTTTAAAATCTATATCATGCAGGATATAAGTAGGCATAACGAGCATTACTGCAGCTGCAGCGACACCTACCAAAAATGTGAAATTCGAAATATAAAGCCCCCAGCTCACCCGATCAGACATCCCAGTAACACTAAGTCCTTCATCTAATTGAATAGAATAGCAGTACATGCCTAAGAGCATCACTATCGTTAGAAACCCCATCCAAATATGATATTTTACTGACCCTTTGGTAATAGTATCTAAACTATCGATTACCAAACTTTTAAATACTTTAAATACTCCCATTTTTTAATGTTTTAAATCTATCCGCTCAGAATTATATCGTATTCTAAGTGTTGTGATTTATATGCTTTCTATTGAGACTTCATTTATTCGTTAATCCATAAAATACCAGAATTTAGGATCGGTACCTAAATCTTCTTTTAATCGAAAGACTTTTTTGTTTTCTAAAACCCATCGTATGGTGCTTTTTGGATCTAATAAGTTTCCGAAAATTCGCGCTCCTGTTGGGCAAGCTTCTACACAAGCCGGATTTTTTCCTTTTCGAGTACGTTGTACACAAAAAGTACATTTTTCCATAACACCTTTTTTGCGCATTCTATTACCCAAATAATGTTGGTTTTTATTTACTTCCGCTTCAGGAACTTCTGGTTTACTCCAGTTAAATCTTCTGCCATCATATGGGCAAGCTGCCATACAATAGCGGCACCCAACACACCAGTCGTAATCTATAACCACAAGACCATCTTTTTCTTTCCAAGTGGCTTGAACTGGACAAACTTCTACACAAGGCGGGTTATCACAATGAAAACATTGCGTTCCCATATAAAAATGATCTTCCGCAGGGACTTCGTGATAATAATTATCATCTGCTTCATCAAATTTTAATCCTTTTCCGTCTTTCATTTCGTGAATACGGATATATTGCATTTCAGAGTTTCTGTCTTGATTATTTTCTTCCACACACGCACTTACGCAATTCATATAGCCTTGACATTTTGAAATGTTGAAGGCGTATCCAAATAAGACATCTTCTTCAGCATTTTCAGCTGTCATACTTATAGTGTTGCCTGTTCGTAGTTCATACGAACGCATTAATCTATTTATAGTCCCTTCCTTTTCTTCATCGGTCATTAGTTTATAGTTTCCTTTAAACTGTTCTTCCCAATCAATTTGTGCTTTTTCTTTACTGTCATCGTCTTTTACAACACTCGTACAAGAACTAATAGCACCTGCTCCAATAAGGAGGCTTGCTGTCAATTTTTTAAACGCAGTTCTTCTGTCCATCTTAACATCAAAGACTTGATCAAAACCATCTTTATGTCGTTCTTCACCTATAGAGGCGTTTATGGCAGCCTCGTAAAATTCATCAGGACTAAGCTCCTCTTCTTTATGACTATTGCAGCTTCCCTGAGATTTACCACAACCACAAGAACCCGATGTTTCTTCTTTTTTATTTAGACCTAGGTCTAAAGTGTACCATTTTTTATTATCGCTCATACCTCTATTATTAATGATCTAAACCCTCTTTACGTTGTAAAGCTTTATGCGTATTAAATTGTACTGGCCATCGGGTATCAAAACCTGGATCATGTGGATTGTGACAATTCACACAGGTCTGTGATGCTCTTGGCGGGGCCCATCCTGCTACTTTCTTGCCATGAGCTCCGCCTTTCCAATCCTCAAATTGGTTAGAATGGCATTGAGAACATACTTTATGGCTTAAGTTTAAATCTATATTTTGACCTGTTAAGGAGTTTAGACTATTCATGTTTTCACCATTGTGGCAAGTAGCGCAATTCATTATTTCGCTATTAGCATGGTTCAATTTGATATCCCAATGCGCCTTTTGTCCAACTGCAGTTTTCATTTGCGTAACAGGTCTAATATGACACTCTATACAAGAATATGATTTGATCTGTCCTTTACGCTCAGGAATTAGAAACGTATGTTCTCCTTCTGTAATTTTAATTAACTCAGTATCTGCTAATAATTCATCAGAGGTGAGGTTACCGTGATAGCGCTTTCCTTCAACTTCTATTTTATCTGTAACAGATTGATATTCCCCTTCTTTTTTACAAGAGCTTATCATCAGAATAAGCACAATTCCTATAAAATATATTCGATTTTTATTCATCTATAGTGCTATTAAATTGTCTTAGATAATTGCTCACATCTATTGCTGCTTGTTCACTCATTTTAGGAACATGACATTGCCTACAATTAACACGTTCTGGGTGTGTTACCCTAATTTCTTTAGGAGCACTTGGACCTGCATGACAAGACACACAATTCTCCCGCATTTGTAATTGGTGAGGTATCGTCGGTGGACTTCCTAGCATAGCGTTGTTTTCCCCCTCGCCTACTTTTGGTGCTTGTGCTTTGTCAAAAGTGAAGTTTATAAACGTGTCATTTGTGTTTTTCGTAACGTGACATTGGCGACAATTTATCATTTCTGGATGCGGCGTTATGGGAGCATATGCATTGTATTTCTCTACAAAACCACCATTTTGATGACACTGTGTACAGGTATTCCCTCCTAAACTTCGTTCTTCTTTAACTGGATGAGGAATACTTGGTGGTGCGCCCAGAAATGCTCTGTTATTATAATAATCTTTAAGTGTGCGTTGATGATTTTCATCTACGGGCATATTCAAATAATCTAAGCCAGCAGTAGAGCGTCTAAAAACACCGCTTTCAGATGGAATAAAATTTCCAGTTGGTGTTTCGATGACGGGCATATAGGCCTCCTCTAACCCCTTTTCATAACTGAAATTCCAAACAATAATAAAGGTGATAAATATGATTATAAAAAATGAAATGATTACAAGTCTCTTTTTCATAGCCTATACTTTTTCTACTTTAACAGCACATTTTTTATAATCTGGCTCTTTTGAAATAGGACAGAAGGCATCTAAAGTGACATCATTGATCAGCATGTTTTCATCAAAAAAGGGAACAAATACTTGTCCTTTTGTAGGTAGGCCTCTTTCATTGATGGAAGCGGGTAAAATACATGAGCCTCTGCGAGAACTTACTTTAATATTTTCTCCATTTCTAACGCCTAATGTCTTTGCATCATCTGGATGAAACTCTACATATGCATTTGGCATGGCCTGATGTAATACAGGAATTCGTCTCGTCATAGATCCCGTATGCCAATGTTCTATAACACGACCTGTATTTAACCAAAACGGATAATCTTTATCTGGCTTTTCTGGAGCATCTTCAAAAGGGCGTTGCCATATAATTGCTTTACCATCAGGTTTTCCATAAAAATGAAACGCCTCGCCATTAGAACAGGCAGGATCGTATTTCGCATTGAAACGCCATTGTGTAGATTTTCCATTAACATAAGGCCAAATAGCACCAGATTCTTTTTTCAGAACTTCAAGTGGGGCCATTCCGTGCTTTGCTCCTTCATGAAATTGTCTGTATTCATTATATATTTCTTCAACATGGTTTTCCTTACTGTATGGAAATAAATCACCATAGCCCATTCGTTTAGCCACTTCGATAAACATCCAAGCGTCTGCAGTGGCCTCCCCGGGCGCTTCTACCATTTTGTCCCAATGTTGGGTTCTGCGTTCAGAGTTACCATAAAGTCCACTCTTTTCAATATGCCAAGCCGCAGGAAGAATAACATCTGCCACATCTGAAGTTGGGGTTGGAAACACATCAGAAACCACAACAAAGCAAGATTCTTTTTCCATTGCCGGACGATAGCGCCCCGTTTTAGGCAATGATACTAATGGGTTTGTCGCTTGAGTCCATATAAATTTAATCTCACCGCGATCTACAGCTCTAAACATTTCTGTAGCATGATAGGTCGGCTTAGATGGGATTTTTTCAACTGGGACTTTCCAAATCCTAGCGGCCATTTCTCTATCTTTTTTATTCATTACAACACCGTGAGGTAATTTATGAGTAAAAGTGCCTACTTCACGAGCAGTGCCACAGGCAGAAGGTTGACCGGTTAATGAAAATGGGCCATTTCCAGGTTGAGAAATTTTTCCTGTAAGTAAATGAATATTATATATTAGATTATTCATCCAAGTGCCTCGAGTATGTTGGTTTACTCCCATACACCAATAAGACACTACTTTTTTATTTGGATCACCATATAGACTCGCCATATATTTAATGTCCTTTACAGATACTTTAGAATATTTAGAAACTTTTTCCGGACTGTAATCTTTCAAAAACTCTTTATATGCTTCAAAATCTATTTTTTCAGGTTTGTCCGTAAATTTATAATTGTCTTCCAGGCCATAACCCATATTAGTAAGCCCCTTACTAAAACTACAGTGTTTTTCAACAAAAGATTTATTTACCCATTTATTCTTAATGATCTCATAACAGATGGCATTTGCAACCGCTAAATCGGTTTGAGGTTCAAATAGGATTGATCGATCCGAAGCTGTACTTGAGCGTGTCGTTCTTGTAGCAAAATCAATAATCTTAACACCACGTCTCGTTTTTTGCTCTAACATTCTTGAGAACAATACAGGATGCATTTCTGCCATATTATTTCCCCAAGTGATAAAATAGTCAGCGTGGTCGATATCTTCATAACAGCCCATGGGCTCATCAGCACCAAAACTAGTCAAGAAACCAGTAACGGCACTTGCCATACATAAACGCGCATTGCAATCCAGATTGTTTGTACCTATTGCCCCTTTCATCAATTTAGACGCTACATAACCTTCTGGTATTGTAGATTGTCCTGAGGTGTACATTGCCACAGCATCCTTACCGTGATTAGCAATGGTTTCACTCATTTTATTAGCAACAATATCTAAAGCTTCATTTAATGGTGTTTTAACATATTTACCATTTTTCTTAACTAAAGCATACTCCAATCTGTCTTTAGACTGAATGCACATAATCTGATGGTACCCTTTTACACAAAGCAAACCTTTGTTTACCGATGAGTTTGGGTCTCCTTTTACAGCGACCGCTTTCCCATTTTCTGTACCTACCAAAATACCACAGCCAACACCACAGAATCTACATGGACCTTTTTTCCAATCTAAGTTGGCACCTTTAGGAATTCCTTTTTCTTGTTCACTAGCAAATAAAATACCTGGAAACATAGAGGCGGCTGCCGTCATTGCAGATAGCATTGCCATTTTTTTAATAAAACTTCTTCTATTTGTTACGGAGTTGTACATAGACATATTAATTTTGAAGTGTGTTAAAACCAGAAACTAAAGACAATAATTTAAGACTATTTATCGCTTCAATTTTTTCTACCAGAATTGCTTCTTCCTCTTCGTTTGGTGTATCGGTTACTAAGGCTAGGACATCTTGGTTTTCTGCTGGTACAACTTCACATTGACTAAAGTTATTTAATGCAGTTATCAATTCTTCTTTTTTTCCTGAGACAGAGTGAGCTATATAACTCTTTATAGGCATTTTAAGATGGTTTTAATTTGTAAGAAAAACTTTAATTTACTAATTCATTTCCAAGTTAATGAAATTCTTAAAAAAACGTTAAATAAAAGATGATAATTTTTATGTTATCGCCTAAAACAGAATCGTTATATTTGAGAGGACACAGCGCTTGTTCTAAATAATCAAAACAGAAATTCAATATATGATTGATGTAAATACGGCTCAAGATTTAGTTTTAAAACACAGTTCAATGGCTTCTGAAATTCTAGAAGTTAGTCTAAATGATGCTCTAGATTTTGTTTTAGCTAAAGCTATTGTTTCAGAAATACATATGCCGCCATTTAGACAATCTGCCATGGATGGCTATGCACTTAATATATCTAATACTAATACGTATAAATTAATAGGAGAGATAAAAGCAGGAGATAATGCTAACCCAACACTAAAGGCAGGAGAAGCCGTTCGGATATTTACAGGTGCACCAGTGCCAGATAATGCAAACGCAGTGATAATGCAAGAGCGGGTTAGTGTTCAAGGAGACCAAATTATTACACAAATGCCATTAGTGTCACAAATGAATATTAGACCTAAAGGTGAGCAAATTAAACTAAGTGAAATTGCACTAGAAAAAGGAACGCAATTAAAAGGAGCCCATATTGGGTTTTTAGCGAGTTTAGGAGTTACTAAAGTTTTGGTTTACAATAAACCCTCTATTGCCATTGTGGTTACCGGTAACGAACTCGTTGCGCCAGGAAACCCATTATCTTATGGAGAAATATATGAATCTAACGGTGCAATGCTTTCTGCTGTATTACGTGAATTAGGTTATACAAAGACTTCAATTATAACCGTTCCAGATGACTATGACAGTACTAAGAATACCTTAGAAAAAGCAATTAAAAATCACGATATAGTTATCGTAACTGGCGGTGTTTCGGTCGGAGATTACGATTTTGTAGGAAAGGCTTTAAATAGTATAAGCGTAAAAGAGGTTTTTTATAAAGTGAAGCAAAAACCTGGAAAACCACTGTTTTTTGGAAAGAAGGATGCTGTATCTATATTTGGACTACCAGGAAACCCTGCAGCGGCTTTAAGTTGTTTCTATATATACGTGTACCCACTCTTAAAAAAGAGTGAAGGAAGTATTAATCCTCAATTAACACGTATTTCAATGCCAATGGCAACAGACTATGTCGTAAAAGGAAGCCGCGCACAATTTTTAAAAGCAAAACTTCAAGACGATGGTGTTCAAATTCTGCAAGGCCAAAGTTCTGCAATGGTAAGAGCCTTTGGGGATGCAAATGCTCTCGTGTTTTTGCCAGAAAACAGTACCGAAATAAAAAAAGGAGATCAAGTTAAAACGATACTATTACCCCTAAAATAGTTTGTAAAGATGAGTGATTATAAAATTAGAAGTAGAATTTGGGTTGAAGCAGGAGATAATGTTTTGTTAGGAGAAGGACGTGTAAAATTACTTAAAGCTATAGAAGCTGAAGGTTCCTTATCAAAAGCGGCAAAATCAATTGGGATGTCGTACAAGAAAGCGTGGACACTTGTTGATGCCGTAAACAAATCGGCTAAAGAAGCTGTGGTAACAAAAACTATTGGAGGCCAAAAAGGAGGAGGTACCGTTATAACACCTTACGGATTCAAATTAATTGAAGCTTTTGATATCATCAATAAAAATTGCTGGGAATTTTTAGATCAACAACAAAGAATAATTAACAATCTATGATTTCAGACGTGCCATATTTTTGGGTTTTTCTCTGTATTCTACCTGTTATTGCATTTTTATATGCAGGTGTTGGGCACGGAGGAGCAAGTGGTTACCTAGCGTTAATGTCCTTATTTTCAATGGCGCCAGAAACAATGAAACCTACTGCTTTACTATTAAACTTGTTTGTAGCAGGCACCTCGTTTTACTATTACTATCGCGGCGGTTTTTTTAACAAAAAGCTGTTTTTATATTTTGCAGTCGGATCTATTCCAATGGCTTATTTAGGAGGCACACTTACTATAGATGCTAGCATCTATAAAATCATACTTGGATTATTGTTGATTTTTGCAGTACTAAAAATGCTAAATGTTTTTGGTAAAACAAGTGAAGCAATACAAGAAATAAAAATCTGGCAAGGTTTATTGGTTGGAGGAATCATAGGTTTCTTTTCGGGACTAATTGGTATAGGTGGTGGTATTATTTTAAGTCCAGTAATTTTGCTGTTTCATTGGGGGAAAATGAAAGAGGCAGCGGCCGTTTCAGCACTCTTCATCTGGGTGAATTCTGCTGCAGGATTAACTGGTCAGTTTGCCAATGGTATTGTATTAAACAATCAATCCTTTTTAATGGTCGGTCTTGCTGTATTTGGCGGTTTTTTAGGGAGTTACTACGGAAGCAAAAAAATGAGTAATCAAAGTGTTCGCTATATGCTAGTTGTAGTGTTAATAGCGGCATCTGTAAAACTGCTTTTTGTGTAATGCTAAAGAACAAAAACATAACAGGGATCATACTTGCAGGAGGAAAAAGCTCTCGAATGGGTGTGGATAAAGGATTTATCCTTTACAAGGATAAACCATTTATCAAGCATAGTATTGATGCTTTAAAACCATTGGTAAATAAAATTATAATAGTCAGTGACCATATTCAGTATGACAGTCTTGGCTATAAACGTATAAACGATGTATTACCGGAAACGGGACCATTATCTGGATTGTATAGTGGTTTGCTACAAAGTGATAGCGATTTAAACCTTGTATTAAGTTGTGACATTCCACTTATTTCTTCGGTAATATTAACCAAATTATTAACTGCTTATACTGAAGAAACCAATGCAATCGTCTGTAAGGGAAACAAAAGAGTAATGCCTCTTGTGGCACTATATCATAAAAACTGTATTGGAACTTGTGAAGCACTCTTAAAGCGAGACGAACGCAGAATGATGCGCCTTTTAGAAACCTTAGATAAGGTAGCTTATCTAGAATTAAATGAAGAACAAGCTAAACAGGTTAAAAATATAAATAATAGCAAAGATTTAAACGATATTAAACATGCAAATTGAAGTAAAATATTTTGGAATGTTAGCAGAGATTACAGACTGTAATACAGAACAATTAGTGATCTCTAGCCAAGACGTGTCTGGACTAAAAGAAGCGCTTTTAGACAAGTATCCAGACTTTAAAAACAAGGATTTCAGAATAGCGCAGAACCAAGAATTAGTAGCAGATACAGCATTGTTAACAGGCCAAGAAATTGCAGTATTACCCCCTTTTGCAGGAGGTTGATTAAAAAAATGAGTAGATATAGCAGACATATAAGTTTAAAAGAGATTGGCATTGCTGGTCAAGAAAAGATTAATACATCTAAAGTATTAGTAATCGGTGCTGGTGGTTTAGGCTGTCCGATATTACAATATTTGGTAGCAGCTGGTGT
>RCND010002201.1_pt1 | contig 10887 bp, 10 predicted proteins | sample 2041351 | NCBI WGS metagenome assembly RCND01 (sample SAMN09708230, study PRJNA481090) | Marine sediment metagenome, whole genome shotgun sequencing project. | biome: marine sediment; feature: ocean; material: sediment; isolation source: Sewage treatment plant 12B marine sediment (STP12B) ...
AAGGGTAGTTTTTGAAATGTCATGATATTCTCCAATTAATAGTGACAAAAAATAAAACTTATACAAAATGTTTATTGTGTCTTAGTCGCGACCCGATCTGACCGGTTGGCGAGCCTCTGAAAAATGGTGTTTAATTTGGTTTTTCAGTGAATATGGCAAGTATTGTATAGTATTTGTATAATTAAAAAAAGCCATAAATCTGTTTTTTTGTATAGGGTTTGTTCAGGCGGCTGGAAAGATTGCATATCTAACTAATAAATAAATTATTATTAATTTGTCATATCTGCATGTTATTACTTCGTTAAGACTTAGTTCCAGTCATTGATGTAAAAATATTGTATAATAATCATACAAGAATATATTTATTGTACAAAAATGTGATAATATGTGTACAAGTTTTCCGGATTGACAATGTCGACAAACAATATGATTAAAGCAACTCAAAAAACAGGGGATCAATCACAAAGGTTGTTTCCAATTCGCACGGTTTCCGAGCTAACCGGTGTTAATTCAATTACTTTAAGGGCGTGGGAGCATCGATACGGGTTGATTGAGCCGATTCGCAAATCAAGCGGGCACAGGTTGTACACGCAGGAAGATATTGATCTGATCAACCGGGTCGTTGGATTGCTGGACAGGGGCATGAGAATCGGCCAGGTTAAAGCCGAGATGCTGTCAGGCACTCACTCGGAGGAAAGCACCCCTAGAGAAAACCAGAATCATTGGCAACGATATATCAACGGCATGATTGCGGCCATCATCTGTTTTGATGAGCGGTCACTTGAAAGAATCTATGCGGAGGCGCTGTCGTTCTACCCGATACGCATTGTGACAGAAAACCTGATGTCTCCACTTTTGAAGGAGTTGGGTGAGCGCTGGATTTCGGGTCGTGGCAGTGTTGCAGAGGAACATTTTTTTGGTTTCTATCTGCGTAATAAATTGGGTGCCCGTTTTCATCATCGATCACAAAATCAGACGGGGCCCAAATTATTGCTGGCTTGTCTTCCCGGTGACTTGCATGAGATTGGGTTACTGCTTTTTGCACTCGAGGCCTCCGATCATGGTTACCAGACGGTATTGCTCGGTGCAAATATGCCGTTGGAGGAACTACCTGCCGCGGTTAAAAAAACCGGATGTGAAGCATTGATATTATCAGGTGTTATCGAACCGAAAGAGAGTGTCATCAAGGAACAATTACCAAAACTGGTCGCAGAATTGTCGGTACCTGTCTTTCTGGGGGGTGCTGTCGTGGCCCGCAATTTTGATGCCTTGAAAAAGTCGGGTATGCACCTGATCGGAACTGATATTGAAACCGGTCTCAGGCAGATCTCAAAGTGTCTGAAAGCAAATTGAATAAAAAAATACGTGTTGCGGGTTTGTCATTAACAGTCGTTGTCCATGACCGTATGCAACAGGGATACAGTTATGAGATCACCAAAGACACCGGAGAGGATTTCGCGCCGGAATTTAAACCTCAGCTGACACCTCAACAGATGCTGGCTATGGGCGTTTTTGGTGGTAAATATATGACTGATTGTGCCAATGAATTTCCTGTTATGTGGTTTGACAGCGCCAAGCTGAGCCCTGAAAGACACAAGCCCGATTTGAATTTCTTCCAGATAAAAGCGTCTAAACCACTCTCCTATTGGCAGCAAAAAGGCTGGATTCATCCCGATGATCCACGCGGGTGGTTTCAATGGTACTGCAGATACTATATCGGTCGGCGGCACGAGGATGACGCACGGCAGATCCGGCGCTGGAAAGCCATGACCCGGCATATTTCACAGCTTAGAAAAAACTGTATTAAGGGCGATTTATTGTGTCGGCCGAGACAAAGACAGGCACTTTTGCATTGGGCTTATGATTCAAGGGAAATGTAGATGACAAAGATGATGAACTCCATACGACGACTGCTATGGTTTTCGATATTGGCACTTGGCCTCAACGGTTGCACAGGTATTCCAAACGGTGCCGAGCCTGTAAAGGACTTTAGCCTGGAGCAATACCTGGGCACATGGTATGAGGTTGCACGCATGGATCATAAGTTCGAGCGTGGTCTGTCAAATGTAACGGCCGAATACAGTCTGCGTGATGATGGGGGTGTTCGTGTACTCAATGGTGGTTTCAACACCAGCAAGGGCGAGTGGGTTGAGGCTGAAGGCAAGGCATTTTTTATTGGTGACACATCAACCGGTCAGCTGAAGGTATCTTTTTTTGGGCCTTTCTACGCATCTTACAACGTCATTGCACTCGACCAGGAAGCATATCAATGGTCATTGGTGGCGGGACCTGACACAGATTACCTGTGGATTTTGTCAAGAACACCGGAGCTTGATCAAGCCATAGTTGATGAGTTGATTTCCGAGGCAAAAATGCTTGGTTTCAAAACAGATGAATTGATATACGTTAGCCAGACGCAAAAGTGAACGATGGGGCCTGGATAAATACCAGCACGGCAGTTTAACCGGGCCCCAGTGCATACCTGTTTTATTCTTCTGCAGCTCTGAGCTGTGCGTCCCGCGTAGCTTTGAATTCCGTGCCTTCTTCCCAATTGGGCCAGTCCTCGCTATTGGCAACGCTGAGGCCGGTTCTGAAGAATGTCTTCATATCTGCCATCGCACCACTGACATCCCAGCTGAGGTCATACTCATCAGACACCCGGTGATAGTTCTTGGCAACATATTCCTGGGATACCTGCATTCCGTAGTCCACACCTTTTTCCTTGTGATCATAACCACTACCCGGGTACAACATGGGAACGCCTTTTTTGGCCAGTTCGAAATGATCGGAGCGGTAGTAAGAACCTTTTTCAGCTTCACGGTCAGCGACCAGTACTTTCTCCTGTGATGCCGCGGCTTCTTTCAGGTAGTTATCGAGTTCGCTCATACCCAGACCAATGACCGTGATATCGCGGGTTTCACCAAAATTGTTCAGGCCATCCATATTTAAACCACCCACGGTGTCTTCCAAAGGAACCAGTGGGTGTGCGGCGTAGTACAGGGATCCCAGCAGGCCCTGTTCTTCAGCCGTGACAGCTATGAACATGACGCTGCGGCGCGGTGCCTGTGGCAAAGTCGAGTAGGCCTTGGCTATCTCCAGTAAGGCGGCTGTACCCGTGGCGTTATCCAGTGCACCGTTGAAAATATTGTCACCCTCCATGGTGGGATCTGTGCCGAGATGGTCCCAGTGTGCCATGTAAACAAAATATTCATCCGGCGCTTCAGTGCCTTTCAAAAGGGCAGCGACGTTGCGGGATGTGACGTTTTCGGTTTCATTGACCAATGTTGCCGACGCTTTCAAACCCATCGGCACAGCTCTGAAACCGGGTTGCTGAGCCTTTGCATACATTTCTTTCAGGTCCAGACCTGCTTTTGTAAACAGGGTTTTAGCATTATCGAGTGTAATCCAGCCTTCAACCGATACCAGGTCTTCACCTTTATCAGGCAAGACCATGGCAAATTGCGGACCGGTCCAGCTATTGATGACCGTGGACCAACCATAGGCAGCAGGTAAGGTATCGTGAACGATGATCGCAGCCGCTGCACCCTGGCGGGCGGCTTCATCAAACTTGTAATCCCAGCGTCCATAATAGGTCATGGCGTTGCCGTTGAATAATTCCGGGTCCTGGGTGGCATAGCCTGGATCATTGACCAGCATGACGACCGTCTTACCCCTGACATCGACACCTTTGTAATCATTCCAGCCGCGTTCAGGCGCCTTGATACCATAGCCAACAAATACCAGTTCGGAATCCTGGACGGCAGCGTCCTTAACCTGCTTCCTGGTCCAGATAACCTGGTCTGTAATGTAGGCCAGGTTCATATCCTCGCCTTCACCACCACTGATGAACAATTCGGGCTTGTTAACGGCGTTGACTGAAGCCAGTGGTACATCCTGGATGTAGCTGTCACCGTTGGCAGGCTCTAATCCAAGGCCGGAGAACGCATCGGTGAGGTAGTCAACAGTCAACTGCTCACCCGGTGAAGCCGGTGCACGACCTCCAAACTCATCAGATGACAATGTCTCGATATGCCTGCGGTAGTCGGCCTCAGTGATGGCATCTTCACCCTCGGTGGTTGATTTCGTTGCGGGGCTGGTGGTTGCCGGAACCGCTGATTGGGTCTCTGACGGTGTTGTGTTTGTCCCGGAATCACAGGCTGCCAGGAGCATGAGACTGCATATGCAGGTGGCCATTGTGATGAGCTGAGATTTAGAAGATAAAGATTGCATAGAAAGCCGTTTTTGCCTGGTTGTCATTGAAGTGTCCTGCTGTTGGCGGAGATGATTGCCTGACCCGCATTGCGTGAAGGTATTTCCAGTTTCGCGCTAGCCTACCCTCTTGGTCAATAAAAGCCAAATGATGATTTTAAAGACATGTTTTTAACTCCAACAGGGGTGATTTCGACTATAACAATGGCAAAGGCCATGAGCGATGCCCGGTCATCATGTAAGATTCACCCATGGCTCGTTTCACATCACCCGGACCCCCAGCAGAAGCTACAAGACGAGGCTTTTTCGGTGTATTCCGCTACTCTCGCCGGGCAATCGAGCTGGTTTGGGACACCAATGGCCGTCTCACGGTTGTCCTGGCCGTGCTCACCTTGGTTGCCGGTGTGTTGCCGGCGGCCATGGCATATGTGGGTGCATTGATTATTGATGCGGTCCTGGCAGCCATACAGCTTGTTAAAGATTCCGGCAACGTCAACATGACCCGGGTGTTTATGCTGGTGGCCATTGAAGCAGTGATTGTTGCAATCATGGCAGGAGCGCAACGTGGTATTTCCCTATGCCAGGCACTATTGCGTGCACAGTTGGGTCAACGGGTTAACGTGATGATTCTGGAAAAAGCGATCACGCTGGAACTGGCACAGTTCGAAGATTCCGAATTCTACGACAAACTCACGCGGGCCCGACGTGAAGCCTCGAGCAGGCCCTTGTCATTGGTCAACCGTACATTTGGCCTGGGCCAAAACCTGATCTCGCTGGTCAGCTATGCGGTATTGCTGGTGCAATTCTCGCCTTGGGCGGTGCTGATCCTGGTGCTGGCCGGCTTACCGGCATTTGTAGCCGAAACACGTTTTTCGGGTGAAGCGTTCACATTGTTCCGCTGGCGCTCGCCCGAGACCCGTATGCAGATCTACCTCGAAACGGTGATTGCGCGTGAGGACAACGTCAAGGAAGTGAAACTCTTCGGTCTTGGTCCGTTGCTCTTAAATCGTTACCGGGACATTTTTCGGCGTCTATACAAGGCAGATCGCGCCCTGGCGATCCGTCGTGATGGCTGGGGATTTTTACTGGGGCTGATCGGCACGCTTGCACTTTATGGTGCTTATGCATGGATTGCCTTTGCCACGGTGGTGAGTCGTATCACATTGGGACAGATGACCATGTACCTGATGTTGTTCAGACAGGGACAGTCGGCCGTTTCTGCCATTCTTTCCGCAATCGGTGGCATGTATGAGGATAATCTTTACCTCTCCACTCTGTATGAATACCTGGAGACCCCGGTAGCGCAATCTGAAGCCAGGGAGGTGAGTGGTCCTCAACCGAATGATGGCATACGTTTCGAAGACGTGAGCTTCACCTATCCGGGTGCCAGCCAAGCGGCACTTAAAGGTATCAACCTGCATATTCACCCCGGCGAGTCACTGGCGCTGGTGGGTGAAAATGGCTCCGGTAAAACCACGCTGATTAAACTGTTAACGCGTTTGTACACACCCAATAGGGGTCGGATTCTGCTGGATGGAATGGATCTCAAAAACTGGGACGAAAACGCCCTGAGGCAGCGTATTGGTGTGATTTTTCAGGATTTCTCACGTTATCAGTTCCTGGTTGGGGAAAATATCGGGACCGGTGACGTGAATCACTTCGAAGACCAAAAACGCTGGAAAGACGCAGCGCAGAAAGGTATGGCCGATGCCTTCATCAAGGACCTGCCCTCCGGCTACGATACACAACTCGGCAAATGGTTCAAAGACGGGCAGGAGCTATCCGGTGGTCAATGGCAAAAGATCGCTTTATCACGTGCCTTCATGCGCACCGACGCGGATATCCTGGTTCTGGATGAGCCCACGGCAGCCATGGATGCCGCCGCTGAGGCGAAAATATTTGAGCATTTCCGCAAACTGACCCAAAACCGCATCGCCATACTGATATCACACCGCTTTTCTACCGTGCGTATGGCCAGTCAGATCATCGTTATTGAAAACGGCAGGGTTATTGAACGTGGCAGCCATGAAGATTTGATGGAGCTTGGTGGCCACTATGCAAACCTGTTTTCGCTCCAGGCAGCGGGTTACAAGTAAAGCGATATTTTCCTGATGCGGTTTCAACAGGTTCTATCCTCGGTGCCAGGTGTAAAACCGCGGTTCTGAGACCGGGACTCCTCCATTAAACGTGAAAAAGTTGGTTTATACTTTCTGTCATGGAAACTGTAGATAAAGAGGGAAAAACATGAGAAATCTGATAGCAGGTATGGTGATTGTCGCTCTGCTGGCATTTGCTGATATGGCCCATTCCTTTGGTGAGAGCGCTGAAGACATGGCTGTAGCGGCCGGTAACTACGCAAAATATTGCGCACTTTGCCATGGCCCCGAGCGTGAAGGTCATGCCAATGACCACGCGCCTTCCCTGCGCTCCGAGTCGTTGATGAAAACCGGTTTCCCGCACAATATCTATCTGACCGTGTCCTATGGACGGCTGGGAACACCGATGGCTGGTTTTATTGATGAAGTGGGTGGTCCCATGAGCAAAGATGAGATCATTCAGCTGTTGTATTGGGTCCGGCAGGAGTCGGGTGTGACAGAGCAGGTTGATCTGGACTCCGAGCCCGTTACGGGTGATGTGGCCTTGGGTGCAAAGTTATATGTGCAAGAATGTGTGGAATGCCATGGAAAAGAGGGTGAAGGTGTTACCGGCACAGCGCTTGGGAACTCTGCCATGCTGTCGTTAACCGAAGACAAGTTTCTACGCTATGCTATCGAAAATGGTCGTGATGGCACTGATATGAAGGCGTATGGTGAAAAGCTGCGTGTTAATGAGATTGACGCGCTGACAGCATTTCTTCGTAGCCGTGCGACCGGTTGGGCGGTTAAAAAACCGGTTTATCGCGCACCACCGGAAGTTGGCGAATATGTCATCAACCCGGGTTCCGATGCTCCGCAGTTTGAATTGAAAGACGACTTGTACGTCATGTCCGCTGACTTGCACCAGGCTTTGCTGGAGAAGCGTCGCATGGTGATTCTGGACACACGTGTCATGTCGTACTGGCAGATGGTCAACATCGAAGGTTCTGTCCCTGTGCCATATTATTTTGAAAATTTCGAGCAAGTCGCCGCCAACCTGCCCACAGACGGCACCTGGATTGTCACTTACTGCGAATGTCCGCGAGCGGCGGCCGAATTAGTCAACCGAAGGCTTAAATCCCGGGGGTTCGAAAACACCGCAGTGTTGTGGGAAGGAATCCAGGGGTGGGTTGGCCTGGGTTACCCGGTTTTTCGAGGTGAGACGACAACGGTCGAGGTCCAGGCATTACCCTGAATCAGACCTGGAAAATGAGTCAATGCGTCTTCATTCGCTGTCGGGCGTAGCAACAAAGATGGCGATCAGGGCAATCACTCTCCCAATTGCCACAGAATTGTCGATGTCATGTTTTACCAGTATAGATGCTTGCAGGGATTCTGCAGCCGGGTCATTCCATCGGATTCTGTTCAACGTGGTTGACGACTCATACCGGGTGTTGTCCTAAGTACTCCTTTGTCCCCGTTAAGTACGAGCCATGATATTGACCATGACGGCTCCCCGTTTGCTTTTGCAACTGTCCCGGTCTAAGTTACCAATCTAAAGGGAGAATCAGGTAAATGGAACCCAGGATTAAATTCGGAATTGTCGGTACAGGATTTATCGCCGATGTCGTTGCCCACGCCATTAAGCAAACCGAGGGTAGCCTGGTTGCGGTTGCCAGTCGGCGTCACGAGAGCGCCAAAGCGTTCGCTGACAAACACGGTGGCATGCAGGTTTTTGAATCCTGGAATGACCTGATTGCCTGGGATGGTCTCGATGCCGTGTACGTGGCAACCCCAACTTCCGTACGGGAGGAAATCTGTATTGCAGCTGCGCGAAATAAGAAGCATATCCTTGCTGAAAAACCCTTTGCCAGCCTCGCTTCCTTACAAAAAATTACCCAAGCCTGTGATGTAAATGGCGTTTCCTTCATGGATGCCACTCATTTCGCTCACCATCCTCGCACCCGGCAGCTCAAGCAAGAACTTGAAGAACGTATTGGTAAGGTACAGGCAATTAACACGTCCTTCTTTTTCCCTTCTATGGATAGAAGCAATATCCGCTTTGATCCGGAAAAGGAGCCCACCGGCGCATTTGGTGATATGGCGTGGTATTCCATGCGGGCAATTGCTGAATTCGCAACACCAGTTTCGCGCCTTGTCAGTGGCAGCGGTTATGTACAGCGGGATGACGTTTCCGGTGCCTATATTCGTAGTGCGGGAGTACTATTGCTTTCCGATGGCTGCACATCTACCTGGGATGCCGGTTATAACACCGGTTCCTGTGCAATGGATCTCAAACTATTTGGACAGCAGGGCATGATCAGTCTCGATGACTTCGTTCTTGACTGGGCTGATGGATTTGGCATGAACATTCCTGGCTATCCAGTTGGTTTCATCCAGCGTTCAGGTATTGTAAACCCAACAGAATTCAAGGCGATTGCCACGCCAGGTCATCAACCCCAGGTTGTTCATATGCTACAGAATTTTATGCAACTGGCAGAAGACCCGGAGGGTCAGGCAGCCCGCGCCAGCATACGTGTCAGTGAGCAAACACAAGGCTTGCTTGATGCTATTTGGGATCAGTTAACAATAATATGAGGTGATTGATGCAACCCGAAGTAAGAGCACTAATTGAGCACTACAATCTCGAACCGTTGCCAGTTGAACAAACCTTGTTTATACGCACTTACCGCTCAACCCGGGAATCCAGTGGTGGTAAACCCTGTGGTACGGCCATTATCGCCCTGTATTGCGACGAACCTCGTAGCGTTTCATTGTTTCATAAACTACCTGTTGATGAGGTCTGGCACTTTTACGGAGGAGATCCGCTTCGACTCGTGTTGTTGTACCCGGACGGGTCAAGCAAAGATGTGATTATGGGCAACGACCCGTTAACGGGACAGCATGTGCAGTTTGTTGTTCCAGCAGGTGTTTGGCAGGCCGGGCATATGCTGGCCGGAGGAAGATACTCGCTATATGGATGTACGCTGGCACCCGGATTTACGGATGATATGTTTAAGGGTGGCAGCCGTGATCAACTTGTTGATATCTACCCTGACAGAGTTAATGATATCAATATGTTGGGCTGTAGCCAGGACGAAACAAGCATGCCCAAAGGTTCAGCTTCATAGAAACCATGATTTGAAGAAAACACCCCACAAGAAAGCCCGGCCGAAGCCGGGCTTGGTCCCCCTGGGGCAATATTGGTTGTTACTCCGGTTTAAAATCGGTCCATCTGCTCTTGCTGCGTTCACGTCTGAAGTCGGGTTTGCTGCGCATGGCTTTTTTGGACATGGACAGGGCCTCGAGTTTTGAGGCGCCGCGCCACTTCTGGCTGGAATAGTCACGGATGACCTCGCGTTGCTCATTTAGCATACTGGCTTCTTCCAGATTGCCGGTGGGTACCTCGCTGTGATCCCAACGGGCTTTGATTCTTATTGGTTGATTTGATTCTGTCATTTCTATTCCTCATCGAGCATCGACTGAAGCAGTTGACCTGCCAGTCTCAGCTGCCGTTTTTGTGCGGGGCTCAGGTGTTTACCTGTTCTGATTTCGAGCGTATCGCCAAATTTAAAGCTCTCCCATGGTGATTGTTGAGCGGGTTTCCGGTCAGTCTCCATTACCCTGCTAAGATATTGTGCTGCGTTATCCCTGGTCTTTTTCCTGTCTTTCTTAACGAATTTGTGAATAAAGAGTTCACTCTTTTCTGCTGCCTGCATCGGTGGTGCACTTTCCCTCATCGATACCTGTGGCGCCGATGCGGCCAACAGCACTTTTGGTTTGATGCGGTAAGGCATTTCTGCCATCGCTTTGATTTCCTCTGGTGACTGGGTCCTCAGCCATCGCTGGAAATCCCGTAATGAAGGCTTCACTTCACCGCGTTTGGGATCGTAGGGCGCCATCAGTATCTGTTTTGCCAGTTTCAGCTGATCCAGCGTTTCCTGTTGGTAAAACGCCTTGCGGCCACGTGTGCCGCTGGGTGCCTGGAGCACTTTGGCCAGGTAGTAACGAACCGTTCGTTCCGGCAAGCCTGTGTGGTCAACAAGCTCTTGTAAGTCATACAGTTTTGACATTTTTGCGCTCCAAAACAGATTAAAGTGTATATAACTGTATAATAGTGCAAATGAATGTAATTACAAGGCTTGGAATAAACTTCTAATTGAACAGGTCATCATCATCGGTTCATCTCGCATTTGAAGATTCGTAGGGTGGGAAACTTGTTACCCACGGGCCAACCACCGTGCAACGCCGAGACAATCGCGTCGCACACAGCCCAGGCTGCCCTCTCGACCGTTTCCCGGCCTCACCTTGTCCAGGTGCTCAATCGCGATATACCGTTCATCCTGAACATAACCCACCCTACGAGAAAAAGGTGCGTTTTGGCTCAGCTTATCTCCAAAAGCCGATCAAGCATTGGAAAATAAAGCGCCGTTTTGATGGGCCGGGTTTCAGTAATGGCCACCGCCTTTCTGTATCGTGAAAGTTGTTCACGGTAGCGGTCTTCCTCGTTCTTTAAAAAGCCTTCGAGGTCACCACCTCCATGGCTTGAAGTCTTGTAATCAATGATCCAGCGGGTACCATTTTCAACGAAGGTACGGTCCAG
>RCND010002202.1_pt1 | contig 10884 bp, 9 predicted proteins | sample 2041351 | NCBI WGS metagenome assembly RCND01 (sample SAMN09708230, study PRJNA481090) | Marine sediment metagenome, whole genome shotgun sequencing project. | biome: marine sediment; feature: ocean; material: sediment; isolation source: Sewage treatment plant 12B marine sediment (STP12B) ...
CCCACACCACAAAATCGGCGCCATGGGTACGGCCAAACTGACGGGCATTATCGGTCGCTTCGGTAATATTTATTGTGGCTGAAATAGCATCGGGCAGGTCAATGATCGTGGCACCCTGTTCGGCTAATGATGCGGTCAAAGAATTTTTAATCTGCAGACCCATATCGCCAAGATTATTCTGGGAAAACATCTCAAATGGCAAAACAATGACACGTTCTTTTTCCTGGGCTATCGCCGGCCAGGCAGTCATTGCACTGATCACAATTCCGATTAGCAACCATCCAATTTTTCGTGCCATATCACTCAATCTCCATTAAAAGTCCGTCATTGATTGAAATCCGCCGGTTCATCAATGCCGCTAATTCGATATTGTGCGTTACCACCACCATCGTCATACCCATTTCGGCGTTTAAGTCCATTAGCAGTTGATGTACCGCTTCACTGTTTTTCTTATCCAAATTACCCGTAGGCTCATCAGCCAGCAGCAACCTGGGTGAAAGCACCAATGCCCTTGCCAATGCTACCCGCTGCTGCTCTCCTCCCGACAGCGTATTGACCCGTTGGTGTAACCGTTCTTTTAACCCAACACGAACCAATATTTTTTCTGCCGCCCGGACACATTCCCGGCGGGATTTTTTAGCAATAAGGCCCGGCATCATGGTATTTTCAATCGCCGTAAACTCAGGCAGCAGATGGTGAAATTGAAAAACAAACCCGATGGTTCGGTTCCGAAATGCGGCCAGCGGATTGGAATCCAAAGTGAAAACTTCTTCATTTGAAATCAGCAACTTACCGCTATCCGGCCGGTCCAGCGTTCCTAAAATATGGAGCAACGTTGACTTACCAACACCAGACGGCCCCACCACTGCCACAGCTTCACCCGCGGCCAGGGCAAAATCAAAGCCTTTCAGGATATTGATCCGGGATCCTTTATCTCCATAACCCTTGGTCAGCTGCTCCGCCTCAACCAGCATTTGCGGCATTGAGGCGGTCACCATACTATCCACCATAGCGTACCGCCTCCACCGGATCCAGCTTCGCCGCCTGCCCAGACGGATAAAGTGTTGCCACAAAACAGATGGCCAACGCCGACAGGGCGATGGCAACCACATCGGCCGTATTGAGTGACACCGGCAAGGTCGACAGATAATAGACATCACCTGGGAGTTCAATAAATTGATAGTGCTTGAGCAAAAAACAGAGGGCATAACCCAACACAACACCCAAGGCGGTCCCAATGGAACCGATGGCCATTCCTTTGAATACAAATATTTTTCGGATGCTGCCGTTGGTCGCACCCATGGCCTTTAAAATGGCAATATCATGGGTTTTTTCCATCACCATCATAATCAAGGAGCTGGCAATGTTAAATGCCGCCACCAGGACAATCAGGGCCAGGATGATAAACATCACTGTCTTCTCAAGTTTCAGGGCGGAAAAAAGATTACGGTTTAACTGCATCCAGGTGCGTGTCCAATAGGGAAACCCCAATTTTTCCGTCAGCACCCGGGCCACATCATTGGCCGTATCAACATCGGTAAGCCGGATCTCAATACCGTTGACCGCGGCATTCATCTTAAAAAGCTTTTGAGCAACGGCCAGATCCACATAGGCCAGGGATCCATCGTACTCGTACATTCCAGCCTCAAAAATTCCGGCAACCCGAAACCGTCGCATGGAAGGCATGTGCCCCATTGGTGACAATATTCCCTGCGGCGCGATCAAATAAAGACTGTCTTCGGCAACGACCCCCAAAGAGCTAGCCAGCTCTTTGCCCAAAATGATTCCGGGCGTACTGTTTCCCGATTTTTCAGGCTGCAAACCACCCAGTTCAATGTCCTCCAAAAGCGTCACTACACCCGCCACGCTATTCGGATCAATACCCCGCACCATGGCCCCGGACACATTAGCCGCCGAGCGCAACATCACCTGGTCATAGATCACCGGTGTTGCGGCTAAAACCCCATCTGTTTGGCGAATCGTATCGAGTGCCTCGGGATATTGGATGAATGATTCACCATGACGCATCACCACCAAGTGGGACTCCACTCCTAAAATCCGCTTTTTAAGATCGGCCTTAAACCCCGCCATCACCGCGATAACGACAATCAGGGCCATCACGCCAGTAGCGACCCCGGCCACGCAAAGCAGGGTCGTCAGGGATATAAATGAGTGTTGCTGCCGTACCTTTAGATAGCGGCTGGCAATGAACCGTTCAAATATCATTTTTATTACTTACGATGCCTCACGGGGTTCATCTTCACGTCGCATATGGGGAAATAAAATCACTTCCCGAATAGACGCCGCATTGGTTAAAAGCATCACCAGTCGATCGATGCCAACCCCTTCCCCTGCCGTGGGAGGCATTCCATATTCCAAGGCCTCAATGTAATCATGATCCATCTGATGGGCTTCTTTGTCACCGGCTTTGCGATCTTCCACCTGCTGTGCAAACCGCGATCGCTGGTCTTCAGGATCATTGAGCTCCGAGAAACCATTGGCCACTTCGAGGCCGGCGATAAAAAGCTCAAAACGGTCTGTGACTTCCGGTTGATCGTCGCTACGACGGGAAAGTGGCGACACTTCCACGGGATAACCGGTTATAAAGGTGGGCTGAATCAGATTTGGTTCCACCAATACATCAAACAACTTCATGATAATCTTACCCCAGCGGCCTGTTTTATCCATCCGGATGCCTTTGTCAGCAGCAATTTTTAACAACGCTTCTTTATCTGCCAAGGCGTCCGGTTTAATTCCACCAAGGGTAGTCAGTGCTTCGGTAAGGGTCAATCGATTAAAAGGAGCTGTAAAATCAATGGTATGCTCTTGATATGGGACGCTGGACTCTCCACCGGTTGCCACTTGGCACGCCTCTAAAAACATCTCTTCAGTAAAGGCCATCAAATCTTCATAGGTGGCATAGGCCTGATAAAACTCCATCATGGTAAATTCAGGGTTATGCTTGGTGGAGACCCCTTCATTACGGAAATTGCGGTTGATTTCAAAAACACGCTCAAACCCGCCGACTACCAGTCGCTTCAGATAGAGTTCCGGTGCGATCCGCAAATAGAGTGGCATATCCAATGCATTATGGTGGGTTGCAAAAGGTGTTGCCTCGGCTCCTCCCGCCATGGGCTGCATCATGGGCGTTTCTACTTCCAGAAAGTCGTGTCGCAGCATCACCTCCCGAACTGTCTGGATAATGCGACTACGCTTTTCAAAAAGCGCCCGGACCTCATCGTTGACAATCAGGTCAACATAACGGCGGCGATACCGTTTTTCCGGATCCCGCACTCCGTGAAATTTTTCTGGCAGCGGCCGCACCGCCTTGCAGACCAGTTCCAACTGCTCGGCCAACAGGGTCCATTCACCGGTTTTGGTTTGAAAAACACCCCCCTCTAAAGCGACAAAATCACCCACATCAATCTTGCGGAACAGCGCGTAAGCGTCTGATCCCACTTTATCTTTGCGTATATAGGCCTGCATTTGACCTGTCCGGTCCCGAAAACGGATAAAGGCGGACTTGCCAAACCGGTTGATGGCCATAATTCGGCCCGCCGTCTGAAAAGAGGCCGACATCTCCTCGGGGTCTTTGTTTTCGTCAATGGCCCCTAAGATCTCTTCGACTAAGTGATTCACCGTGATCCCATTGGGGTACGGGTCATGACCCGCTTCCACCAGATCCACCACTTTCTGTCGCCGTACTTCCAGTTCCGAACTCTTTGAAGATGTCATTTTCTAAATATTCCCAACCCGCCCTATGGCGTGGTATTGTATTCCTGTTTTGATACGCAGGCAAAAATGGCCTCTGCGCGCCTCTTATCTGCAAACGATTATAGGTAACTGAATGGCTATTGAGAGTCAAGTAAAAGGCGGTTTTGAATCGGGTATGGTATCGCTATTTTACAGGCTGGGATTACAATAGCCCCATGGCCAACCGTCGTCCGGCCCAAACAGCCACAAGGCCAATAAAAAGATGTCCCCCGATATTAAATAACGCCAGTCCAAAGGCACGCCCTTCCAGCAGATAAAAGGTCTCAAGGCCGAAAGTGGAAAAGGTGGTAAAGGAACCTAAGATCCCCATAAAGAGAAAAAGCCGTGCCTGGGCGGTCAGCAACGTGCGGGCATCTGCCAGTTGAAACAAAAACCCAATGATCAGGCAACCCAAAAGGTTTACGGCCATTGTCCCCACGGGAATTCCCCACCGGGTTGTCATCGGCAACGTCCACAGCATCACCCCATAACGCGCCACTGCCCCTAAAAAACCGCCGCATCCGACCCAAAAAAGACTCTGCATTCCCAAACTTCCTTATCAAGGTATGTCATTTTAGTATTGCATCATAGGTGGCATAAATTCTTTTTTCATGTCAACAACAATAAGGTTTTGTTTACAATAGACATTCTACGGGTTGACAAGCTGAATACACTTTTTCTACCATACGGAGATGGAAACAGTGTTATCCACAACCATGAAAATGCCTACAAGCCTCAACCGCTATGTCGCCAATCTCCTTGTGGCAACGATGGTGATCGTTTTTACTGCGACTGCGGCCCTTTCTCAATCAAACCTGTACAGCCTGCCCATCACCCTTGAATATCCGCTATTGCGGCATTTGGTCGTGCAATCGGCTTTTACGGAAGACGGCAACAGTGCAACGGTGTTGGACGAAGAGGACGGTTGTGCCCAAATTGTGGTGTCAGACCCCAATTTTAGCGCCTCAGGGGACTTGATCCGCTCTTTCAGCCACGTAAAGCTAAAGCTGGGCAAGGCGTTTGGGAACGACTGCTTTTTACCGATTCAATGGGAAGGCTACCTGGAGCTACTGCAAAAGCCCAGGTTTTTGCCGGACAGCTTTACCCTGACCTTTGAAACCGTAGATTCAAACCTCTATACCATTGATAAAAAACCAGCCCAGGTATCCGCTTTCGTATTGAAACAAATTCGCAGATATGTGAATCGGTACCTGGAAAAAATCACCCTTGATCTTTCACCACCGGTCACTGACCTTAGCTCCTTTTTGCTTCCGCTATTTCCTCCCCACAACCAACAGATTGCCAAAGAGGCGCTGGCCACATTGGAACCCGGCGAGATTACCGTTGGCCCGAATCAAATTAGGGCCAGCATAAACATCCGTTTACCTGTGGAACCTGTTTCAGATGAAACAACATTCGAAACCCAGCTGACGATGGAGGAACAGGAGCGGTTTATCCTGGCATGGGAACAGTGGGACGCTTTTCTGGTTCACATCATTACCCAGTTGGCCGGTAAAGAGTTGACTCTGGAGGATCGGCAAGCGCTTTTGGAGACGCTGCTCATCACGCGGCATCGCTTTAGTGGAGCACTGGAAAGCGCTGAACAGCAACGCGATTTTGTCCGCTCCCAATTTGTCGATACCTGGCAGCACCTTGCCCCGATTTTTCGAAATAACTTGCTTCAGCCAAGCACAGATGACCCTTTGGGGTATCTCAGTTTTTTCGCCGCCTCCGATGCTTTGATCGCCCTTGATACCATCAGTCCGGCTTTGGGGCTGGACATCAGCAATAACGGCTTGATCCGTCTGGCCCGAATACTGGATGACACCCCCTTAAAATACAGGCCGAATATGGATGTGACCCTTCGCCAAATCCTGGGACTGCCCCCCGAACCCATTGAGACCATTGAGCTGCTAATGGAAGAAGATCCTGATAGGCCGGATCAAAATAAAACTCAATTTAACGACCCACCGCTCTCGTGGTGGAAGTCCCTGATCAGCCCTGTTGCTTTGGCCAAATCCAAGCCACCTGAGAATAATCCATTTTCTTTTGACCACTGGCTGATTCAACCCAAAAACCGGGATATTTACCTGGTAAATATCCGAATGCTTATCGATCGAGCAGCCACGGCAACCCATGTGCGCAAGAATATTGCGCGGAATCTTTACCAGTTTTATATCCCCTTCATTCAGGCCACAGCGTGGCAGGAGAGCTGCTATCGACAATTTCATATTAAAAATGGCTCCCCCACCTATCTGCGTTCTTACAATGGAACCTCGGTGGGTATCATGCAAGTGCATGAAAGGGTCTGGCGCGGAATCTTTGATGTGGAGCGCCTGCGATGGAATGTCGCCTATAACGCGCTGGCCGGTAACGAAATTGTGGCGATTTACCTGGAACGATATATTCTCAAACAAATTGACAATATCAATGCGTTAAAGGATAAAACCGTTGCCGGCCTGATTTATGCCGCCTATAATGGGGGCCCGGATGAGGTAAAAAAATACCTGGCACGACATCAGAAGAAGAAATATTATTTGAGTGATCGTCTTTTTCAGCAAAAATGGGATTGGGTGCAAGACAAACAGTGGGACCGAATAGATCGCTGTTTGGGTAAAGCAAAAAAATAGAACCGACACACACCCATTAAAACGAATCGAATTCTAACGGTATATTGGTGTCCAACAGCAAACAGAACAGAGGTTTTGAAGAAAACCGGCTATTTATCGAACGGCTCAAGTCGGGTGACGAGGCTGCCTATCGCGAGCTGGTAGAACAGTATCAGGACCGATTGTTTAAGGTGGCCATAGGGATTGTTCTGGAACAGGAAGAGGCATTGGACATCGTGCAAGAGGTTTTTACCAAAGCATTCTTAAATATCGACCGGTTTCGGGGGGATGCCAAGCTCTCGACCTGGCTGCACCGAATCACGGTGAACCAGTGCTTAAACTGGAAGCGACGCTGGAAAAGACGGTTCCGCTGGAGCCATCAACCGCTGACCCGCGAAGACGGTAGTGAGACTGTTGAGATGGGTTCAGAGCGCTATGCGCCGGACGCCATCACGGCAGAGAAAAACGTGGCCGATGCCTACGAGGAAGCGTTGGCGGCACTGCCCGAACAGGCCCGGACCGTTTTTGTATTAAAAGAGGCCGAGGGACTCTCCTATGACGAAATCGCCAAAGTCCTAAAGATTAAACGCGGAACCGTTAGTTCACGATTGTTCTACGCCCGTGAAAGATTACGCGATCATTTAAAACAGATTTTGGAAGATGGGAAAAACACAGGAGCATCCGCTGATGCATCATAATTGTAACATTGAGAAGCTGTATCAGTTTGCCGATGGTGAGCTGTCGGGACAGGAAAAAGGGCAGACTGAATCTCACTTGGCCCAATGTCCCCACTGCCGTGAAGTATTGCAACAATCAAGGCAGTTAGCGGTACTGCATCAAAATTTCACCCAAGACAGGAGCCTTGATTTCACGCACCCGGCCATGACCGCCAAAATCATCAAACAGCTCCGCCAGGGCCCGCAGCCATGGTACCAACGGGTTCAACGCTATTTTCCCAAATGGGTTACCGTACCGGTGGCCACAGCCGTATTGTTATTGGCTCTGGCGTTACCCTGGTTATTACAAGAAAATATTACCGAACCCAGTGCCATTATCACTTCGCTAACCAGTGAAAGCAGTTCGGTCATTATGTTTGAAACACCGGTCTCAAAACAGACCGTGATCTGGATTGCGGGAAATTCGCAATAGGCAGGAGAATATGAGCATTTATCGCATGATTATCACAACAGTATTTTTGGCGCCCATTTTCCTGGGGTCACAGACTGTTGCGGCGGAAACCACGATACATGTTAAAATCAACACCATCCTGGCGTCCCATGGTGAGCAAGCCGCCGGTATCAAAGCCTTTGCCGATGGCATGATCAGTGAGCTGCAATCTGTTTTCAAATACGCCTCCTATAAGGAGATCGGTAAAAGCCAGATGGACCTGGCCACAGGTCAGACCGAAGAGGCCTCTCTCCCCGGCAAACGGTTTTTAAAGGTTACTTCCAATGGTGTGCAGAACAACCGGGCCAAGCTACTTTTGCAATTGATGAAAAATAACAAACGCCTCTTTCAAACCGCCATCGAATTGCAAAATAACGGCAGCTTGATTGTTGGTGGTCCCACCCATCAAGATGGCGTGCTTATGTTTAAAGTATCCAGTACGTTCAAATAACTATGTAAAAAATTCCATCGATGACGTTGTTGTTCTTTCTTTTCACTGTCATCCAATCCGTCCGACAAAAAGCCAGCGCCTCGTGCCGCCATGCAAAAACCGCAGCCATTTTCCTTTGATCCCAATGGTATCAATCATTTTTTTAGAGGGTAAAACCATCCCAACCCGCCAGCCGGAAAAATCGCTTTTAAGTTTACGTCCTACCTGCCGATACCAATCCACCGTTTGACCTTCCACTTTTAAGCGACGACCATAGGGAGGGTTGAGGAGAATCACACCCGCAGAAGCATTTTGAATCGGCGGCATCAGGTCAAAAAAATCGGAACGGGCAATTTGAATCATTCCCTCCCAGTCCATTTCCCGAACTCTGGTTGAGAGTGCGGTCACCGCGTCCACATCAATGTCCGAGGCAAAGACAGCAGTTTCCGATGCATCAACAAACCGCTGCTCGGTCTGCTTACGGATATAGTTCCACGCGGTCGGTTTAAAAGCCGGCCATGCGCTAAAGGCAAAGGACCGAAACCACCCCGGAGGAATCCGGCGGGTCATCATGGCCGCTTCCAAGGAAAAGGTGCCTGTTCCGCACATAGGATCCACCAAACAGTCGCCGGGTTGGAACTGACAGCGTTGCAAAAGAGCCGCCGCAATCGTTTCTCGCAAAGGCGCTTTGCCGCCCTGGGATTTGATGCCCCGCTTGTAAAGCAGCGGGCCACTGCTGTCCAACGAGACCTCACAGTGATCTTGAACAAGGCGAGCATAAACCCGCAAAGGCGGTTGAGTTACTTTTTCAATAAGACCGATACTGCCCAATTGGGCCAACCGTTTGTTGATTTCACGTTCAATACGCTCTTTCACTGCGCCGGAATGGTACAAACGGCTCTTGGCGGTGGTGACATGTACTTCAAAGGGTTGATATAGAGACAGATAAAGCTCCCAAGGAAGCCCGGCTACTTTGGCACACAGGCTGTCAAAAGAGCTTGCCTTAAAATTAAAGAGCCGCATCACCACCCGATTGGCCACCGCTGAAAAAAGATTTGCCTCGTAGCAAGCCGTGATTCGGCCGCTAAACTCCACCCCGCCCGCCACCCGCTCCGGTTGAACCGTCACTTCCGGCAATTGGCTTAATTCACGGGCCAATATCGGCTCCAAACCAGGAGCGGTCGTGGCCCAGAATCGTTGCTCTTTACCGATGACGTGCTGACGAATACGCCGTTCCAGGGCTTTGGAGGATGTTGCAATCATCAATCGTAGAATACCTTGTTTGGGAGACTGTTTTTTCGTTTTGGTTTTACCACCACCGTGCTAAGCATAGTGCGTATTCTTTTTTGATTCCACCACAAAAAGCAATATGATGGATTTATTTACGCTGGACAGTTGTCTAAACCAACTGGAACAACACGATCCACAAACCGCCCAGAAGGTGGCAACGGCCTTGGTCGCCATGGCTGAACCTCTGGCGGATACAGCCACGATACACCTGAGCCAAACCCTTGTTTGGACCCTTACCCAAACACCGGTTTTAGTGATCACTGCTGCGGACGGATTCATACAGTTGTTCGCCGACGGTACCACCGCCGACACGATCAAGACCTATTCGAACCGTATTTTAGAGGCAGGCCGCCAAGGCCCAGCCTTTGCCAACCTGATGGCTCGTCATCTGCCCCGTGTTCTTCAAACAAATGATAAAACCCTGCTCAAACAGTTTGATTGTACCGTCACCCGTCTGCACCAAATTGGTGCCTACACCCTGACACCCACACTTAAAATTTGCACCCAAATATTAGCAGAAGACGACCCTAAAAGTGCAAACGCCTACCTAAAACTGCTGGTTCACGCATTTTCGCATCATATGACCTACAACCGCTCTGTGCGGTTTTGTCATGTCATCCCCAAAGGTGTGGCGGGCGTTGAGAAGAGCAAACGCCACTGGCAGATCGATCAAATGTCCCGTGCCATTAAAACGGATCTTGATTTGGGCGATGCTTTTTTGGAAGGGATTAAAAACGGCCTCAACCGCTTAACGCCCAACGCATTGGCGCAATTTGTCACCTTTGGCATCAAGCAGTGGCGCAAACAACCCCAGCGCGGGATGCGCGCCCTTGCTCTCACCTCCCAGGAGAGCCGCTATTTTTTACAGCAGCTTTCCACCAGCGCTACCCTAAAGGGCTGCAGGGAAGAGATCAGTCGCTACCTTCAGGCCCGGCTGGACCGTTCGATCCCGATTCGGTCGTTGGATCAATCTCCACAAAAAGTTGACCTCAACACTGCCACTCAAGTCTGCACAGACGGCACCACGCTCTATCTACCCGATGAAATCAACACGCACCTTGCATATGAGCAGAATCACGCTCATATGCTGATGTTAGTGCGGCTGGAGGCTGGGCTCTTGGAATTCGGCACCTTTGATTTTGATCGAAAGCTCTTTTTGCAAAATTATGCCCAAACCGGCGGCTTAACACTCCATTCCAATACAGAAAGTGATTTTGACAGCGACTTGGAATGGTTTGTTGAATCGTTTCCCGATCCTTTAGTAGCTTCAAACCTGTTGACCCTTTTCGAACACGGCCGTTTGCGATTATTAACCCACCACCGCTATCCAGGACTTCACCATCGAATTGCCCCTTATTTAACGGGCCAAATGAACAAAATTCTGAAACAGACCGACCCGGACCCTTTGCATCTGCTCTATGCCCATATCGCGGTGGGGATTGAGGAAACATCGCTCCCCTTGCCCCGTTGGGCACGGATTGTCAGTCGTTACTTTAGAATGCAAATCACGTTAAACGCCACGATTTACGAAGTCACCAGTCTCGTTGCCACGGCTTACCCGTATCTTTTTAACCATCACCCAAATTGGAATCGCCCCTTAATAACGCCATATGGACGCAGTGTTTTTCCGCAACT
>RCND010002203.1_pt1 | contig 10884 bp, 6 predicted proteins | sample 2041351 | NCBI WGS metagenome assembly RCND01 (sample SAMN09708230, study PRJNA481090) | Marine sediment metagenome, whole genome shotgun sequencing project. | biome: marine sediment; feature: ocean; material: sediment; isolation source: Sewage treatment plant 12B marine sediment (STP12B) ...
GGTCAGTATGGTGTTGAACTGAAGAACAACATCAAAAAATACTGGTGGGACTCACTGGTCCGGCTGCACGAAAACGTGGTGGGACTCGACTCTGCCATCTTTATGCATCCCACCATCTGGAAAGCATCCGGACATGTAGATGCATTTAACGATCCGCTTATCGACAACAAGGATTCCAAAAAGCGCTACCGGGCCGATGTATTGATCGAAGACAAGATGGCCAAATACGAGGCCAAGATTAAAAAAGAGGTAGAGAAGGCGAAAAAACGCTTTGGAGATTCCTTTGACGAAGCCCAGTTTATCAGCACCAACCCCAGGGTACTGGCCAACCAGGAGAAACTCGACGCCCTGCATGGGCGTTTTGTAAAGGCCCTGAACGATTCCGACCTGGTGGAGCTTAAGCAGATCATCATTGACGAAGAGATTGTATGCCCCCTGTCCGGATCAAAGAACTGGACCGATGTAAGGCAGTTTAACCTGATGTTCTCAACGGAGATGGGTTCGACTTCGGAGAGTGCCAACAAGATTTACCTGCGACCCGAAACGGCCCAGGGCATCTTTGTAAATTACCTGAACGTCCAAAAATCGGGCAGGATGAAGATCCCCTTCGGGATTGCACAGATCGGGAAAGCTTTCAGAAATGAGATTGTGGCCAGGCAGTTCATCTTCCGGATGCGTGAATTTGAGCAGATGGAGATGCAATTCTTTGTCCCCCCGGGCTCTGAACTGGAATGGTTCAAGACCTGGAAAGAAACCAGGATGAAATGGCACCTTGCCCTGGGATTTGGAGATGAGAAATACCGCTTCCACGACCACGATAAGCTGGCTCACTATGCCAATGCAGCCACCGATATTGAATTTGAATTTCCCTTTGGTTTTAAAGAGGTGGAAGGCATTCATTCCCGCACCGACTTCGATCTGGCCAGTCACCAGGAATACTCCGGGAAAAAACTACAATATTTCGATCCGGATGCCAATAAAAACTATGTCCCCTATGTGGTTGAAACTTCCATAGGCGTGGACCGAATGTTCCTCCAGATCATTTCTGCTGCATATACTGAAGAGACCATCACCAAGGAGGACGGATCGACCGACTCCAGGGTGGTATTGAAACTGCCCCCCGCTCTGGCTCCTGTAAAACTGGCGGTTTTCCCACTGACCAAAAAAGATGGACTCCCCGAGAAAGCACGCAAGATTATGCATGAGCTGAAGTTCGATTTTAACTGTCAGTACGAGGAGAAGGACTCCATTGGGAAACGATACCGGAGGCAGGATGCTATCGGGACTCCATTTTGTATCACCATTGATCACCAGACCCTTGAAGACGATACGGTAACTATCCGTTACAGGGACACCATGGAACAGGATCGCATCCACTGGACAAAGCTCAAGGGAATGATTCAGGAAAAGGTGAGTATGAGAGAACTCTTTGAAAAATTAGCCGATTAATCAAGAGATTATGAAAACTGCTCTGATCGAATCCCTGGCAAAGTTTGCCAAAACGCATCTGATTATATTACTTGGCTTCCTGGCTCTGGCCCTGGCATATATGAGCCCTGTATTGGATGGCAAGATGCTTTCGCAACACGACATGACCCAGTTTGAAGGGGTAAAACAGGAGCTAACAGCCTATCAGGAAGAAACAGGGAAATCTTCCCAGTGGACCAATTCATTGTTTTCAGGTATGCCCTCTTTTCATGTGGGTCCAACAGGGGCAAAAACCACCATTTTCAGAGAAATGGCTAAAGTGACTCGCTTTGGGGCCGGAACAAACAATCCCATCGTGATTTTACTCGCCTACCTTATCTGTTTTTATATTTTGCTGCTCACCCTGCGTGTCTCTCCGTGGCTGAGCGCCATCGGGGCCATTGCTTTCGCACTGTCCTCCTACAACCTGATTATCCTGCAACCCGGTCATATCAGTAAGGCCTATGCCATTGCATTTATGGCCCCGGTTGTGGCTGGGATCCTGCTTACTTACAGGGGAAAATACCTGGTCGGTGGACTGATTTTCCTGCTGGGGCTGGGAATTGAATTGTACTACAACCACCTGCAGATCACCTATTACCTGTTGATTTTATCCTTTATCATCGTCCTCTCCAAAGGAGTGTTCGCCATCATCGAAAAGCAATTGCGGAAATTTTTGACTGCCTCTGGAGTACTTTTGATTGCAGCGCTGCTGGCACTGCTTCCCAACATATCTACTTTCTGGACCAATTACGAGATCTCCAAACAGAGTATCAGGGGAGCACCTGTGCTTACTGCAAACCAGGATAACCAGACTACTGGCCTGGACAGGGATTATGCCCTTAGCTACAGTTATGGAAAGGCAGAAACCTTCTCCCTTATGATTCCTTATATGACAGGAGGAAGAACCGGGGCCCTGGGAAGTAATGAAAAAGCCATGGAAAAGGTGAGTCTGCAACTTAAGGAAACCGTTGCCGGATCGAACCAGTACTGGGGAGCTAAGGCTTCCACAGCGGGCGATAACTATTCGGGTGCCATTGTGGTGTTTTTCTTTGTTCTGGGGCTCCTGCTTATTAAGGGTCCCATGCGCTGGTGGATAATCATCAGCAGCCTGCTCTCCATTATGCTGGCCTGGGGCAGTAATTTCCCGGCACTTTCTCACTTCTTTCTGGATTATGTACCATTTTATAACAAGTTCAGGACCGTAGAGATGACCCTGGTAATTGTCTGTTTCAACATCCCGTTACTGGCCTTTCTGGCTATTGACCGGATCTTGAAGGAGCCGGATCTGATCCTGGAAAACAGAAAACAATTCCTGGTAGCCTTTGGGCTTACCGGGGGACTTTCCCTGATATTTTTCCTGATCCCCGGCCTGTTTAACTTCTTTACGGAGCGGGAAGAACTGATGTTTAATCAGCAGCTGCAGGAGGCGAATGCCCAGTATGCAACTCAGTTCAGACAGTATATGGACGAACTGGAGACAGCAAGGATTTACATTTTCAGGCACGATGCCATCCGTAGTTTTGTGTTGATTTCTCTGGCCTTTGTGCTTACCTGGTACTTTGCCAACAAGAAGCTGAAGATGGCCTGGTTCCTGGCAGGGCTTGCGCTGCTTGTTACTCTGGACCTCTGGTTAATTGACCACCGTTACCTGAACAAGGATAATTTCGTATCCAAAAGGCAACATGAAAACACAATGGCCATGACCACGGCCGATGAGCTTATCCTTCAGGATCCGGATATCTATTACCGGGTAGCCAACCTGACTGTAAACCCCTGGGCGGATGGATCTACTTCTTACTACCATAAGTCCATTGGAGGATATCACGGGATTAAAATGAGGAGGTACCAGGACTTGATTAATGTCTACCTTTCGCAGGGACTTGAGAACATCATAGGGGTTCTCAGTGCTCAGCCCACTGCCTTACAGGTGGATTCTGTCCTGGCACAGCAGCAGGTACTGAACATGATCAATACCAAGTATTTTATCCTGAATCCCGCTTCTCAACCCCTGAATAACCCGCATGCCATGGGTCATGGCTGGCTGGTGAATGACATCAAACTGGTGGAAAATGCAGATGAAGAATACCTGGCACTGGGAAACACAGATCTTAGCAGAGTGGCAATCGTGGACAAGAGGTTTGAAGAGCTGGTTCCGGACAATCTCGGTGGTGCAGAAGCTTCCGGAACAGTGGTCCTGACTGACTACCGGCCAAATCTAATGAGCTATGAGGTTTCACTTAATCAAAGTTCACTGGTGGTCTTTTCCGATATTTATTATGAAGGGGGATGGCATGCACGCATCGACGGAGAGCCGGTTCCGCATATAAGGGCCAACTACATCCTGCGTGCCCTGCCTGTGGATGCGGGAACGCATACTGTTGAGTTTGAGTTTATTTTTGAGCCTTTCGAGAAAGGAGAGAAGGTCTCCCTGGCTGGATCCTGGCTGGTCTTTCTGCTTTTACTGGGCGGTGCCGGTTTCTACGTCTATTCACGGGTGACAGGGAAGCAAGAGGAGGAAACAGCTTAGACTCCCAAGTGATTAAATCATTTATTTATAATCGCATATAATAGATTCTTTCCAACTTCTTTGGTAGTGTAATTCAAGCCATCGGTATTTTCCATTATAAAGGCATCCCAGCTTTCCGGGCTCCAGAAATTGATATGCCCGAAAAAGGTGTCATATCGTCCATTGGGTACAGTTACATACAGGATACCTCCATCCAGAACCATCTGAAGCAGATTTCTGAATGCCTTTGCCGGGAAAAGTATATGTTCGAGGACCTCGGTGCAAAAAACAACATCGTACTGAGAGGGATGCGGGAGATTAATATCGTGAACAATATAGGCTGCTGCCGGATGCGCTTTTTCTGCTAATTCAATGGCTGCTGCGGCATATTCCATCCCTGTTTGAGAGCTAAGTTCAAAGCTTTCAGCTAGGCACTTAAGAAGCATTCCTGTACCACACCCAACATCCATTACAGATTTGCCTGATAGGTCTATGCCGTGATCCTCCATAATGGATAGTGTCCCCAGATGCCTTTCCTGGATTGACTCATCCGTAAAAGCCTTGCTTAACTTTTTATTCGACCAGGCTTTGTTCATCGCATCAACTTCATTCCATTCCGACGCGGTACGATGCTCTTCCTTCCTGACAAAACTAATGTCAATACCCATTTTATACAGGACTCGTTTAATAAACAGCAGTAGCCTTTTCATAAGCACAATTAAATTACATCTTAATAATCTCTTCACCTGCTTTTTCGGCGAAATCCCATTAGGTCAAATGCTTTTAAAACAATAGAATTGAGGTCATCAGAGAGCTTGCAAAAGTAAGTAACTAAAACAAACATGCCAAGCAGGATCAGACTCCTGTATAATGAATCTAAAAACCAGTTATCAAGGCTTGGAAGCAGGAAGTTAATTAAAAAGGCCACAGAGATAAGCAGGAAAATTTTCAGGGTTTTCAAAGTGAAGGGTTGGATCCTCAATTTGCTGTAAATAAACAAAATAACTGCTGTATTGATGAAAAAGTAGGAAAAAAGCGATGCAATAGCGGCTCCTGTAATTCCAAGGATGGGGATTAAGATGTAATTCCCTGTTACGGTAATGATGCCAAGAGTCGTAATAAAAAGAATCATGTATCTGTGATACTTTGAATAAATCAGAATCAGATTATTTATACCCGTAGTTACCTCGATTAGCTTTCCAAGACCAACAAATAGCACAACAAATTTTCCAGCTGCATAGACGTCTCCGTTTGGCATCAGCCAAAATATACTGTCAATATTCGCCCAGAGCATGACCAGTAGGAAACCCCCTATTATAGCCTGATTTGATGAATAACGGGTATAGAGATCCTTAAGCCTGGGAATATCGTTGTTTTCAAGACTTTCCGATACAAAGGGGGCACTTATTTGCAAGGTTGCCCGCGAAGGAATTTCCAGGATGGAGGTCATAAAGAAACTGATGGTATAAATCCCAGTGCTGGCAAGACCAATCATCGACGAAATCATGAAAGCGTCTACTTTCGACACTATGTTAGACCCAATACCGGCAAGCAGCATGAATCCCATATAGGGAAATATCTTGCTAACAATCTCTTTTGGTATACTCTTCCTGTTTTCTGGCGGTGTAATGATGCGCTGAAGGCGTTTGAAATAGAAGAATAGTATGAGCACTGCCAATGCATAAGAGAAGATAACGAGCACTACATATATATCAACAGAAAACTGAAAATAGAAAAATAATATGGCTGCCGCTATAAGAAGAAATCTGAGAATGATTTCTCTTATTAGTTTCGGAATAGCAATTCTGTGATAAGCTACCGCAAAGTTTTCAAGGATTCCCATATACACGCATACCAGTCCCAATGGAATGATCATTAGGAATAATCTGCTGTAGAGTGGAGCGTTTTCGGTAAACAATCCCTGGAGATAATCCTTCCCCAGAAAAACGAGTGTGCCTAAAAAAAAGAAACTGATAAGAGGAAGAAGCAGGGCATATCTGTATGCCTCTCTGATCAGTCCCAGTCGCTTAAGTTGCGGGCTGAACCTGATGATTGCATTGGGAATCCCAATCTGGGCAATAAAGGCAAACAAGAAGGCCGAATCAATTAAAATTCGATTCAAGCCAATTAACTCGGGAGTCAGAAAATATGGATAGATAAAAATAGTGGAGACCATTCCAATGAATGCTCCAGCGTAGCTAACAATGGAGCCCTTAATGCTCTGCCTGATAACTATCCCCATATTAATTCGATCGCTTGATTTTTGCTGTTCGTCTGGCGCAAAGAAACAAAATGTTCATCAAAGAAAGATAAATTCTGTATTTATTGAAATCCGGAATACTCCTTCTTCATAATTTCGTAAAGCAGATCTACCCTTCTTTCAACGGAATGGTCCTTAAGAGTTCTCCTCTGTCCTGCTGCTGCAATCCTGGCCGCCTCCTCTGGATGCGCAAGGGCCCAGGTAAGTTTTTCGATGCACTCTTCCATGCTTGCATAGGTCAGAATTTCCACATCCGGTTCATACAACTCACGAATGTTAGACTTGTGATCGGTGACCAGCAGAGCTCCGGCACCGGCCACCTCAAACATCCGGACATTGGCCGCATAATCTCCCGCCACCTCTCCATGCAAATTAAAGCCCAGTGCATGCCGGGCGATTTCATTGAGCATTTGCTTTCCAAATAACACTTCCCCCTTCAGATTCTCCTTGATCAGTGCTGAATACCGGGTTCTGCCAGGCATCTCTTTAAGCTGGGCTATCTTCCGAATTGACCTGTTACCCTGAAATCCATCTATGCCGGCTTTTTCCATTGCCTTTAAAAGCAGGTAGGATGCTTGTTTTATTTTCAGCAGATGCCAGGGGTCTTCTTCGATGATCCCGAACAGTTGCAGGGGTAGTCCGTGTTTCAGTATTTCCTCCACATAAGCGATCCGCTTATGATGAAACTCACTTCGGTACAAGAGGGAGCCAATGAATATGATATCATTTTCAGGAGGTGTTTGAGATAGGTTTTCCGGCACAAGCGATGCTTCAAATGCATGGGGAAACAAATACGAATTGATATTTTGTTTTCTTAGTTCCCGGGTGAACTTTTCGGAACACGTCAACATCAGATTGTAGCAGCTGAATGCCTCCAGGTTCCTGGAGGTGTAGGGTGCACAACAATGGCCAATCAATAATCTGACCGACTTCACCTCTTTCCTGATCCTTTCAATATATGCTGCATCAAAATTGCTGCTATCCTGAATAAATACCACATCCGGCTGCATGGACCTGATCTGCTCGATCAACAATTCATCTCCAACAGATTTGCTGCTATTTTCCCTGGCCCAGGCTTGCTGCAAAGGCCCTGCATTGTGAATGATTTCCCTGGCCTCAATGGAGTAGTTCTTTTGAATATACCTGGGAAAAAAATCGGAGTAACCATACCCCTCCGCCATTAAATGACTATTTTGTTCTGCATAACTCTTTTCGATGATGTGGGGGTTTAAACGATAATACCCGTTCAGAAACTCCTTGTAAAAGGAAGTGATTTTTAGAAAGCTGGAATACATGGTCAGAAAATTAACACTAATTCAAGCAATCTGCAAAGAACTGGCACTTGATGATGAATCGCACCATATCTGATAGTGAGATCCAATACCTGCTGGATCATCTGGATACTTTATACTCCGGCACCTCCATCAGGCAATATCTCTCCCTGAATAAAGATGGCAATTTGTTTATCCCTTTATCGGATAAGGCCCTTGACCCGGGCAAGGTGATAAGCATAGATGAAATTCCTGTACTTTTTCCTTGTTCGGACAAAGAACAGTGGTACTCAGAAGAAGGGAACAGAATATTCTTTCATCACGATATACTTAAATCGGCATTTTATCTCCTATCCGGCTACCAGGAGTTGCAATTTGGTGAGCCGGACCTGTATGGGAGATTCCCATGGAAATCCTCCATACAATACAGCCTGGGGATCACGCAAAAACCTGTGGTGAATTATTATTTTGAACAGATCCTTGATGCCTTTGAAAGATTCTGTCAGCTGAACGGACTTGAGTTTAAAAGGCTTACAAGAGAGGCTCCGGTTCTTTTCCTGTCTCATGACGTGGACAGAATCAAGAAATACACCTTACGCAATCTGGTAATTTCTGTATTTCAATTGCTTGGGATCAAACCCGGTTCCCTGGGTACAAGCGATCAATTAAAGATGATCAGGGATTATGCTAAAGGGATTCTGTTTTTCCGTAAGAATCCTTACTGGAATTTTCAGGAGATGGTCGCTCTTGAAGATAAACTCAAGATTTGCTCCACCTGGTTTTTCCTGGAAAAAACGAAAATGAATAACTCCAGGTATCATTTCAGAGATTTGAAAATCCGTGATCTGATCAATTTCCTAAGCGAGTCAGGTCATGAGATCGGGGTCCATGGCACCTTTGAGAGCAGTGAAGATCAAGATGCAATGAACGGAGGCATTCAACGCTTAAAAGCAGTCTGTAAGAGCCCGGTTAAGGGAATCAGGCAACACTTTTTAAAGTTTCGCAATCCCACCACATCAGAGATCCAGATAAATGCCGGTCTTGCATACGATGCAAGCCTGGGATTCGCAGAGCAGGTCGGTTTCAGAAATTCCTATGCATACCCATTCAGGCTTTACGATTTTAATAAGAATAAAGCTATGGATATCTGGCAGTTGCCTTTGAATGTGATGGAGGCCACCTTTTTGGAATACCTTGAGCTTCCAACAGCCTCCATCCCCGAAACCATTCAACCGCTACTTGATGAGGTGATGCGGTTTAAAGGAGTTTTTTCATTGTTATGGCACAATTGCCGCCTGGATGAAGAATGGACACCTGGTATCAACGCTGTTTACGAGTGCCTGCTGACTGAGATCATGCAATCGGGGTTTATCTCACTCACCGGTCAACAGACCGTCAATAGTTTTAAATCCGGCGGTGCTTCAGGTAAAAATTCGTAAGCCTGAGCCCAAACACAAAATGCCTGAGCACGGTGGGTATCAAACCATAAAAATGTCGCATAATTCGAAAGCGCTCTTTTAACCCTGCCTTGATATTGTGATCCGTAAGACCTCCTTCCAGGAACCTGGATAGAACCAGGTTTGAGTTATGGATCTGAGTGGCCTCCTTTGCTGCACGGATGGCCCAGTCGATATCGGCCGATAAGCGATAATCCAGATTGTACAAGGGAGCCTTTGTTCTTCTTACAATGATGGACTGATGACATACCACCATCCCCTGCCGGAAGGAAAGCCAGGTAAGCTGAGCAGGAGGTTTTAACCTTCGGTCGCCCACCTCATTCTGTTCTTCGTCAATAATCATGGTGCCCCCATAGATGATATCCGGTTTCCCGGCCAATCCTTCCACCATGGTTTCAATGGTATCTGTACTGTAAATCTGATCGCCCGAGTTCAGGAACCAAACATAATCCCCACTGGCTGCTTTCAGTCCCTTGTTCATGGCGTCGTAGAGACCCTCATCAGGCTCACTGACCACCTGATGGACCCCTTCATAGCCTCTGATGACCTCCAGGGTCAGGTCGGTCGACTTCCCATCAATAATGATGTATTCAATCTCCTTGTAGGTCTGGCCCAGGACACTTTCGATGGTCCTCCCGATGTGTTTTTCCCCATTAAAAACTACAGTGATAATGGATATGCGAGGAGAGGGATTCATAAATGGGACTTATTTAATAATTTCTTGTATAGCTCCACATGCATCTCTGCTGAGCGCTCCTGTGAAAACCTTCTGACTGCAGCCCTTCGCACCCTGTCGGAAAGCTCCGGGTAAGGATTGTATGAGAGAATCCATTTCATCCCTTCTGCCAGATCGGTGGCATTTTTATGCCCCGCCAGGTAGCCATCTTCGAGGTGAGTGATCATCTCGGGGATTCCCCCGGTACGGAAGCCCACCACCGGGGTCCCGCATAACATGGACTCAATGATGGTACTGGGGAAATTATCCTGAAGGGAAGAACTTGCATATAAATGTGCCACATTATACAATGCCACCATGGTCTCTCTGGAACGAACATACTCAATGTTATGTACCGGCAATGGAAACAATTGCGACATATCTCCATCTGCCTTGCCAAACAGCAGGATCTCCACTCCTTCAACAAGCTCAGTATCCTGGCACATCAGCTTCACAGCCTCCTGAAAATAGCTGAACCCTTTGTACAGGTTCTTTACAGATGCAGCTCCAAACAGGATATACCTTTTTGAAGGATCCAGTCCCAGCTTCCTGCATGCCAGCTCCCGGTCCGCCGGTTCAAATTGTGTCTGGTCCACGGGATTGTGAATGGCATGAACCTCCATCTGTCCGAAGAGAGAACTTTCCCTGACACAGTCAGCCAACCACTGACTGGGTGTAATCACCGTAATGTTCCGGTCCTTGAAAAGTATGCTCTTCTTAAGCCATAAGCGGTGGGACAAATCATTCTTCCCGGGCTTTTTCAGGTAGAGGCACCGTCCGCATTCCTGCTTATATGCCTCACAGCTCAATGCATGGTGACAGCCTCCGGTAATGGCCCACATATCGTGAAATGTCCAGACAACAGGCTTTCCCAGGTCAAGCAGTTCCTTCAGAGAGGCTAAAGAAAGGAATCCTGCGTTCAGCCAATGCAAATGAATAATATCAGCTTCCCTGATAAGTTTGTTCCGGGTCAGACGCTCCCCGGTGTTAGCAGTAGAGAAAAGGAAGCGGACCTCTTTGTTTTTTTCATGCCTGAGAAACAGCAGGCGCTCCATGGCAAAACGCAGAAAATTGATCCATTTTTTCAGGACAGACCGCGTGGTGGAAAAAACTGATGCATTCTCGTCTCCCCCTTCCTGAACAAGCATTTTTACATCCACCCCACTCTCCCTCAGGATCTCCAACAGCCGGTATGAAGCAATGGC
>RCND010002204.1_pt1 | contig 10882 bp, 3 predicted proteins | sample 2041351 | NCBI WGS metagenome assembly RCND01 (sample SAMN09708230, study PRJNA481090) | Marine sediment metagenome, whole genome shotgun sequencing project. | biome: marine sediment; feature: ocean; material: sediment; isolation source: Sewage treatment plant 12B marine sediment (STP12B) ...
GGCTGATGGTGTAGTGGTAGGTGGAGTCTACCTTCAGATTAAATGCGGAAGCAATCCCGACCCCACTGGTCTTAAGAGTATCTCCAGCCAGGAAAATGCTGGCACCTGACACTCCTGTTCCATTGCTTCGTATTCGGAAGACAACATCGGCAATCTCCTGGTAAAAAAGCAAGTAATGTGTCGAGTCTCTTCTGGTATTAATATTGGAGCTATAATTCCGGTATTGAGCCTTCTCAACTTTAACAGGGTAGAACCCCGGGATCAGTTCATGATGAACCTCTCCATCCCCATCACTTGAGATAGTCTGGTTGTTAATGGAAAGCGCTGCTCCTATCACGGGGGATTGGTCCCATTGATTCAGGACCACAAAGGTTTGGGGATACCTCTGCCGAAGCAGCTCAATGGACTGGAGAGTATCCCTGTCCACCAGGATGATCTGATTTTTTATGGGTTTGAAATCCGGAGCACTCGCATTAAGGCTGTACTCGCCGTAGATCAGGCTGTCTACCCTGACTTTTCCCTCTGAATCTGTGACTTGGATTTGTCCTGCAAAATCCACCGAAGCACCCACTACGGGAACTTCGTCAATTTCAGAGATAAGTTGAAGGGATACCTCATAGTATTCATGCTCCAGGGTATCGTGGAAAATCGAGTTTTGAGGATCAAATTCAATAGATCTTGTAATGGATTTAAATCCCTGTGCATCCACCGAATAACTGTAGTTTCCTTCTTGCAGCTGTCCCCTGGCCATTCCCAGACTGTCGGTAAAAAGAACCATGGAATCAATCCGGATCGAGGCATTTGAAAGTGGGGCTACCGTATCATTTTTTTTTTTTGAAACCCGGAAGGTAATCTCAGAAAAATCAGATACATCTGGAATCAGATCTGGTGGGATATTTAGCACCTTGTCATCCGCACCGGGTGCAAAATCACTGATGTCGTAAGTATTCTCCTCGCTCCATATTACCTCCACCCGGCCATCGCCCAGTGTTATGTTCCCCAGCTTGGTCCGGAACCAGTCGGCAAGCTCAGAATATGTTGTCTCGTAGGCCACATTGGTTCTTTCACTGGCATCTACCCGCAGGTCATAAAGGGCCATTTCAGCATTTTCCCTGGAAGTGTTAAGGGCCCACATAATATTGTTGTTGGGAGGATAGGAGGCAGAAGGCTGATTGTTTTTGTCCCTGACCCGCATGGAAAAGGCAAATTTGCCGGAGCGAATGTATGCACGGGGACCATAGACAACGTTCATTTCCCCAAAAACATATTCCCGATTTGGCAGTGTCTTATTCACAACAGAAGCCAGGTTATAACCATCCAGGTAGTTGTAGGATTCCTCGCTGATATCGATGCCCGCTTCTGCATAAAAGGTGGGGGCAAAGTCCACATATTCAAGGTAATCTTCTTCAACCGTGGCAGCAGGGTATAAGGTTTTATCGGATGAGACCATCACCACTGCAGTATGGTTGGACATGTCCCATGGGGCAAATTTTGCGGAAATACCCTGTTCACCAAGGTGCCATCCATGATCACCGGAGGCCAGAACAATCAGGTACTCCTGTCCCCTGGATTCACAGTAATCCTTAAAGGCGGCGACCGAAACACCGATGAGGGAATCTCCAAATGCACAGAAGGCATAATAATCCTGAATGAGGGTCTGCTTGTCTGCATCGCTCATCCCGTCAATCTTCATCTGATCGTATTCTTTCTTCAGCTGGGCTGGCAGCCGTTCCAGCTCACTGAGGTCGAATTCGGGTACATTGTAGCGCTTGTCCTTAAAACGTTTACGGAAATTCTCCGGAGGAAGAACTGGAGTGTGGGGAAAGTGAAAGCCCAGGTGGATCATCAAAGGTTTCGTGCTATCCGCCCCTGAAACATTTTCACCACCGAAAGTCTGATACTCCCGGTTGGGGTTTTTAAGGTAGTTGATGAATTCTTTTACAATGTAAGCATCGGTGGTCTCATCAGCCGTTTTTGGTGATACACCTCCCAGAATTAAGCCCGAATTGGACCGGGTATGAGCACGAAGAATATCCAGGCGGGGATCAAATGATTCCCGTGCCTCTTGCTGTTCTGAGGTCAGATCCTCATAGGCACCTCTGGTCAGTACCGTTTTACTTCCATCGCTAAAGTGGAAGGTTTCATCTTCCAGGTAGCGACTCCAGTCTCCAAAACCCTTCCTGGCCAGGTCTTTTTGATGATCTACAAACAGATCATAAAAGGGCAGTTGTATGAAACTTTGACCAGGTCCCCAGCCAAAAATATAATAACCCGATTTCCCAAAATGGGCTGTGCCATAGCCCTCATTTCTGAGCACCTGAGGAATCGCCGGTTTGTTAATGTCAGGTTCCGTATGGGTCTGTTCGAAACCATACCTGCCACTGTGATGAGGGTATTGCCCGGTATGCATGGAGCTTCTTGAAGGGGCGCAGGCCGGAGAGTTGCAGTAGGCATTCACAAAGAGAACTCCCTCGGCTGCCAGCTGATCAATATTTGGCGACTCTACATAACCCAGCTGACTGTTTGCCTGTCCGGTTGTAGCCTGGTTATAACAGCCAAGGGCATCAGCCCGCTGATCGTCTGTAATAATCCAGAGGATATTGGCTTGATCCTGTGCAAGCACTTTTCCAGGAGTAAGGACTAACAGGACAAGGGCAAGAATGGAAGTAGATCCAAATCGAAACATAATAAGCTGAATAAGTCTACTTCAAAAATAGTTGAAAAAATGGGAATATCACCCATGTAGCTATGCTGTAAATGAATTCATTTGGTGCTCATGTTGTCTTTATTATAACACTGGTAACAACAATTTCCGTGTTTGTTAACTTTTGGCTATTTATGCACCTTATTCCTCAACACTCTCTATGAAGTTTTCGAAAATTTCCATTGCTGCTTTTATCTTCTTACTGTTTTCTGCATTTTTCTGCAAGATTAATGCCCAGGTAGTATTGATCAATGAAATAATGTCGGACAACGATCTTACCATCGAGGATGGTTTAGGGGATTTTACCGACTGGATCGAAATTTTTAATCCCAATGATACTTCTGTAAACCTGGGGGCTTATTATTTATCGGATGATGCGGCTGATCCCCTAAAATGGGAAATACCCGATCTGAATCTTCAAGCCGGAGGCTTTCAGCTGGTATTTGCCTCTGGAATGGATACCGTGATTCTTCCACGCCAATGGAGCACACTGATAAGCTGGGGAGATGAGTGGAACTACCTTCCTGGCCTTGAGGAGCCCACATCCTCCTGGATAGATGCGGGATTTGATGATTCGGGCTGGTTGGTAGGGAAGACCGGGATCGGTTATGACGATGGGGATGATTCAACCATTATAGAGCCTACACTATCCCTTTATTGCAGAAAGAACTTTGAAGTGGAGGATGCCGCAGCTGTGGTGGCTGCATCCTTTGATATAGATTATGATGATGGTTTTGTAGCTTATCTGAATGGTGTGGAGATTGCCCGTGCCAATGTGGAGGGTAATCCTCCGAGCTTTGACCAGGAAGCAACGGTGGCGCAGGATGCCGTAGTGATTGAAGGAGGTAAGCCCGCCCGTTTTAAGCTTACGGAACAGCATCTGGCCTTACTTCAGGATGGAGGCAATTTGCTGGCAGTTCAGGTGCATAATGCTAATATCACATCATCCGATCTCAGCTTTATACCCTTCTTCAGCATAGCTAGCCCGGGGAACCCCGGAGGACCGGGTCCTGATCCCTTTCTTGAACTAGAGTCCCATGGGGGACTCTATCATGCCAATTTTAAAATTGATTCAGACGGGGAGGATATATTTCTTTCCAGTCCGGGAAGAATCCTTATTGACAGTGTAAAGGCGGTGGATTTAAAGGGAGATCAATCCTTTGGTCGGGAAGAGGATGGCTCTGATATATGGAAAGTCTTTCACCAACCATCGCCCGGATCCTCAAACAACCTGGGTAACGCACTCTTTTTTTCACATGAGAGGGGTTTTCACCAGAAAGCATTTTACCTGAAGATTCAATCGGAACGGGTAATGACCATCCGCTATACCCTGAATGGAAGTGAACCCAAGGCCGAATCGCCCATCTTTCCTGACTCCTTGCTGGTCGACTCCCGTGAGAATTCTCCCAATGTATTTAGTATGATACCCACGACCCAGCCTCCTCCTATGAATGTGCTCAAAGCCTGGGAACCACCCCCGGGCCTGTCCAACAAGACCGTAGTTTTTAAGTGTAGGAGTTTTTCTGACGGGGCTGCTACCAGTCCGGTATATGCGGCTACATTTATTGTGGATCCCTTAGGGAGTGATCGTTACTCCCTCCCGGTTTTTTCATTTATGACAGATTCCCTCAACCTATTTGATTATGATTCGGGCATTTTTGTTCCGGGCATTTTTGCTGATCCCGAAGATAACCGGACCGGGAACTTTTTTGAAAGAGGGAAGGAATGGGAGAAGCCGGTCCACATCGAGTATTTTGAGGCTAACGGAGAGACTGCCCTTGTGCAGGATGGAGGGTTACGGATCCATGGCCAGTACTCCCGCCGGGCAGCTCAAAAGTCTTTAAGATTATATGCCAGGAACGACTATGGGAAAAAATATTTCACCCATCCCATGCTACCCGGAAGGGATCATGATTCATACAAACGCTTGATTCTGCGCACAACGATGACCACCTTTGACAGTCGCTATGGAGATGCTTTTATAGCCGACCTGCTCAGGGATCTTGATTTTGAGATTCAGGACTATCAGCCGGTAATTGTGTTTATGAATGGAGAATATTGGGGCATTCACAATATGCGGGAATACATCGATGAACACTACATTAACGCTCTTTATCCCGAGGTTCATGAGGATAGCGTAAATATATTGAGGATGAACGGACAGGTCATGGAAGGAAATAACCAGAACTACTGGCCCATGATCGATTTTGTAAAAAATAACGACCTGGGAGAAAGTGATAATTTCGAACATATCCTTAGCCTGATTGACTACTCCAACTACCTGGACTATACAGTTACTGAAATTTTCCTTGCTAACATCGACTGGCCTGGTAACAATGTGATTTACTGGCAATCGCAAAGTGAAGGAAGCAAGTGGCGGTGGATTTTGAATGACCTGGATGCATCATTCGTTGATCCGGAGCGGAATCTTTTGGCCCAGGCCACCGATTCGGTCAGCACCAGATGGCCCAATCCGCAATGGTCTACTTTGTTTTTCAGGAGTATGCTAAAAAATGAGACCTTTCGATCTGATTTTATCTGCCGTTCCATGGAGCTTTTACAGGAGGAGTTTCATCCCGATCAGGTCATTGGACGAATCCCCGGCTACCGTGACAGGTTTGTCCCTGAAATGGAGGAACATATCCTGCGTTGGAATCACCCTTCCAGCGAGGAGCAATGGACCTCCTATTATGATTCTGTGATGGTGCGCTTTGCCAATACCAGGCCCGTTTACTTCCTGAACCAGATGACTGATATATTTGGAATCAGCGAGGAAGAGATTTGTGAATTGTGTGGATGCTGTGATCCCCTTAGCAGTCTGGATGTTCAGTTTCTTCAACCGGCCATGGCAGAGCTTTATGCTTCTCCTGCAGATGTAAGGGTGGAAGCCACAAGTCTGAATGGCAGCCCGGCTACCCGGGTATCGCTTTTCTTGGATGGTAATTTTATTGCCAGTGATGATGAGGCGCCTTTCCAGTGGGATCCAGCCATCTACTCAGAGCTGTCGGACCTGCCGGTCGGAGAGTTTGATCTCAAGATTTTGGCCTATGATGCAGATGGGCTCAGCACTGCCACAGATTGGACCTCGTTTTCCATTGCCCTGTTTAATCCGGGCGATTCTGTGGATCTTGGAAATGAGGTGGACAGTGCGGGAACCGCTGATGTATGGACCTCAAACATGGTCATTAATAAGACAGATATCTATACGAACCCTACAGATACACTGCTGTATTTCCGTCCGGATGAATTCAGCTTCTTTGCGGATCAATTGGCCGATCCGGTGACCCCCTTTATTGTCAGGGTAAATGGGAAAAATGATTTCACCGTGCTGGCCATTGGTGATACCAGGACCAGTGAAGAATACGTGACAGGTGAAAACCGCTTTTCTTTCAGAGAAAACAGGGATACCACGCTGATACTTGCTGCTGGAGAAACTGTGGCCACCGGATTTCTGGATGCCCTTCCCGATGGCCTGGGGGGTGGTTCCGGACCGGTGATTCCCTACAACACCACCGACCCGGTTGATGATGTCTGGTATACAGGCAGTCCTGAATGGTACAAGTCAGGTAGTGTAACTGAAGGCCTGCCTCCGGCTTATGATACACCTCCCAGAACCTTCTACAAGAGAAATTATCACTATAAAATTGGCTTTACCATCGCCGATACCGTAGAGGTATATGGTACGGGAATTTTGGACCTTCCTGTTCTGGATCTGGTGATGTTCCCCAACCCGGTAAGTGGCGAATTTGTGAATCTGAGCGTGAATGGAGTCTCCGGCCCTGTTCAGGTAAGTATCTTTGACCTGCAGGGAAGGATACTCTATACGCAGAAGCATTATGAGGAGATGATACAGATCGAAACAGGTCTTCTTCCAGGAAAGGGAACTTACCTGGTCAAAGTGGAATCCAGAGATGGTCTTGTTTTTGGTAAATTGATCAATCTATCAGGAAGATAAACCAGAATAACATGAAAAAGTACAAGGTATTATTACTATTGCTTCTGTTGACTGTCGGGTTATGCGCCCAGGAGTTTGACCGGGCTAAAATGGATAGCCTGTTTACCATCATTGAAAGTGAAAATAAAGGGATGGGAAGCATTTCAATTTTTGAAGATGGAAAGGAGGTCTATCAAAGGTCCATTGGTTTTGCCGATGTAAAAAAGGGACTTCTGGCCAATGAGGCAACAAAGTATAGAATAGGCTCGATCTCAAAGCCATTTACCTCTGTAATGATCATGCAGCTGATTGATGAGGGTAAGCTTGCCCTGGATTCGAAGCTTTATAGTTTTTACCCCGGGGTGCCCAATGCAAAGAAGATCACCATCGAGCAGCTTTTGAGGCATAAAAGTGGCATTTATAACTTCACCAGTTCGCGCGATTATACTTCCTATATGGAGCAGCCCAAAACCAGGGAGGAGCTGTTGGCGATTATCGTTGCTGGCGGAATTGTATTTGAACCCGGTGAAAAAATGGAATACTCCAATTCCAACTATGTTCTGCTTTCCATGATCATTGAGGAGATTGAACTCAAGGATTTCTCCAGGGTTCTTACAGAGCGGATCATTAAGCCCCTTAAGCTTAAGAACACCACCTATGGAGGAAAAATCGAAAGCAGCAAAAACGAGGCCTTTTCCTATACCGCTAGAACCAAATGGAAGCTGAGTACTGAAACAGATATGAGTATCCCTCTTGGGGCCGGTGCGCTGGTTTCATCACCCACCGACCTGAACACCTTCTTCATCGCACTATTAAATGGGAAGCTTTGTTCGCAGAAGTCCCTGGACAAGATGTGTGAATTTGATGACAATGTAGGATTAGGTCTTTTCGAATTGCCCTTTTATGAGAAAAGGGCCATAGGTCACCGGGGGGGAATTGACGCCTTTCAATCCACAGCTGGCCATTTCAAGGATGATGATGTAAGTATTGCCTACACTGCCAACGGTGTGCTTATGCCCCTCAATGAGATTTTGATCGGAGCCCTGAGCATCTACTTCGGCAGGGAGGTCAGACTTTTACCTTAACAAGAGAGAATTAATGAAAAAAGTTTTTTTTAGTACATGCTTTTTGTTCCTGATCCTGATTTCGGTTTCAGCTACTAATTACTATGTCTCCAAAGAGGGAAACGATGCTAATGACGGAAGCAAGGGTGCCCCTTTTCTGACCCTTGTAAAAGCCTCAACCCGCCTTTTTGCCGGCGACACCTGTTTTATCATGGAGGGAACCTACCGGGAAACCCTGACGGCTGTACGTAGTGGCACAGCCGACAGTCCAATTGTCTTTAAGGCCTATGGCAGTGATTCTGTCGTCATCTCTGCCACAGAGGTGCTTGATGGCTGGTCCCAACACGAAGGGAACATCTATAAAACAGGAGCAGATATGTCTCTTGGGCGCCAGAATATGCTTTATTTTAATGGGAAGGCTATGGACTGGGCCCGCTGGCCAAACAATGAAGATGACGACCGGTTTACCATTGATGCCTCTGCTATTGAAGGGGGATCGGCCTCTACAGTGGTTGACAATGCTATTCCAAATATGGACTGGGTGGGAGGCTACATGTGGTACCTGGGTGCCCATTCTGGAACCTCCTGGACCAGGGTGATTAACAATTATGATCCGGCCTCGCACACCGTATATTTTGATGCAGTTGATATCAATAAATGGCCTTTTAATCCTCATAATCCGACGGTATTCAGGAATGGGAACCGGGGACGGATCTTTCTCTTTGGAACGATGGATGCCCTGGATTACCCGGGGGAGTGGTATTTTGACAGTGTAAGGGATAGCCTCTACTTTCAGGCTCCGGCTAATGTTGCTCCGGCAGCTTCTTCTACGGAAATTGCTGCAAGGTCCACCACCATACAACTAACAGCCAGCTATATTCATGTGGATGGAATTAATGCCTTTGGCGGAAGAATTTTTATCACCGGAAACAACTGTGTGGTAAAAAACGGAACCTTCAGACACTGCCTGGAGATTCTGGATGAGCTGAACAACACCGATGCGCAGATGGGGGATGGATCCATTAAAATAGAAGGAAGTAATACCCTTGTTGAGAATAACACCATTGAGTACGGTTCGAGTAATGGCATCGCAATGCTTGCAGCTTGGAAGGGGAACACCAACAATACCATCAAAAACAACACCATCCGATATTTTAATACCATCGGGATCCATTCGGGTTGCCTCAGATCCAACAACTCTTCCACAAAAGTTTTGGGAAACTCCATATACTCTTGTGGACGCGATGGAGTATACATGAGTGGAGTTAACAGTGAGCTGGCATACAACGATATATACGACTGTATGAAGATTAACAACGACGGGGGTGTTTTTTATACAGTGGGGAGTTCGAATTCCAAGAATACCAAAATTCATCACAACTGGTGCCATGACTCCTTCGGGCCTGAATATGCCGACGGCAGGGCAGCAGGGATCTACCTTGATAACGACTCCAAGGGCTATGATGTGCACCACAATGTGGTATGGAATGTGACCTGGACTGCAGTTCAGATGAACTGGGACAATTGGTACAACGATATTTTTAACAACTCCTTCTGGGATGTGGGTGGTGCCATGGGCAGTTGGCTGAATGGTCGGGAGCTCATCGATAACAGGATCTACAATAATTACAGCAGTGTGGGACCATGGATAGGAAATGAATTTAAGAATAACATAATCGATCCCAACTCCCCCTTTCAGGATGAGTCCATGATGGAGTTTACTCCCAGGCAGGGATCGGTGCTGATTGATGCAGGAATATATATCCAGGGGATCACTAATCAGGTAATGGGAAAAGCTCCCGATGTGGGAGCCTATGAATATGGTTTATCTCCATGGCGTCCGGGGCGGAATCATCTGGCGGGTGGAGACACCCTTTCAAACCTTGAGATAAACATCCTTCAACCCTTAGCCGAACAGATATTTGCCTTCCCGGCAGATGTGTCCGTTGAGGCTGAGAATGTGAATAATGAAAAGGGTGTTCGTTTGGTACTTTACCTGGATGATGTCTTTATATCCGAGATTGATACCCCTCCCTACAAATGGGACCCTGCTCACTACCCGGCTCTCTCCCAGCTGCCTGTAGGTCTTTATGTGCTTAAGATCATAGCTGCTGACATGAATGATTTTACGGCCACTGCATTAAGCTCTTTCTCCGTTGTAGCGGGTAGTGTGGGAGACCAGTTTCAACTGGGCAATCCGTCGAATGTGGAGGGAACCATGGACGTCTGGACTTCCAACATGGTCATTAATAAGAGAGCCTTTTGGACCAACCAAACCGATAGCATCATTTATTTGCGGACAGGTGCGTTCAGCTTTTATGCCCAGGCCCTTGCAGATCCGGTGACTCCCTTTATCGTACGGGTTAATGGCGAAGATGACTTTACCGTTATTTCGGTGGGAGACTCAAGGAGTAAGGAGGCTTACATCAAGGGCGAAAATCAGTTTTCTTTCCGGGATGCTGGGGATACTACCCTGCTGGTATTGCCGGGTGAGACCATTGCCTCTGGCTTCCTGGATGCCAAAGCCGATGGATCGGGTGGCGGCCTTGGTTCGGTTATTCCTTACAACGAGGAGGATCCCAGGGATAATGTGTGGTACACAGGTGGACCTTCACCCTACCAATCGGGATCGGTTTTTGAGGGACTGCCTCCGGTCTATGATGTGCCTCCACGTACCTATTACCTTAGAAATTACCATTATAATATAGAATTTACCATTGCCGACACTGTAGAGACAGATCCCAGTGCTATTTGGAGTGCAGGTTTAATGGGATTCTCACTATACCCTAATCCGGTGATTGAGGATCATTTCTCCATCCGAATTTCAGGAGCCGAGGGAGACTATACAGAGTCGGTAGTTAGCATCTTTGATTTATCCGGAAAGGTAATTTATACAGGGGCTTTTAATGGGAGCTCCATTCTCTTGCAAGGTGGGGTATTGCCTGGACCAGGTACTTACCTTGTTAAAGTTGCCTCTGGAGGCCAGATTAAATTTAGAAAGCTTATTAAACTTTAGAAGAAATGCTAGGAAGAAAAACATCGTGGTTAATTACTTCAATCATTCTTGTAATGTTGTGGGGATGTAACAGTCAGGAACAAGAACCTTTTTTCCTGGACTGGAAATTTAATCTGGGTGAAAAGCCCGAAGCCAAAGAAAATGAATTTGACGATGCTCAATGG
>RCND010002205.1_pt1 | contig 10881 bp, 12 predicted proteins | sample 2041351 | NCBI WGS metagenome assembly RCND01 (sample SAMN09708230, study PRJNA481090) | Marine sediment metagenome, whole genome shotgun sequencing project. | biome: marine sediment; feature: ocean; material: sediment; isolation source: Sewage treatment plant 12B marine sediment (STP12B) ...
TGGATTCGTTTGCATTATGCATTTCCTACTGGTTTTCCGTTGGATGTGTTAGAAGTCATGAAAAATGAACCGAAAGTTTGTAATTACCTCGATATACCTCTGCAACATATCAACACAGAGATATTAAAATCTATGCGTCGTGGCACAACTTTCGAAAAGACAAATAAATTACTGAAAGAATTCCGATTAGCTGTACCAAATATGGCTATTCGTACAACATTGATTGTTGGGTATCCTGGAGAAACGGATACCATTTTTGAAGAATTGAAACAATGGGTTATCGACACACGTTTTGATCGTTTAGGCGCCTTTGCATATTCACATGAAGAGAATACACATGCAGCAAATTTGATTGATGATGTTCCTGAAGACGTAAAAGAGCAACGTGTTTCTGAAATTATGGAAATACAAAGTCAAATTTCTTTTGAATTGAACCAAGAGAAGATTGGTCATACTTATAAATGTATTTTTGACAGAAAGGAAGGGAATTATTTCTTTGGTCGAACTGAATTTGATTCAGCAGATGTTGATAATGATGTCATTGTAGATGCTTCGAAACATTATGTGCAAATTGGACAATTTGTGGATATAAAAATTACTTCAGCTGGAGATTTTGACCTAAATGGCGAGCCTGTTTAGTTAAAAATATGTTAGTATTTTAAGGTAATTTCGACCGATGCTTAAAAATTAGTATTTTTAACAAAAATCATACTACATCAAATCTAATGGTTGAAGCTGACTGTACAACAAAGTATACGACAATTCCTTTTCAAAAAACGGGTTATTTTTCTAAAACGATTTGTGATTATTTAGATCAAAACGAAACAATAGTCCCTTTTTATAATAATTTTTCAGACCTGAACGGATTCAAAAAGCAGATCGAAGAAAAACGAACGTCATTTAGAGCGGAGTCGAGAAATCTGTTAGTTGATGCTCTAAAGAACCAATACCAAAAGGTAAGTGCTTCCAATAGGGTAAAGGAAAATATACAACTTCTACAAAAGGAAAATACCTTTACCGTAACGACAGGGCATCAGTTAAATTTATTTACTGGCCCTTTGTATTTTTTATATAAAATCATTTCCGGCATTAATTTAGCGAAGCAGTTAAAGAAAGAATTTCCAAAAGACAATTTTGTGCCAGTCTATTGGATGGCAACTGAGGATCATGATTTTGATGAGATTAATTATTTCAATTTTAAAGGAAAGAAACTACGTTGGAATCGAGAAGATGGAGGAGGCGTTGGGCGTTTTTCAACGAAAGGCTTAAACCACGTATATGAGATATTTGCAACACAACTTGGCAAGACCGTGAATGCAAAGTATTTAAAAGAATTATTCCGTAAGGCATACCTTGATCATAAAACCTTAACAGGGGCTACCCGATTTTTAGCCAATGAATTATTTGCTGATTATGGTTTGGTGATTATTGATGGTGATGATGTTCAGTTGAAACAATCATTTAGTCCATTTATTGAAGATGAATTAACAAATCAAACTTCACATAAAGTTGTTTCTAAGACTATTGAAGCGTTAGAAAAACAATATAAAGTTCAAGTAAACCCACGTGAAATCAATTTATTTTATTTGACGGATGAACTTCGTGAGCGGATTGTCTTTGAAAATGATATTTTTAAAGTCAATAACACCAAGATTGAATTTACCAACGATGAGTTACTATATGAATTGAAGTTGCATCCTGAGCGATTCAGTCCAAATGTAATTATGCGTCCACTATATCAAGAAGTAATACTGCCCAATATTTGTTATATCGGAGGTGGTGGCGAATTGGCATATTGGTTAGAGTTAAAGAATTATTTCGAAACGGTCAAAGTTCCTTTCCCTATTTTGTTATTGCGAAATTCAGTAGTACTCATTTCTGAAAAGCAACAGCAAAAGTTAGATAAATTGAACATTACCAAAGAAGAACTATTTTTAAAACAGCAAGAACTAGTTCGTAAAAAGATCAAAGATGTATCTGCGCTAAAAATTGATTTTACACCACAGAGGGATTTACTCAAAAAGCAATTTGCTGAACTTGAGAAAATTGCGAAACAAACAGATAAGTCATTTATTGGTGCTGTAAAGGCACAAACCAAGAAACAGTTAAACGGATTAGACAAGCTAGAAAAACGATTGCTAAAAGCTGAAAAGCGCAAACATCAAGAGTTGACAGAACGTATAACGCAATTACAGGATGAATTATTTCCGAATCAGAGTTTAGAAGAGCGTCAGCGTAATTTTTCTATACATTATTTAGAATATGGTAACGATTTAATTCCAAAACTGATTGAAAATTTAGAACCTTTGAAATTAGAATTTTCAGTCATCGAATTATAAATTTTATGGCCAAATCTATTGGTTTACATCCAAAGAATAAACATAAAAAAGGGTATGATTTTTCAATACTTTGCAAAGCTGTACCTTCTTTAAAGGAATTTGTATTCGTGAACCAATATGGTACTGAAACCATTGATTTTTCGAATTCAAAAGCCGTGAAAGAGCTAAATACTGCCTTATTATTTGCAGATTATAATGTGATTTTTTGGGAATTTCCGGACACTAATTTATGTCCACCAATCCCCGGACGAGTCGATTATATTCATCATATCGCCGATTTATTAAATGAATCGAAGATTAAAAATGTAAAAGCCATCGATATTGGTGCAGGTGCGAATTGTATCTACCCTATATTAGGAAATGCAGAATATAATTGGAAATTCTCTGCAACTGATATTGACAAGTATTCATTAGAATATGCTAATCAAATTCTAATAAATAATAAATTAGATGGTGAAATTAATTTATATCATCAAAAAGATAAGACGCATATTTTTAAGGATATTTTACAGCCAGAAGATCAATTTGCTGTAAGTATATGCAATCCGCCATTTTACAATTCGTTGGCGGAAGCCAAAGCGGAAAATGCTAGAAAAAATAAGGGCTTGCAAAACGATTCAATACAGAGAAATTTTGCGGGCAATGAAAATGAATTATCCTATAAAGGCGGTGAGAAAGCATTTTTGCATACCTATTTATATGAAAGTTCTCAGTATAAAAAAATATGTTTTTGGTACACTACCTTAGTTTCAAAAAAGGAAAATGTGCCGTCTATGTATACTTCTTTAGAAAAGTTAGGAGCTACTACTATTAAGACAATTCCGATGAATCAAGGTAATAAAATAACGCGTATTATTGCTTGGACGTTTCTCACTAAAAAAGAACAAGATGAGTGGAACTTATAAAATATAGAAAACAAACTTTAATTCGTTCTTTTAGGCAATTGAAATTATTGATAACGTAGAAATACAATAAGTTGCAGTAGTAGTGTACAGACGAACTTTATAGTGCAAAGATTGATTATAAGTTTATGGAGTTTTTCTTAAATAAAGTATTTTATTTTTTATCTTTAGAATTACTTTAGAAAGTATGCTTATTTTTATTTTAATTAAAAATATTCTTTCGCATACCTAAGGTTGTGTATATTTTAAAATAGAAAAAATTGAGCGTGAAAAAAGCATTAATACTAATATTTGGCATTATAATTTCTTCAGTAAGTTTTGCGCAACAGAAAGAGGTAGAATCCCAAGTGGTTGATAATTTTAAGGTGTATCCGAATCCAACACACAATAGTTTAACGGTTAATATAGGTAAGCTTAACGGTGGAATATCTTTTCAAATTAATGATGTCTTGGGTAAATTAGTTTACAGTCGAAAAATTGTTTCATACGATTTGCAGAAAGATAGTTTTAAACTAGACATGTCTTCTTTTAAAGAAGGTGTTTATATGTTTTCTTTAAAAACTAAAAATTTTTCAAAAACAATACAAGTTGTTAAATTATAGTAGTTTATAAATTCTTCCAATTATATGCTTGTCATCCTATAATTCTAAAACATAAGCTATATCAAGTCACATAATTCTATTGCCTTAGTATATGCCTCTATTCTAAAGCCAACATCATAATTGCTTAGTTCGGAAGGAGTGATCCAATGCAACTCGTCGAATTCATCATCTTGTGGAATTAGCTCCCATGAGTCATTGTATCTGATTTTTACAATTGTCAATTCTTGACCTTTAAAAATATAATAGGGGTCGTCAGGAGGATAGTAGTAGCGCACTTTTTCTGAAGCAAAATATAAAATGTCGCTATCAGTAAGATGGATACCTAACTCTTCATTCAGTTCTCGTTTAATACCTGTACTTATATCTTCATTTGGTTCTAATCCTCCTTGAGGGAATTTATAACCCCCGTCACGAGGGGAAGAGCCGATTAAAAATTGATTTTGATTATTTACAATGACGGCCATTACCGCTATTCGAAAACTTTTTTGCGTCATAGCACAAATTTAACATAAAACTAGAACATAGCTCTTCGAAGAAAAAGGGAAACCATATTTCTGATTCTGAAAATTTTTGCAGCGACATCTTCATTCTCGATGATTTTAATTTTATGGATTGTTGTATGTAGATCGATGATTTGCTTTACATCTTCTATCAACTCATAGATGGCAAATTTCATCTTTTCTTCTTTGGTAAGCTGTTGCTTTTGTGGGTACATAATGAACAAAAAATGAGCATTGCTGGGCATTAAATGAAAACACTGTATTAAATTATGTACGTAGGTAAGATTTGAAAAACGCTTACACAGATCGGTAAAAACAGTCATTTTTCCACGTTCAATATTGGAAAGATCAGACACTTTTAATAATAAATCTAGACGGTCATTATAGGTCCCTTTTCCATTAATCGTTAATGAATTAATGGTATTTATGTTATTTATACCTAGTCGACTCGTAAGATAGTTCGAGATCGTTTGATCAATTTTAACCGAGGCGTTTTGTAGCTTTTGTTTAACTTCCTTTAATAGTATATCCATAACAGCTCTATAATTTAATGTATAAAACATTGCGCGCCTGAGCACAAATTAATAGGGGAATTATGTATTTAGGGAAGAAATTATCAAATTGGTATGAGCCAGGTTTTGATAATTATAAAATGGCATGCACTAATTTAGTACTACTATTTTAACAAATATACGAGTTTTTTTTAAAGAATCAAATTAAAATTTGGCACCTATAATCGGTATTTCTTTTCGTTGTAAAATCAATATAATAAGACTGAGAACAAATATGAGAACCGCCATGAAGAATAAGGTGCCGCCATCTCCATTCACATCAATGCCAATTTTGGTAAGGTGTGTTAAAATAGCACCAGATATAATACCTAAGGTTAAGGTAGCACCAAGCCAAATAGTTCGCGGAATTAAAATAAGAATGGCTGCAATAAGTTCGGCAATACCAGATCCAATTCTACCGGCGTCACCGAGCCCTGCTTTTTCAAAAATATAAACGCTATCAGGATGTGCTGTGAATTTATAAGCAAGTGTTTGTACTAAAATTACCGCGATTACAATTCGCATAATTAAAGGAACGTATTTTTTCATAAGAGTGTGCATTACAGATTTATGATTTGGACGCTCATTATTAAAAAAATTACAAAGGCTATTTTTTAGTCCTTTATCCCAGGTTGTTTAATTTCAAAATTATCTTTCGATTTTGCTTCTTTCACGAGCTGTTTTACATCAGACAGTAATTTTTTTGCGTCATAAATAATGCCGTCTTTTATTGTGTATTTAACCCCGCCAACGCGTACTACTTCATTATCTTCTGTCAATTTAATAGCACCAGTTCCGTATAGTACTTTTAGATTTTTTAACGGATTTTCTTCTACGATAACGAAATCGGCTAGTTTACCAATGGTTACTGACCCAATTTTGTCATCCATTTTTAGGGCTTCAGCTCCATTCAGGGTGGCTGCTCTTATAACTTCTAAGGGGTGAAAACCTGCTTCTCTTAATAATTCGAGCTCACGGATATAGGCAAAACCATATAACTGGAAAATGAAACCTGAATCAGATCCAGTCGTCACTCGTCCGCCTCTATTTTTATACTCATTAACAAAGGTCATCCATAATTGATAATTTTTTTTCCAGGCAATTTCTTGTTCTGTACCCCAATAATGCCAATATGAGCCATGTGAAATCTTACTAGGTTGATAGAATTTCCACAAAGAAGGAAGTGTATAGTCTTCGTGCCATTCTGCTCTTCGAGCTCTATGTAAGTCTCTACTAGCTTCATAGATATTAAATGTGGGATCTAAGGTGAAATCTAAGTCTAGTAATTCATTCATTACCTTGTTCCAGTGTTCTGAGTATGGTTTTGCAGCTTGCTGCCACAATTTACCGGCTTCTTCAAAACGATGTTGTTCGTTGTTGTAATTATAATCTAAAGGATATTGTTGTATCGTTTTATCGTCAAAAAGTGCTTCTGGTAATCCATACCAATGCTCCATCGAGGTGAGTCCGGCTCTAGCAGAATGCAATACATTCCATCGAGCTACGCTCATTTGAGCATGATGGCAGGCTGAACCAAGTCCTAATTTTTTATTTTCATCTAAGGCCGCCGCCATTATTTCTGGTTCCGCTCCGAAAAACTTAATACCATCAGCACCTCTTTTAGCATTCGCGCGGACCCACTCACGTGCCATTTCTGGTGTGCTTATGGGAGCATCTTTAAGCGGATTAAAACTTTTGCTCGTTTGTCCGAAGCCTGTTAAAGAATAAATACGTGGAGCAATGATTTTATTTTCCTCGCTCAGTTTTTTTAGATTTAGCGTATAGTCGATTCCTCTACCGCTAGGTTCTCTGACGGTAGTGATACCATGAGCCATCCATAATTTGAAAACATACTCAGAATCTGCACCCTGGGCCTTACCACCAATATGGCCATGCATGTCAATAAAACCTGGTAGCAAATACATGCCGTTCGCATCTAATTCTTTGCCTCCTGCCTTTAATTGGGGTCTTTTCGCTTCGTTAATTTTAACTCCGGGATATCCAACCACCTGAATTTTTACAATCTTATTTTGCTCTACTACAATGTCTACAGGGCTAATTGGTGGAGCTCCATTGCCATTGATAAGCGTAACACCTCTGATAATAAGTTGTGAGAAAGGACCTTCACCCAGATAAGCATCTTTTTCTTGACTAAAGGAAAAAGTAGTAAAAATAAGGCCAATGAGAAGGGTTAAGAAGAGTCTGTTGAGTTTCATGTAGTTATTTTTTGTCGTTGTTTTGTTTTTTTTGAGTCACCATAGGGCCTAATTTGTCACCTCCTAATAGGTGCATATGTAAATGAAAAACCGATTGCCCAGCGTCTTCATTTATATTCATAGAAAGACGGTAGCCAGTTTCGGCAATACCATTTTCTTTGGCTAATTTTTTTGCTACCAAAAATAGTTTTCCTAAAAGCATGGTGTCTTGATCGGTAATGTCATTAATAGTATGAATTTCCTTTTTAGGAACAATCAATAAGTGTACAGGAGCTTGTAAGCGTAATGGAATAAAAGCAACTATATCATCGTCTTCGTAAACAATTGTTGCTGGAAGTTCTCGCTTTATAATTTTGGTAAAGACAGACCCATCTTTTATTTTATTGGCTTTTTGTTGCTGATATTTTTCACTTTGACTCCATCCAAAGCACGTAAATAAAACAGCAAGAGAGAACAGGCTAATTTTTTTCATTTATATTTTATCAAAGGTTTTTTTTGTTAACTCATGCTCCACATCTCCTGTATGTTTGATGGTAGATGGCTCAAAAAGTAGAACCCAAACTTCTTTTTCCGCAATAGGTTTATGTTCAACACCTTTTGGGATCACTAGCATTTCACCTGCATTCAGTGTCACCATTTTATCTCGAAATTCAATTTGTAAAGTGCCTTTAATCACATAAAATAATTCATCTTCGTTTTTATGATCGTGCCAAAAAAATTCGCCTTGAAGTTTTGAAAGTTTTACATCTTGTCCGTTTAGTTGACCAATTATTTTAGGGCTCCAGTGTTCATCAAATAGCTTAAATTTATCGTCAATATTTATTATATCCATAATTAATGTTCTATAAATTTAGGTGCTTTTCTATGTTTTGTACCTTGCTCATAGGCATAGGCAATTTCTAATAAAATGGGCTCACTCCAAGCGCGTCCAAAAAATGAAATACCGATAGGGAGTTCATCAACAAATCCCATGGGCACTGTAATATTTGGATAACCAGCCCTTGCAGCTGGCGACGAGCTTCCTATACCAAAAGAATCCCCATTAATATGATCTGTTTTCCACGCCGGACCACCTGTTGGTGCGATAATAGCGTCTAAATTATGTTCATTCATTACACGATCAATACCATTTTCTCTAGAGCCTTTCAGCATATCGATCAATATTTTCCGGTATTCTTCAGAGTCTAAGCCTTCTTTTGCTTGTGCCATTTCTAGGTACGTTTGGTTATAAAATGAGAGTTCTACAGAATCTTTTTTATTAAAATCAATCAATGCTTCTAGATTCTTTATTTTGGCCTTAGCTCCTAATGATTTAAAATACTTATTTAACCCGTCTTTATACTCATAAAGCATGACTTGAAAGGATAAATTACCTACACTATTATCAGCTATTTTGTCAACTTCAATAAATGATGCTCCTTGGCTTTTCATATACTTTACCGCTGCATTAAATATTGTATCTACTTTATAATTGCTACCTAATGGTCTTTGGTAGATACCTATTCTTTTTCCTTTGATACCGTCTACTTTTAAAAATTGCGTATAATCCTGATACATTTTATCAATACTCGCCATTGTTTTTGTATCGGTTGAGTCTATTCCTGTTAAGGCTCCAAGACAAATTGCAGCATCTGTAACTGTTCTGGCCATCGGACCTGCAGTATCTTGTGTAAATGAAATTGGTATAATACCAGATCTACTCACGAGGCCAACCGTTGGTTTAATGCCAACAACGCCATTTGCATTAGATGGGCATACAATTGAGCCATTTGTTTCTGTACCAATTGCAATTACTGAAAGTCCAGCAGAGACTGATGCTCCGGAACCAGCACTCGAGCCACACGGATTTCTATCTAGTACATAAGGATTTTTCGTTTGTCCATTGATTCCGCTCCATCCACTTGATGAAGGTTCTCCTCTAAAATTAGCCCATTCGCTTAAATTTGCTTTTGCAATGATAATAGCACCTGAGGCTTTTAATTTTTTCGCAAGAAAGCTATCTTGTAATGGCTTTGACCCCGCTAACGCTCGTGAACCTGCGGTTGTAAACATATTGTCGTGGGTGTCAATATTATCTTTTATAATGATGGGGATACCGTGTAATAAACCTCTAGATTTTCCTTCTTTTAACTCGTTATCCAATTGCTCAGCGATCAACATCGCATCCGGGTTGATCTGAATTATTGAATTTAGTTGAGGACCAGCGTTATCTATTGCTTCAATACGATCTAAATATTTTTGTGTAACCTCAGAAATCGTATAATCGCCATTGGCATATCCCTTTTGCAGTATTTCAACTGTAGTGTTTTCAAAATCAAAAGCAATATCCGTTTCTTCGTGATTCGTAGAAGGGTTGCATGCAATAAGCATTACGCAAATTATGAATGAATTAATTTTTAATTTCATTTAGAACGGTTTTAAGATGTTCTAAATATACTTAATTTGGAATTTAGCACGCATGTTTGTGTATTATAAACTGTCTATAAACTTTATGATATCTCTATTTTTTTCTTCAATAAGCTTCCAAGTATGGGGTTTATGAGGGCGACCGTAAATTTCTTTCCATTTTTTATGACTACCAAATTCATCATATTCACGTTGACTCAAAAACTCTATTGTGTTACCTCCAATTGAAACATTATAGTCTTGTGTACCACAGGTAGTACATACTCTCCATTCTATCTTGCTGGCAGCAATTAGGATAAATAGTGATATGAGAATGAGAATAATTATTTTTTTTTGTGTACGATTCATTCTATAAATTTAATCACATGCTGATTCTTTACTTTGAATTAGGTCTGTATCTAGTTCTAGCGTCACATGTTGTATATTTTCATGTTGTAACGCAGACTTTAACTCGTTTTTTATGTTCATTAGTTCTTCTAAAGAGTAGTTTTTGTCTAAAATAATATGAGCTGACAGTGCGTTCGTTGTACTACTTAGTGCCCAAATATGTACATGATGCACGCTTTTAATGCCTTCATTATCAGTAATTAAAGTTTTAATTTTTGTAAGGTTGATTCCTTTTGGGATACCGTCTAAGGTTAACTTAAGGCTTTCTCTGAATAAGCCCCAGGTGGTGATAAGGATGACGATTGCAATAACGACACTTATAATTACATCAATAATATTCCAGTTTGTATAGTATATAAAAATACCAGAGATTACAACACCTACAGAAACGATGGCGTCAACTAACAGATGTAAAAAGGCACCCCTAACATTGATATCATCTTTTTGCCCTTTATAAAACAAAAATGCAGAAATAGTATTGATAGCTACGCCAATTAATGCAGTTATAATAATAATTTTTCCACCTACTTCTGGTGGTGCTGCAAACCGTTCAATGGCTTCTTTGAAAATATTGAAGACAACGACTAAAAGTAAGATTGAGTTGATAAATGAAGCGAGTATCGAGGCTTTTTTATAACCGTAGGTATACGTTAGAGTCGCTGCTTTTTGGGCTAGTTTCATACCAATTAATGATATTATTAAACTAGCAACATCACTTAAATTATGTGTAGCATCGGATATTAATGACAATGAATTATGAAGATAGCCAACTACAAACTCAATGATGGTAAAAAGTAAATTTAACGCAATACCAATATAAAAGGCATAATTGATATTATGTAAGTTTGTTTGAGAATGGCTATGACCATCATGATTACGACTCATGCGATTGATTTATCAGATTTAAATTTACATTTTTTATACTAAAAATCAAGTCTGAAAAGTAGGCATAAAAAAAAGCCTATCAATATTGATAGG
>RCND010002206.1_pt1 | contig 10874 bp, 5 predicted proteins | sample 2041351 | NCBI WGS metagenome assembly RCND01 (sample SAMN09708230, study PRJNA481090) | Marine sediment metagenome, whole genome shotgun sequencing project. | biome: marine sediment; feature: ocean; material: sediment; isolation source: Sewage treatment plant 12B marine sediment (STP12B) ...
GAAATATTCTTGAACTCCGGAATGCCCTTTTCAGGTGGTAAGACTGGATTGGTGAGAGCGATCCAGCGATCGGGAATGGAGTCTTCCGGGATATTTTCCGGGATTGTGGGATAGCTGTATGCTGGATACCAATTCATTTCAAAATGAAAGGGATAGGTAACTCCGGCCATTTCGATGTTGTGAAAGTGTATGTTTTCAATAATCCCACCCCTGACCTTGGCGGATTTGAACCGGAGTCCCATTGAGGTCCCAATGGCCTTCAGTCCATAGACCTCAATATTTCTCATGCCGCCCGAGGTTTCACTGCCCAGGGTGAACAATCCATGCCCTGACCTGGTGATGCAATTCCGGTAAACGATGTTCTCTGCAGGTCGATTTACCCTCAATCCGTCTGCATCCTTCCCCGCCTTGATGCAAAGGTTATCATCGTTACAATCGATGTCACAATTCTCCACCAGGACATCCGATGAGGAATCCGTATTGATCCCGTCCGAGCTTGGCCCGAAGCCATCAATGTTGTTCCGGACAATCACACCCTCAATAAAAACCCGTTTGCAGTAGGTATTGGTCACTGTCCAGAATCCGGATCGCTGAATCGTAAAATCCCTGATCACAATATCCTCCGATTCATAGGCCACCACTCCCCGCACTCTCTTACAGTCGTAATCGACCGCCCAACGCAGTCCCCTGGCCACATAATCCGTATACATGCCCCCACTTCGGGGTGGATCGCCCCAAAACTTGTCCCACCAGTACTTTCCGTTTCCGTCAATGGTACCCTTTCCTGTAATGCGTACATTTTTTTCCTTATAAATATTAATCAGTGCAGCGGGCCAATCCATTTCTACGCCAGCAATCCGGCTCCAGATCTCGGGGTACTGGCTGTCATCCTGGATGGCCTTAATGGTCACGCCTTCATCAATGCGCAGTTCCACATTGGATTTTACAAATATCGCCCCGGAGAGGAATACTCCCTGGGGGAAAGAAACCACTCCTCCACCTGCTTCGGTTGCCGCATCAATGCAATCCTGAATGGCTCTTGTATCAAGCGTTTCTCCATCTCCAAGCGCGCCGTAATCAGCCACATTAAATGCCACATCCGGGATTTTTGCAAAAGATGGGTCATAGAATATCGCTTCCAGCCTTTTTACAAGGTCTGATTTTCCGGAATTCGTACAGGAAATAAGCCCGGTTCCCAGGACCAGGAATATAGCTAATATCTTGAATTTTGATCTTATAAAATGAATTATCATAAGGTATTTTATTAGTATGTTATTGTAAACATGGACCCTGATTTTTTCAGCATCAGCCATTTCGTTTCCGGATCGTACTTCCAGTTATCTGCGCCGTTTGCAGCCTGGGGTTTTTCAGTGGTTTTTATGTAGAAAATGTAATCATGATCCCGTTCTCCTACGGCGGTCAGGTGGTTTCCGGAAGCATTGAGTTTTATATCCACCGGGGAAATAACTACCCCGTCTCCCCAGGGTTCAAAAAACCTGAATTCATTCGTGTCCTCCGGACGGATAACAACGGTAATCTTTTTCGAGTACAGGGTATCCCCCCTGCTGATCAAGGCATTGTTCTCTTTAATGACTATCATATTCCCGGGATCGCCTGTAGAGGACAATACTTCATTCAGATTGACAAGGACCTCCTCCTTTTCAATCTGGAGATTCTCTTTAAAAATATATACAGGATGCTGGAAATTGACCGCATTTGTCAGTGATATTTTTTCATTGTCCCGAACGGCCAGGGATACATTTTCCATGGTCCAGTCCAGTGCATGGTTGATCTCACCGGCTTTCCCGGCCTCGATACTTATATTTTTCCAGGATATGTTGCTCATGGGTCTTTCTTCATAGGCATTCACATGAAAGGCCTGCCCGGCATTTTTTACAGTGATGTCATTAAACCTGAGATTGCGGAATGTGGGAATGCCCTTTTCAGGGGGAAGCACGGGATTTGTAATAGCGATCCAGCGATCCGGTATGGAATCTTTGGGTATATCTTCGGGCAGGGTCGGATAGCTGAAGGATGGATACCAGTTCAATTCAAAGTGAAAGGGAAATTCCACCCCGTCCATTTCCATGTGGTGGAAATGAATATCTTCCATAACCCCGCCACGGACCTTGGCGGACTTAAACCGAATGCCCATAGAAGTTTCCAGACCTTTCAGCCCATATACCTCCACGTTGTGAATACCCCCTGCAGCATCACTGCCGAGGGTAATCAGTCCATGCCCTGAACGGGCGATGGAATTCCGGTAAACAATATTTTCAGTCGGGCGGTTTACCCTTTGACCATCCCAGTTCATTCCCGCTTTAAGGCAATAATTATCATCGTTACAGTCAACATCGCAGTTCTCAACCAGGATATCGGAGGAGGAATCCGTATTGATACCGTCCGAACTGGGACCATATCCGTCGATGTTGTTGCGTACAATTACACCATCGACATGGACCCTCTTGCAGTAGGTCATGGTAACCGTCCAGAATCCGGATCTTTTTACGGTGAAATCTTTCAGAACCAGGTTTTCTGATTCGGATGCCACTACTGCCCTGATCCTTTTACAGTCATAATCTACGGCCCATCGAAGTCCCCTTGCAATATAATCCGTATACATCCCGCCGCTGCGGGGTGGGTCCCCCCAAAACTTATCCCACCAGTATTTCCCGTTTCCGTCAATGACCCCTTTACCGGTGATCCTGACATTCTTCTGCTCGTTAATATTGATCAGGGCAGCCGGCCAGTACATTTCCACTCCTGCAACACGCCCCCATATTTCAGGGTACTTGCTGTCATCCTGTATCGCCTTGATGGTAACACCTTCATCGATCCGTAATTCCACGTTTGATTTTACAAATATGGAACCGGAAAGGTATACCCCTTGCGGGAAGGAGACCACACCACCACCCGCTGCTGTGGCAGCATCAATTGTTGCCTGGATGGCTTTGGTGTTAAGGGTCTTTCCGTCGCCTACTGCACCATAATCCCCTACATTGAAAGGGGTATCAGGGACCTTTGCAAAGTCCGGATTATAAAAAATTGCCTCCAGCCTTTTAACCAGTTCTGATTTACCTGAATCTGCACAGGAGGAAAGTCCTATTGTCAGGATTATTCCCAGGTAGATTGCCCCCAGGGATTTAATCATGGATCGTCTTCTGATTTTTTCCATCGTGATATTAATATTCACTCATTGGGTAATTCTCAGAATCTACATGTTCCTTTTTCATCATTTCTTCAATCTGACTGACAATTTTCGGGTATTCCAAAGCAATATTATGCTCTTCTGACAGATCGGTATCGAGATCGTATAATTCCAGTGGTTCACCTTGCTGCATGCGAATCCCTTTCCAGTTTTCCCAGCGAACAGACTGTTTATACCCTCCTTCATAAAATTCCCAGTACAGGTATCGATCGTGCTCAGTATACTTTTTCTCAAGCAAAACCGGAAGGATGCTGACACCATCAGCAATTTCAGGAACAGGGGTATTTACAAGGTCTGCCAGGGTTGGCATGATATCCGTGAAATACCAGGGAACATTGCTCTCCGAACCGGGTTTGATTTTTGCCGGCCAGCGGACGATCATGGGGACTCTTACCCCACCCTCATAGAGGTCCCGCTTATAGCCGCGGAGTGGACCGTTGGAATCAAAGAATTCTGCTAAGTCAGTCAATTCCTGGGAATAGTTGCCCCTGGGACCGTTATCCGAAGTGAAGAAAACGATGGTATTATCATCCATTCCGAGGTCCTTGAGTGACTGCATCAGGCGGGCTATGTTCTCATCCAACCTGTGGATCATTGCCGCGTAGATCTTGTTGTTATCTATCCAGTCTTTACCTGCGTAAGGTCCGAGGTCAGGGACCACGAGGGGAACATGCGGGTTATTATAGGCCAGGTAAAGAAAGAAAGGCCTCTCCTGGTTATTCTCAATAAAGGATATGGCTTCATCTGTGCATTTATCAGTCATGTATACCCCCTGCTTACCATCCTGGTTTTCCGGAATATCATAGAGTTCTTCATTCCGGTATCGTTGGGAAGGATAATAATTATGCGTATTTCCGTTGCTGGTCAACCAACCGTAAAACTCATCAAATCCCCTGTTATTAGGTGCTGCCTCAGGATCATACCCACCCAGGTGCCATTTGCCTACCAGTCCAGTTCGATATCCCGCATCCTGCATCATATGACCGACGGTCAGGTCCTCATTGAACAGGTTGATCCTGCGTAACTGCCGATCTCCTTTATATCCAACTGTCCCTCCAACCTTGCAGCTGTTGGCCCTGACTCGGGTATGTCCCATGTGCTGTCCGGTCATCAAAACGGATCGTGAGGGACCACAAACGGCGGATCCTGCATAGCAGCTGGTCATCCGCATTCCCTCATCCGCCAGGCGGTCGATGTTGGGTGTTTCAAATAATTCCTGTCCATAACAGGAAAGATCTGCATAGCCCATATCGTCTGCAAGGATGAAGATGATGTTGGGTTTCTCATCCTCAAAAGTCTGGCTGCATTGTGACAGCGGTATAGAAAACAGCAAAAGAACAAAAAGAGAGAATCTCATGGTTTGGGAGTATTGATTAATCATTCTTCACAATCATCCGGATTTCTTCAGATAATCCGGAAGGCCACCATTGTTTTCCGAATTCATTGGCCAGGCTGTTTGTAACTGTAATTTCAAGAACATTCTTTTCTTTCACCAATAAACTCTTTGGAACAGTATAGTGGAAAGGGCGCCAGAGTCTTGTCCCAATATCGGTATCGTTCAGAACCACGGTGGCAAATTCCCTGACCCTGCCTAAATCAAGAGTCAGGTTTTTATCGAGTAAATCATCCTCGAAATCAAAAACAATTTTATAGGTCATTGTCCCCGAGAAATTTTCATATTCTGAAAAATCTGTCCAATATGCCAGATCTTCTAATTCTCTCATACCGTCTGGGGTTATCAGGGTAGTTTCACCCGATATTGCATATTTAGATTCTACTATTGGCCCTGGGTCCTGAACATCGGGAGCTTCTTCATTTCTATTAACAGCAATGATGATCGATTGACGGGGAAATAATTTTAATGGAACAGACATCCTGTCCGGATCTTTGGCTGTAACCGGACAGCTTGATATTAAACCATTTTCTGCATCCCAGTATTCAGGATTTCCGATAATCGGAATTGATATCTGGCAATCAATGATATCTTCATTCTCATTGACACAGAAATAAAAATCTATGCCGCCTTTGATAATATGAGATACTCTTAAGCTTTCTTCAAAAGGAGTGGGAATGGCATCGCCCGAGACTGTAATTTTAAGCGCCTTTTTCAATTCCGATTCACTTTTGCAATGAGTATAGTTTATATTTTCAGCATCCAGTTTTTCAATGATATCCCGGGAGAACAGGATAACATGAACGCCCTGCTCAGAACACTTTTTCAGGAAATCAATTCCCTTGCCAGATATTTTCGTTAATCCATCAAGGACTATAGCAGAGTAGCTCTGGCTTCCAATTTGTATTTTTGAATCCTTAAAAGTTGAAGCGGCAACAAGATTCGTAGCATCCCGTATGGTTTCGTCTATATAGTTGAAATCTATCTGGTTTTGAAACATGACTTTTGCAGAGAGGAAACCGTACTGATTGTGTTCACTGTATATGGCAACATCACAAACTTGCTCATTGTCAGTATTCAGCCAGGATATTCTTGATGCATAATCGGAGAATATACTATAATGTTCCCACCACAGGTTATTCGGGCCGACATCAGGAGGCCTTTCATAAAAACGGGGGCCTTCTATGGAGTAATAAAAAGCATGTGGAGAAAGCCTGTTAATGCCTCTGAGAAATAACCAGTCAGATAACCATTTCATTTCATCTGTATTGAATCGCATCTGATAGGCACCAAAACACTCGTTCAGAACAAGCCTTCTGTCCCAGTTTCTTGCAGCACTACTGGCAGATTTGGCATTCATACTCTGAACACTTTCCAGGGCAGTAGAGTCAGGTAATACCCAGCGAAGGACTACATCCTGTCCGGGAATGCCAAAGTATTTCTGGGGTGTAATTTCATTTGCCCCATGCGGATGTCCCGTTAGTGCTATCCCATGACTTTCACACCATTCAGAAAGAGGCTCGTAAAATGTTTCATTCAATTTCTCTGCTTCAGCCAGTTTATATTCACTTCTGACCTTACTATGCAATCCATCCGAGGACTCTACAAAAAGTAATGGGATATTTTCAATACTAAGAGCCGCTGAGTAACCTGCTAGATAATTCTCGTAGTCCCATGTCCACGGTTGAACCCCACGTTTTCTATTTCTTCCCATAATACTTGGTTCATCCGTAAACATTGCCAGCACCACATTTCCAAAGTAGTTGCCGATGGCCTCAAAATATTTGTCATGTGTTAACTCAATGAATTTTTGGGTAGCTTCCGGGTTTAAGAGGTCAGCAGAGGGGGGGGGATTGTCATGGGGCAGATTATCCGTATCTTCTCCGAAGTGTACTCCCCTTATCATTCCTCCTGTGGGCGTTTGTTTCAATAAGAAAACCACATCCGCATCATCCGCAGAGCCACTTAAATCTTTTCCGAGATATTTGCCTGTACCTGCCTCAATCATTTTATTGTTAATGGCTTTTGCCGATACAATTCCAATAACTCTCTCATCCTGTTTAACATAAAATGCGTAACGGCCGCTTTGATCAGGCTTTTGCGGAACCAATGCAATTCCCTGAGAAGCAAATTTCTGATTGCTTTCTACTACTTTCCCCATAGCCGACCCTGAAGGATACATCCCTTCATCGTAAAGGATTATTTGCATCTCAAGCCGTTCGGCTTCTTTAGTAATATAGGTAATCAGTTCAAACCAGCGAGGGGTAAGATATCCTACTTCGCGGGACAAGCCCATCCTGGGATGAAGTACCACTCCATGAACCCCGTGCTCAACAAAATCCTCCATCTGAGATGTTAACTCTGCCTCATTCAGATCCCCGTTGAGAAACCAGAAAGGCATAACCGTAAATTCTTTGGGTGGATTTGCAAACTCTTGTTTCAGTTGTTCAGTGTCGACACTGCTTGATGTGCATCCTATAAGCAAAATTAAAATGGCCGAAATCAGAGCGCTTAGATATATTTTCATAGGGTTAGGTATTCTTCAGTTTTTAATTTTTCAACTTTTTACTGAAATCCGGTTCAATCAATTTCATGGCCTGATTAGCATCGATATAGGTTTCCAGTTCCCGGAATGAAATCACCTTGAAATTATTGTCCGCCAGATACTGAAGATACTCCTTGAATAATTCCGGCGGCGTATTCACCCAGGGATGCTCAACATCCGGTACTCCATGAATGGTTAAAACCACAATTTTACCTTTGTGAGCTTTAGCAAATGCCTTCATAATCTCCTCCTTATTTTCAGCATTCAATGCCCAGCTGGGTATAAGCAGGGGGTGATCGCTCAGGGGATCGTAAGCCCTGCTTCCCCCGGCACGGGCGAACAGGTATCCCTCTTCCCGCAGTGTTTCCAGGGCAGAAGTGCTGATTCCATAGCCCGGATAGGCGAAAGATGCTGATCCTGGAATATCCAGAGAATCAAATTTGTTTTCGATGTAATTGAGCTCGGCCAGAAAGTGTTCTTTTGGAAGCTTACCAACATTTGGATGATTGCGGGTGTGGTTAGCCAATTCAAATCCCATACTGTTCAACGCCCGGATTTGTCTCCAGTTCATATACATGGAGCTATCCTGGAAATTTGGCTGGAATTCGCAGATAAAAAATGTAGCTCCGAAACCATACTGTTTTAACAGGGGAGCAACCACTGAGTATTGGCTTGCTGTGGCATCATCGAAGGTAAACACAACCATTTTATCTTCAATTTCCTGTTTCACAATCTGGGAAAAGCAGGAGAGAGGCACCAAAAACAATATTATAAATATCTTCTTCAATAGTATTTATTTAGCTAAATGATAAACCTCACTGCCTGCCAGCAGGAAGGCACCGATGGTATAATCTTCAAAGTCGGGCTTGGAATCATAGGTAACGGGCTGTCCGTCGGAGGGTTTGTCTCCTGTTGCCTGCGCATAACCAATAGAGCCATCCTGATGTACGGCCTCTTTAATAAGGGCTTGCCAGCCATTGCTCACAGCAGAGATGTATTCCTTTTTCGGCAGCAGTCCGTTGTTGATCCCCCATGCCATGCCATAAACAAAGAAGGAAGTCCCGGAGGATTCTTTCCCACCGAAATCTTCAGGATCGTCCAGGCTCACATTCCAGAAGCCATCCTTGCGCTGCTTTGAGACAAGGGCCTCAGCCATTTTAAGATAGGTTGCTTTATAATCCTCGTATCCAATTGCATCTTCAGGGATGATATCAAGTACTCTGGCCAAAGCTGCGAATACCCATCCATTCCCTCTTGACCAGTAACAATCCTTTCCACCGGGAGTCTTATAAGGAGGCTTAAAGTTTTCATCCCTCCACCATAATCCATCTGCTTCATTGTACAGGCCATCTCCCCCGTGCGATTCCTTGGTAAAAAGGTAGAGATCATACATTTTCTGAAAGTACTTTTCATCTTCTTCCACCAGGCCCAGTTTTGTAAAAGTTGGCATGGCCATATACAAGGCATCAATCCACCACCAGTCATCTTTCTTCTCGGAGTCCACCATCATGTCTATGGCCTCCCTGATCTTAGCAATTCGCTCAGGTTTTGGGTCAATATTATAGAGTTCAATATAGGTTTGCCCGGCACAGTGTGTGTTGGCATTCCGGTTAATGCCGTCTCTCATATGCCACTCATGGGCTTCACCCCAGTTAACAGCATATTCATAATACTCGTCCCTGGGATCAATACTGTAAAGGGCCATCAATCCGGTGTAATAGGTGCCCCTGGTCCACAAATTACTGGGGCGCTCCTTGTTGGTAATCACATTCACTCCCGGATCGGGCCATCTTTTCATCAGGTAATCGTTGGATTGGGTCATTTGTTCCAGAACCTTTTCCTTTGATAATTTTACTTCTTTCGGGGGAAGGAGGATAAATGAGCACAGAAGAATGCCCGCGGAGATGTATAGGATTTTTTTCATGCCTGAATGAACGGTTTTAATGTATTTCTGATTGGTTTAAGGGTGTTAAAGTAATTGGGCCCAGCAGTCCGGAAGGCATGGGGTCTGCTCCGGAAGCATCATAAGGCTTGTAACGTATATTCACAAAGTTTATCTCATAATAGTTTTTCCAGGTAATTCCTTTCCGGTCCAGGTCAATAACCCGGTTGAAGCTCAGGTTCCTGACTTCGATCTCCATGATATTTGACTCCTTTAGAATACCTGCAGGGACAATCAGCTGAAAGGGGACACTCCATGAAAGGCCCACTTCCTGCCCATTGATCTTTACCCTGCCCGTTTCCCTGACATCTCCAAGGTCCAGCAGGAAATCTTTTTCCAGGAGTTTCTCCGCAACCTGGAAATCCTGGGAATAGACTGCGGTACCGCTGAAAGTTTCCCAATCCTCTCCAAGGCTGGTCCAGGAAACCAGTTCCTCCATTTCTACCTGTTCTGGTATTTGTGGGGCTCCTTCTAAAGGTGTCAGAGTCCAGGGGCCGCTAAGCTGGATTTTTTGAGATTCATCTGGCTCTGTATATTTCCATGCCTGAATATTTGAGGCCTGAATTTCCGCTTGGTCTGTAAGGCTTGTCAGAATGCAACTCTGTCCCGGGTCAAGTTGAAGGTAAATCTCCATTCCATTTTTTTCTGACCGGGTAAGTGCCATACCCCGCTTATCACTCAGGGGATCATAGATCTCAATAGTTTCATCCGCAACACTCATCTTGATCCAGTCATTGCATGGGGCGGGGGAGAGGTTTGTCACAAAATAGATGGTCTTGTCGCCGGAGGTTTTCCGGATAAAACTCAATCCCTTCTCAGAAAAGCCCTCAGCTTTAATCCCTGAGCTTAACAGTTCCTTTTTGATCTCAGTTGTTACTTTTGCTTTTCCTGACTTTTGCATGCCGGTCTTAAGCTCTGCAAGCATTGTACGTCTTTCCTCAAGCTGATGCAGTCCGGGTACATCTTCCGGGAGTTGTTTCTCAAAGATTACCGGGATCCCCTTCTTAGCCAGCTCTGCCAGGCGCTTTAATGTTTCCAGTGGAATGGTTTTACATTCGGGTATCAGGATAGCCTTGTATAATGAGTTTCCTATCCGGGCTTCCTTTTTGCCAGTTTCCAGATCCTGGAGCTTGAGATCGGAGATATAGTCAAATGCATAACCGGAATACCAGAGATCCTGTATCATAGCTCCAAAGGGAGTTTCAATCAGCCAGTCCTTGGCTTTGTGGACCTCAAACATTCTTGGGAAACTTCTGGCATCGGGCATGGCCCAGACATCATGAATGGGGAAATAGACAAGAATATCGTTGTCGGATTGGGTGTTTTGTAAAATATGCTGGCATTTGGCTACATACCGGTTTAGTTCAGGAAATTCATTCCAGAAATGGGAAAGTGGACCAAAATTGGTGGAGGCATAAAATAAATTTCCAGGGAAGGGTTTCTCAGGTGGGGAATAGGTGATCCCATGGTAGAAAATATGGTTGATCCCTGAAACAAATAATTCATCCATTTGCGGTTTTACCTGGGCCAGGGTAACTTTAAAATGATCACCCAGCCAGGTGGCTGATTCTGATGAGACCAGCCTTTTTTCGCTAAGGTTTGCCGCAGAAGAAGCAAATTTTATGGAAAAGGGAGTGGGTTTACCAAATACCTCTTCCTGGTAGTCTTCATCCTGACGAAGACCCGGAATTGGGAAATTACTCCTGCCGAAAGATTCTGTCTCAGGAATATCGGATAATGAATAAAGATCGATCAGGTTGCCGGGTGAGCCATGCGCCTGGTAACG
>RCND010002208.1_pt1 | contig 10871 bp, 8 predicted proteins | sample 2041351 | NCBI WGS metagenome assembly RCND01 (sample SAMN09708230, study PRJNA481090) | Marine sediment metagenome, whole genome shotgun sequencing project. | biome: marine sediment; feature: ocean; material: sediment; isolation source: Sewage treatment plant 12B marine sediment (STP12B) ...
TCGGCTGACAAAATCAGTTCTGAGGGGCCCGGCAAGAAGAGTCTGGAGAGACGATGGGAGACACCTTTAGGGAAGAATAGCAAAACGGTGAGGAAGCATCTGGCGGCTTAGATTGTCAGAACAATCTGATGACACAAGGTGGGAGCCACTCTTAAATAATTATGGCGGAATTTTCAGGAATCATATATTCGTGGTAAAATAAGTGTATGTTCAGATGGATACAGAGAAGGCGTATTCTGATTGGCCGAATTCTCGGTGTATTCATCCTGATTACATCTGCATTTGAATTCCGCAGCGCCTTCGTTGGACGACATACTTTTATCCGAAAGCCGTCACTGATCCTCACCCCCCTGTATGCACCGGGTATTGATGCTGAATATATCGCCGATGTCCGCCTCAGGTTGGAAAAGGAACTGGCATCAGATGGTACCCACGCACTTTACCCAAAATCTCTAATCGAAAATTTTTATCTTGAGCGGGACAATGCCATTGATGTTTTTGATGGTTCTTACAGGGGCAAAGACGAGGCTTTTGAACTCGGGGAAGGGCTTGGAGTTGAACGGATCGTCACCGTTTCAGTTTTAAAATACTCCGGCTACCTGAACATCTATCTCGAAATTCATGACATTGCCACCGATCAGGTGGTTACCCGGTTTAATATTGAGAGTCCGGATATCAACACCCTTCTTGACTGGACCGATCGGTCCGGCGAAACGATTAATCTCTCTGAGTTAATGGACGTTAGGGTTCCCGGACTCAGTATCAGCGCCCGACTGTATCTCGGCTGGATATGTATACTTTCTGCCGTCGGAATCCTCCTGCTGATCGGCTCGAAGATTCCTCGGATTCTGGTTGAGATTCTTCTGGGCGGCGGGTCAATGCTGGCGCTATTTTCCTGGATTTATGCCCTGAACGGCGATATGGATTATGTACAGCGGTTTGTGGCCACCAGCGGTCTGCTCAACATCGGTGATACCAGCCGGGAACGGGCCGCGACACTGGCTCGGTACCTGGCCCCGATGATACTGCTGAGTTCGGTCTGGATAGTCGACGTCATACGTAGACTCGGCACCGTCGGGAAAACGGCTTTGCCGACGATCCTGGAAACCACTGCACCGCTATGGGCAGGATTGTCCGCGGTTCTATTCTCTTTCTCCTTACCGAATTTTCTTGTTCTGGAAGGTCTGCCCTTTCTCGCCTGGATCGCGACCGCACCGCTCTATCTTGCATTACGGAGAGTCAGTTACGGCCGCAGTGTTTTCCTTATATTGCTGTTCACCGGCGCTCAATCTCTTCTTATCAACTGGTGGCAGGGTACCTTCAGTTACATTTCACTTCCATTCACTGTCGGCCTTACTCTTGTTCAGTACCTTCCGTTTACTTTTCTTCTGGCCCTTACAATTGTCCGGTTTCGACGATTTGGTCTTTTGGCGGCGCCTTTTCTATGGGTTTTCTGGGATCTGCTGAGATCTCTTGGTTTTCTGGGGTATCCCTGGGGAATTTTGGGAGTCAGCCAGTATGATTTTCCAGCCCTGCTGCAGTCTGCAGCCATTGGAGGAGTCTGGATGGTCTCCTTCCTTCCCCATCTCACCGGAGCGGTTCTCGCCATAACAGCGGAGAAACTTTCAGGCCGTAAACCTGCTGACCTCTGGCGCCCCTGTATCCCTCTGTTTGCAACGATCCTCTGCGTCCTTGCTGTAGCCGCGGCAGGGGCAATCACCATCAGGATACGTGACAGTCGAATGGAACGGATGGAACCCGAAGAGCTTAGAACCGTCAGAATACTTATCAACCAGCAGAATACCGATCCCCGTAAACATGACTATCAGCTTAGTTTCGATGAACTCTCCCGGCTCACGGAGGAAGCTATGGCTTTGGAGGGTCCATTTGATCTTGTGGCCTGGCCGGAGAGCGGATTCGTCCCGGATATCCGGTTCTGGCTGGATGAAAGTCGAAGCAAATGGCGTCGGGGCAAGCTGGTACGGAGTTTCCTGGATTGGCAGGCAGAAATCAATGTCCCTCTGGTGACCGGGAATCAGGATCATTTTTATGAGCCTGCGCCGCCGTCGGACGACCCCGAAGCCCCCCAGGAGATTAAAAGGATACAGAACTCAGCGGTCTATCTGCCACCAGACAGAATTGATGATTACCAGCGCTCCTACTACTACAAAATGCGCCTGGTACCGTTCACTGAGAACTTCCCATTTCGGGAGGAATTCCCGTGGGTAGCGGAATTGCTGCATAATTTCAGTACGACTCAGTGGACCCCGGGGACCGAACACATAGTTCTTGATGCACCAAAGTTCCGGTTTGCCACCCCGATCTGTTTCGAAGATGTATTTCCGAATCACTTGCGTCAATTTGTCCTCGCCGGGGCAGAGGTTTTTGTTAATATGAGCAACGATTATTGGGCCAATACTCCCCTTGAAGGGTACCAGCACGGAGCTCATGCGATATTTCGCGCCGTAGAGAATCGCCGACCTATGGTGAGATCCACTTGTTCAGGTTGGACCATTTCTGTAGACACTGCCGGGAGGATTGCTGAAGGCTGGCCGCCATTCTATGAACCCGGCTGGATGGTTGCCGAGCATAAGCTGCCTCAGAAAAATGAAATTACCATCTACACCCGTTTCGGCGACTGGTTTCCGATTCTCTGCGGGCTGATATGGCTGGTATTTATAACGGTGAACCTGATACTGAACATGAAACAGCGGACGCTACCCGAAACCTGGTAAGACTCATTTGTCAGAGGCGGGGCAATTGAGCAAATACAATGGGATTATCCTGGGAAACCGACTGGAATAACTCATCACCATCAGGCATTATGTCTCGATGGCAATCTATCCTCCGCTGATTGAGCGAAACTTCTCAAGGCACCCGGTGAGCCTGGCGCCGATGATTGATAAAACCGACCGTGACTGGCGTTGGATTATGCGCCGTATTACAAAGAAAACTCTGCTCTACACCGAGATGATAACAGCGCCTGCGGTTCTCCGGGGGAAGCGGGATAAACTTCTGGCATTCGATCCTTCGGAGAAACCGTTGGTTCTGCAGCTGGGCTGGGACGAACCCGAGTCCCTTGCGGAATCCTGCCGCATAGGGGAGAGCTATGGTTATGATGAAATAAATCTGAATTGCGGATGTCCCAGCGAAAAAGTTCAGAGGCACGATTTCGGAGCATGCCTGATGGCCAGGCCTGATCACGTGGCGCGACTGGTGGAATCAATGGCCGGAGCGACGAAGCTTCCTGTTACGGTTAAACACAGGATAGGTATCCGCTCAAGGATAAACGGTATGAGCCGTGAGAGTTATGAAGATCTGCACAAATTTGTCGAAACCGTTTCCGGTGCAGGATGCCGCAAATTTATTGTTCATGCCCGGATCGCGATTCTGGAAGGTTTGAGTCCCAGGCTTAATCGTGATGTCCCCCCTCTGCGTCCCGAGGATGTCTTTCAGCTGAAAGAAGATTTTCCTGAGCTTTTTATTGAAATCAACGGCGGCTATAAAACACCGGATGAAATTGATTCTGCACTGGAACGGACGGACGCGGTTATGCTCGGCCGCATCGCTCTGGACAATCCCTGGATGCTCAGCCAGGCGGACGGTAAATGGTTCGGTTCCGACGAGCCGTCACCAACCCGGAGAGAGGTTCTTGAGACTGCCATACCATACATGGTTCGTAGAGCCGAGACCGGGGCTTCAAGGGGTCTGCTGATACAGCCGCTGATGAATTTATTCACCGGGCGGCCCGGTGCCAAGGCATGGAAAAGGGCCATGACAGCTCTGCCTTCAGAGGGCCCCGAGGGATTCGGGGCCGCTCTGGAAAAGGCCGCTATAGCTTTGGATCCCGAACTCCTGGACGAAAGAACCGTCTTCTGAAAACAGGCCCGATTCAAAGGTCCCCGTAGGTCTGATCCTCATTGCGATATTTGCGTTCCTTTGCCTGAAATCGTAATCTTGTGACAGGGGGCATCATGAACATCCTGCACCTGGAAATGAGTCAATTCTTCAGCCGGGTAATTGGCAAGGTGGCGGGAGAGGCCGGTTATCAATATCGGAACGAGCGAAGTATCGAAGCCGGTCTTGCGGCCATGAATGACTGGACATTCGACTTGTTGATCACCGGTCATATTCTGGAAGACGGAAGGGCTGAAGACCTGCTCCGCCGGATATCCGAAACCAGCAATCGGGAAATTCCTGTCATTGTTATCACCGCTGATGACTCCATTGAGCACAGGGAAAGATTTTTCGCTCTGGGTGTTATGGATTACCTGCAGAAAAGTGATCTCATACCACAGAAACTGGAACTTTATTTTCAGATGATCAGCCGTGGTGGCGAAATCCTTGAAGAACTGAAGAATCTGAAGGTAGCTGTACTCGATGACAGCAATGTGAGCCTTCATGTTATCCGGAGCATTTTTCAGTATTATGGCGTGAATCACGTTGAATACTTCAATTCTCCGAAAGACATGCTTTCCGCCGGGAATTTCGATCTGTATATAATTGATCTGGTGATGCCTGAAATGACCGGTGATGAGGTTCTCCTTGAGATACAGGGCAGGACGCACCACGGAGGAGTTATTGTAGTTTCGGGTGTGTCAAACCGTCTGTCCATGGCACATGCTCTTGCACTGGGAGCCGATGATTTTATTTCCAAGCCTTTTGATGCAAGAGATTTTATTGCCAGAGCAAAAGGTGTCGTCAGGCATCTGGTCCTGCTCAAAGAGCTTGAAGATAAAAGCCGGCAGATGGAAGAATTAGCTAGACGTGACAGTCTTACCGGTTTGTGGCATCACGGAGCAATTCACGAAATTCTCGAGCATGAAATGCAGTCAGCAGATAATCGATGTGTCGCGGTATTGCTCTTCGATCTGGACAACTTCAAATCTGTAAATGACAGATTCGGGCATCAATCGGGGGATGATGTACTTCTGGCCGCCTCCGATCTTCTGACCCGTATAGTAGGCAGCGACGGTGAGGTTGGACGTTATGGCGGTGAAGAATTCCTGGTTGTTCTGCCCGGAAAAAATTCCGAAGAAGCCATGAAAGTCGCAGAACATCTGCTGCTTCATTTCCGGGATCTGGATATGGGTTTAAGGGATCTTAATGTAACTTCCAGCTGCGGCCTGGCCGACAGTCTGGAAATAGATGACGCAATGAAACTTGTCGAACTAGCCGACCGGCGGCTGTTTATGGCAAAGGATTCGGGTAAGGACCGGGTTGTCGGCTGACACAATCCTTGCCCGGAAAGCAGCCCTCGGGATATATTCTGCAGATGCTTCTTCCTGAATTACTTTTTGGAGTCCATATTCACCTCGTCGGCGTAAAAGGTACCGGTATGTGCGCTCTTGCCGAGCTGCTGGTTTCTGCAGGTGCAGTTGTGACAGGTTCCGATGTGGATGAAGTTTTCTACACTGACAGCATTTTGACCGAACTTGGTGTGCATGTGAGGTCTTTCTCGAAAGAGAATCTGGATAATGATACCTCATTCGTTGTTCGCTCAGCGGCCTATGATGAGAGCAACCCCGTTGTAGCTGCCGCTCTTGAGCGGTCAATACCGATGTTGACGTATCCCGAGGCTCTAGGCGGGCTATCAACCCGGTATGATGCCTCAGCTGTTGCCGGAGTCCACGGTAAGACAACAACGGCAGCCCTGGCGGGTACCTTGCTTCGAGCTCTGGGCTCCCCGGCAACTGTTATTGTTGGAAGTGCCGTTGCAGGATTTGGCGACCGATCTACCTGGATCGGCGGCGACCGTTTCCTGGTGGCGGAAACCTGCGAATATCGGCGGCATTTTCTCCACTACAGACCCCGGCGTATAATTCTGACCAGTGTGGAACCCGATCATCAGGATTTTTTTCCGGATTATGAATCCATAAAAGCGGCATTCCTTGATTTTGCCGACTTACTGCCCGATGGAGGGGAGCTGATTTATTGTCAAGATGATACCGGAGCCTCGGAGATTGCATCGGAAATGGAGTCCAGGCGGCCGGATATCATTCGTGTACCCTACGGTGAAACAGCCGAAGGGGACTGGAAGGTTGAATTTGGAGAACCGGCAGCCGGAGAGAATCGATTCAGGATTAACGCATTTGACAGGGATTTCCACCTTACAGTACCGGGGCGTCATGTTGTATTGGACGCCGTGGCGGCACTGGCTCTGAGTTCCTCGCTAAAAAGAGAGGAGCACGACGATTTCGATGTAGACAAAGCGGAATCGGCTCTGGCCGGGTTCCGGGGCAGCCGGCGCCGGAGTGAAATTGTCGGTGAATCCCGAGGTATCCTTGTAATGGATGACTATGCCCATCATCCTACAGCGATTTCAACCACTCTCAAGGGGCTCCGTGATTTTCATCCGGACCGACGTCTTGTTGTCGACTTCATGCCTCATACCTACAGTCGAACAGCAGCGCTAATTGATGATTTTGCGGCCTCGTTCGGCGATGTCGAGGTTTTGATTCTTCATCCGATCTACGCCTCTGCCAGGGAAGAGTACGACGGCAGTGTCAGCGGTCTCAAATTGTGGGAAAAGGCTTCAGACCTTCGTCCCGGGAAACAGACTTTGTACTGTAATACTTTTGATGAAGCTGCCGCGGAACTTTCCGATATATTGCGTCCCGGTGATTTATTCGTCACTCTAGGTGCTGGAAACAATCGACCTCTGGGTCCTCGAATCCTTAAGGAGACCACCAATTGAATAGCATGACTGGCTTTGGATATTTTGAAGGGGAAGGAGCCGGTGTGCATATATCGGCGGAAATCAAATCATTGAACACCCGATATCTGGATATGATTGTGTCGCAGCCTCAGTCTCTATCGGTATTGGAAAGTCGTATACGTGAGCGCTTGCAGGAATCCTTTATCAGGGGGCGCCTCGAGGTTACGATACGGATTCGTGATATTGAAGAACAGTTATCGGTCACAGTCGACAAGGCGGCAGCCAAAGCCTGGAAAATTGCTTTAGACGACCTTTCCGGAATTCTCGGTAGTGATGAAAAAGTGACACTTGATATCCTGACCCGACAGGACGGAGTTCTGAAAGCAAATCGCACCCGAGATCCTGAGAATTACTGGACCGTTCTGGGACCCATGGTCTCGGAAGCCATTCATCAGGTTATCGGAATGAGGGAGCGGGAAGGTGTTGAGCTGGCACGGGATATCGAGTCACAGCTGGCTGCTATCGAAGTCTCTCTTGAGCATATTCGAAAAAGAGCTCCCGAGCTGCGGCTGGAAGTGGAGGAAACTCTGAAAAAGAGATTCAAGGAAATCCTCGGTGACGAGACAGGTGAGCAGCGGATACTTCTGGAAACAGCCGCCTGGATTGCAAAAACGGATATAAACGAAGAGATCGTACGCCTCGGAACTCATATTGAAGCGTTCCGGGAGGAAGCGGCGGTTGAAGGTGCAAAAGGAAAGAAACTCGATTTTCTTGCTCAGGAGATGGGTCGGGAGATTAATACCATAGGTTCCAAGAGTCCGCAGGCAGATGTAAGCCGGGAAGTTGTGAATATGAAAGATGCATTGGAGAAGGTACGGGAGCAGCTGAGAAATGTCGAATAGGGAAGGATTGCGAATCGCTATTTCGGGGGGAAGTGGTTGCGGTAACACCACGGTAAGCAAGCTGCTTGCTCAACGGCTGAATCTCAAATTGGTGAATTACACCTTCCGGAGTATCGCCGCCGAAGATGGTATCGACTTCAAGGACGTGTGCCGGAGAGCTGAAACCGGCGATGATGATGATCTCAGAGTCGACAAGACCCAGGTACTCTTAGCAGAAGAGGCGCCGTCCGTCCTTGGTTCCAGACTGGCAATTTGGATGTTGAAAGAGGCCGATCTGAAGGTTTTTCTTACCGGAACCCTGGAAACCAGAGGTCGCCGTATTTTGGAAAGGGAGGGCGGCGTGCTGGAAGAGCAGATAGTTGCCACCGAAACCCGGGATAAGAAGGATCATGACCGTTATCTGCGTTTGTATCAAATTGACAATTACAATCCTGCACCGGCAGACCTGATAATCAACACCGAAAGGCTGAACGAAAATCAGGTGGTGGATATCATTGAGGCAGCGGTCCGAACCCTTTAGATAAACTATTTTAGCCTGATGGTTCCAGTTCCCAGCCCCGACCGGCTTTCCGGTACAGATCACCGGAAGTTGTTTTGCCGTCAGGTGTGGGGCCCAGAGATTGCATGCGCATACCGCTGTTCCTGCCGCGGTCTGATGGGTCCGGAGGGTACATGTTGGCGAAAATGACGCCGCTTATGTAGTCATGATGTATGTAGGTGACGTCACCAGATGGGCCGACAGAGACAACCATACCTAAATGAGTAAGGTCATCGTCAGCCCTGCCATTGTCATTTTTGTCATATGAGTTATCCCAGAATATGATGTCTCCCGGTGCTGGTTCGTCGGGTCGGTATAACAGTCTTTTATCATCAAGATAACGGTATATTCTGGTAACCCCGTTTCCGGTATAAAGAGGGTAGGCTGCCTGGAGGTCGATTCCAGCCTTCCAATAAACAGCAGAGACTACTCCGCTGCAGTCCATGGCGAAACTTCGGCCATCGCAAGATACATCGTTCCGACCCTCGGCCCAATGTGCCGCTTCAACCAGGCGAAGTTGCATTGGATGAAGTTCATCGTCGGCAGTTGGTTCGTATCCGCCTCTGAGGTTCCCCTGATAGTCATTTCCTGTTGCGCAGCTTGTAGTCAGAAGCGTCGTGAGTCCTGTTATTAGCAATATGGGAACAATTCCCTGTATCCTGGTCATATATGAAGAATATACCGGAGGGCGATGGACGACAATGCCGTATAATCAAAAGAATGGCTTTGTCGTATTTTGAAGAACGCATACAACTTTCGCTCAAATCTGCTTCCGCCGCTCAATTGCAGATGCGGATTGCTTCGTTTCCCGACAGGAATCTGGCGATAGCTCTGGATATGATCGTCCCGGCTGATCAGGACAGGCTGCTGGCAGTCCTGCCTGCCTTAATTGAAATTATCAATAAAACTGCTCCGACCATAAATATTAAAACCAGCCACTTAAGAAAAGAAGATCGGAAAATTGCCCTGGAAGAAGGGAAGCTGGATATGGTTATTGGTGTCAAACAGGAATTTGGTAGTAATATCAGACAACAATACCTGTTCAGTGACCGGGAAGTCTGCATCATGAGAAAGGATCATCCGGACATAACGTCAACGCTTAACATGGAACAATATGTCGCAGCTGAATTCATTAGCCTGTCTGTATCCGAGTATGAGGAACAGGCGATCGATGTTAAATTAAAAGAGCTCGGGATAAAACGGAAAATACGCCTGATTGTTGAAAACGAAGCTACCATACCCCATTTAATAGTCAAAACTGATTTTCTCGCAAATGTGGTCGACCTCGTCGCCAATGCTTTTGCTCCATGGCTTCCGATTAAAATAATGGACATGCCAATTCCAATCACCGATATAAAATTTTACCAATACTGGCATACCCGTCATCAAGAAGAACCAGCCCATGTCTGGTTGAGGCAAACCATAAAAAATGTTTGTGAGACAATAAACTCTGACATCAACGGATAAGATTCTGTAAGTAGCTCCTCTGTATGCGCAGTCTTACGTTTTCACAGAAAATTACTATGTGAGCCTGCCTGCGCCCTCCAGAGGGTACTATAACAAAAAACACGAAACCCTGCTTATACTAACCTTCTATTCCCAAATCTTGATGGCGTCACAAAAAAGTCGCCGTCATTCCCGCGCAGGAGATAAGCGGAGACTTCGATCTAGTTATTTCAATACGTTCTGGATCGAAGTCGTTGATTATCTCCCGCCTGTGCGGGAATGACGGATCCGGAGGCTTTTTACGACTCCATCAATTATAGAATATCTTAAAATTTTACGAGACTCAGTCTAGAATATCATCAAAAACGCGCATAAAATTTCCTCCCAATATTGCAATGACCTCATCTTCAGTATACCCACGTGTTATAAGACCCGCTGTAAACTCTCCCAGCCCGGCATGGGTCTTGATGACATCGTAGGTTTCGAGAGGTTTCTGAACCTGGAGAAAATTTATAAAACTGTCACAGAGATCAAAACCCAGGCCAACATGTTCAACTCCACCAATTTCTGCAATATGATCGACATGATCGATAAAATGTGAAATTGTGACCTCAGGCTCATCCTCTCGAATAAACTGATTTATCGAGTTCATGCCGATAACACCATTATTTTTGGCAATTGCTCTGATCTGCTCGTCACTGAGATTGCGCATGGTTCCGGCAATCGCTCGACAGTTTGAGTGAGAGGCAATGACCGGCTTGGACGAAATATCCATAACATCCCAAAATCCTTCATCATTTATATGGCTCACGTCAATAAACATACCAAGGTTTTCAGCTTTTTCGATCAACTTTATACCAAATGGTGTTAATCCTCCCTTACGTCCTTCTCTCGTCTTCGCAAAAAAGGCCCCATCACCAGCATAATTGCGACGGCTCCAGACCAGCCCGAGCCCCCGCACGCCAAGTTCATAGAATATCTGCAGGAGCTGTATGTCATTCTGCAGTGGATCCGCCCCTTCCAGTGAGAGAAAAATTGCAGTTTCACCGGAAGCCCGGGCTGTATAGGCTTCTGTTGTCGTGCGACAGATTCGAAATTTGCCGGGACTTTCATCCCTTTCTTCGAGCAGATAACTGATCTGATCCAGAGCTTTTCTCAGTCCCATCTCCGGCAGAAAAAAATCGTTAATAAATATTGCCGAAACAATCAGGTCGACACCGCCGCTCCTGAACTCCTGCAGGTAACTGGTTTCAAAAACTTTTTTACTGCCCCGCTCACGACGATTGGCGACCTCGTAGGTCAGATCAAAATGGGCATCGACTGTAAA
>RCND010002209.1_pt1 | contig 10870 bp, 7 predicted proteins | sample 2041351 | NCBI WGS metagenome assembly RCND01 (sample SAMN09708230, study PRJNA481090) | Marine sediment metagenome, whole genome shotgun sequencing project. | biome: marine sediment; feature: ocean; material: sediment; isolation source: Sewage treatment plant 12B marine sediment (STP12B) ...
ATTCGTTTACATTATGCTTTTCCAACAGGTTTCCCGATGGATGTGTTAGATGTTATGAATCGCGAGCCTAAAGTGTGTAACTATTTAGATATTCCTTTACAACATATTTCAGATTCTATTCTAAAGAGTATGCGTCGTGGCACAACCAAAGAGAAAACGACGAAATTATTGAAAGCGTTTAGAGCTGAAGTTCCTGAAATGACTATCAGAACAACACTTATTGTTGGTTATCCTGGTGAAACACAAGAAGATTTTGAAACCCTTAGAGATTGGGTAAAAGAGATGCGTTTTGAACGTTTAGGATGTTTTACCTATTCGCACGAAGAAAACACACATGCCTTCAATTTAGAAGACGATGTGCCAGAAGAAGTGAAGATGCAACGTGCTAACGAAATTATGGAAATTCAGTCTCAAATTTCTTGGGAATTGAATCAAGCCAAAATCGGACAAGTGTTTAAAGTGGTGATTGACCGAAAAGAAGGCAATTACTTTGTTGGCCGTACTGAATATGATTCACCTGACGTTGATAACGAAGTCCGTATTGATGCGACTGAAACCTATTTGAAAACAGGAGAGTTTGCGACAATAAAAATTATTGAGGCTGAGGACTTTGATTTATATGGTGAGGTTGTAAACTAAGATTTAACGCTTAGCAACCATCCGCTGGTCCAAATGTAAATACCAGTTCTTGTTCAATTTTTTCGCCTTTAGAATTTTCGGCAGGTGTCCATTTGCCAGGTATATTTTTAAGGAGTGTCATAAATCTTTCATCAATAGACGGATAACCAGTGCTCATGGCATCGTGCTTAACATCTGATACTGTGCCTTCTTTCGTTATTATAAAAGAGAGTTTTAGGGCTCCAAGTTTGTTATCTTCTATAATGCGCATGTCATTTCTGCTGTAATCCTTAAGATAGTTGATGAGCGCATCCTTTCCATTTATATAAGTCGCTTGGGTATCTGGAACTACCGTGATATGAGGACCAAAATAACGTTCTTCTAATTTACCAGTCTCTGTATTTTTTTCTTTGAATTCAGTTTTAATCTTGAAATGATTGAAGTATCCCATTGATCTTATCAATTTTAGTTGCGCATCTGTGAGCTGATCACTAGTTCCATATTCACGTATATCAGAATGTTCATTATTTTTAATGACGATGATATCTACAGAATTGACATGTGCTATTTGTTGTTTTTCACCTTCATTAAGAAAATCATAGAGTGTTGTGGCTTTAGCGATATCAGACTTCTTTACAGCAGCAAACCGCGTGTCTACACCATAGTATAAATTAGGAATAGTATTAATAATTGGACCTTCAAAAATTTTGTTTTCGAGAGCAAGGGTTTTATTTTGTAATGCGGTTGATCCGTCAGTGTCTTTGTTATTAGTGTTTGTAAAGCCAACGATTAATAAACTAAGTATAATTAATGCTGTGCCTAAAATAATAATGCGCTTGTTCATACTAAATGTTTTTTTGAGATTAATGTCAACCAAATGTAGGCTTGATAACAGCGCATATCGTTACATAAAATGTGAAAAAAGTGTAAAATCTTTGTGAATTATTCAAACTGACTCTAAACTTCTTATATAGTGATGTCCCTAATTTGTTTCATTTCTATTTAGTAAATCCTTTTTATAACAAGTCTTTAGAAAGTATATCAAAAGCAATTTTATTATTAATGTTTTATTTTATGGTGCGTTATTTTAGTTTATAAAAGAATTAGGTTTTTATATATACCTCCTTAATCCAATTACTTATTTTTTATGCTTAGAGCTGGCTTTATAAAAGAAAAAGGCAAGCCAAAGCTTACCTTTTAAAAATTAGAAATTGACTATACTAATCCCATTGCTTTATTGTTGTGCTTAAGCCTTGGTATAAATAGGATCGTGCAGCATTGGTATTTGTTAAATCTTCAGCATCCCCAGATTTATAAAAATAGACACTTGCTGGATTGATGAGTTTATAGCCTATACTATTAGATTCATAAATACCTAAATACGCTATGCCGTTAGTGGGGGTATTACTTCCTTTTAAAACAAAGAAATTATACCCAAAATCGTGAGGAGGTAAATCTAATGCCACGGTTTCAAAATTGGTTTGATGGGAGGTTTCTGATAATTTAACTTTACATCCTTGGTTATTATTTTCATTCGTATAATATTTAAAGGCAAATAAATAGCTTGTTTCTGGCATATGTAACCCGTTATTATTAGATACTGTATAATCTGCTCCTCCAATTTTTAGAATATTAGAACTATCAAATGTACTATCAAATTGCCCTGTTTTATCTACGTCCAATATTCTAGTCGCCAAATTATTGTACTCTCCTGCTGCTATTTGTACCCATTCACCCTCAGCTGCATTTTCATATGCATTTAAAGAGCTATTCAGAATAAAAGCAATATCATCTTTATCATTTAGGTTAACGATAATTATTTTATTTTCAAAATCTGTTCCATTTGTAGCGCTTACTGTAGCTGTGATTAATGGATTGGTTTCAAAATCGAAAACTTGCCATGCAGCTACACGTAGCTCTCCTGAACCGTTACTTAAAGTAAATGCTTGAGAGATTGACTCTGAAGTTAGTGTATAACTTATGTCTCCAGAAAGATTAGAAGATAGTGTTGTAACGAGATCACCACTTGTTGGGTTTTCATCTATAGATACTTCAATAGTGTTGTTAGATGGACTTTCTCCATCATCTTCATTACTACAGGCGTTGATTACTAATGCCAAAATAATTAGGGCTGAAAAATACTTAATTTTTGTGCTCATAATGTTTGTGTTTTGTGGTTTAACTTTAGTTTTTGTAGCGACCTGCAACTGGATGTCTGCAGCCAAATCCAGCGCAAGGCACCACAAAACTGGTTTGCCATTATTAAATGACAAGACAAACGTATATGTAAAGGGTTGGAAATCAAAAATATAAGCGTGGACAACAGGTGGACACGCTTAAATTTTTATAAGGACAATAAGTGGACTTTAATGTTTAAAGTATTGATTTATAGCTCTATAACTAATGCTTGTAGAGACTCTTCAGTGTTAAGATTCAGTTTTTTACGTAGACGATAGCGGGCTTTTTTAACGCCCTCAATAGAGATATTTAAGATGTTAGCTATTTCTTTACTAGATAGGTTCATTTTTAAAAGTGACATTAAACGAAGATCATTTGTACTCACCTCAGGATAGCTTTTCATTACTGTTGAGTTAAAGTCTTTATGCACGTCTTCAAAGTAAGTTTTGAATTGTTCCCAGTTGTTATCATTATTAATATCGAGGTTGATCGTATTGATTACGTTTTGATAACTCCTGGAATTAGGACTTTCTTTTTTTAATTCTTTAAGTTGCCCTTTTAAGTCGAGTAAGACTTCATTTTTATGGGCTAAATGTAAAGCATGGGTCGTCAGTTCTTTTTCTTTAAATTGCAGTGAATTATCAAGTTTTTCGCGTTCTACCTTATTACGCTTCATTTTCTGTTTAATACCATAGAATAAAAGTCCACCTAAGGCTAATACGGAAATAATGCCAATACCCAATAATAATTGCCGAGTTTCTGATACTTTTTCTTGTTCTTTTAGTAGCTCAATTTCAGTGTTTTGTAATGCTAATTCTTTCTCTTTTTTCTCAGTTTCATAGATGATTTTGAGCTCTTCCAATTGTCGAGAATTTTCAGAATTATAAAAGTCTTTACTAATTATCTGATACGCTTTATAAGCTTCTAAAGCTGCTTTATTTTTATTTATACCATCGTAGCTGTTGGATAATAAAAGCTGAATATTCATCTCAACTTCAGTTAGTGTCATTGATTTAGCTAAATCCAAAGCTCTATTTCCGTAAAGAATAGCGTTGTTATAATCCTTAAGCTCTAAATAAATTTTAGCTTTTCCGAAATTATTATCACAGATACTATAATTTTCTTTATTACGGACGCTGATTTCTAGAGCTTTATCGTTATATAGCATAGCATTCTTAAAATCTCCTTTAGTGAGTAATAAGTTACTTTTAACACTATAGCCAGAACTTAATCTGCTAAAATCTTTTAGTGATTTAGAAATTTCGATTGCTGAATCAATAGTAGTCAAACCCTTATCAACAGATTTAGAGGTATTGTATAAGCCAGATATAAGAACCAAGGAGCTGGCATACTGTCTTAAATAGTCATTGTTTTTAAAAAACACAGCTGTTTTATTATAATACTCTAGAGCTTTTATGGTATCCTTCATATAGGAATAGCATGATGCAATCGGCAAATAGGTTTGATGTAGATCGAGCTGATTATTTTTAGCTTCATATATTTTTGCGCTTTTTATGCCATAATCTAGTCCAATATTGAAATACCCTTTTTGAAGATTTACAATAGCTTTAGAATTATAAATATCAGCCACCCCTACTGTATCTTTTGCTTTTGAAAAATTCTTTTCAGCCAAATCATAATAGTAATAAGCACTATCCAAACTTTGAAGCATGTTATGATCTTGTCCGATGTTGCGCTGCACACCGGCAATTTTTGAGTAGGCTTCGTTCTCCGTATAATAGGAAAGCGCTTTTCTGAAATACACACCAGAAGCGTCGAACTCATTCTTGTAAGAATGTGTTACAGCCTTTCGTTCATAGCCATAATATGTAATAGAATCTGTTTTTACTTTTAAACCTAATGCTATGATGGCATCTGCATAATTCATAGACTTACTAATATCAGAATTTATAGAAGCACCCCATAATCTGGCCAATGTACTATAGCGCTCTTTAGTATCAATATCAGTGCTTAAAACATGTTCTAAACTGTCTATTTTTTGACTGTTCTGAGCTTCTAAAGTTTTGGTACAAGTCCATACAGAAATTGTAATAATAAGTAATACGATGTCCACCTTTAGCTTTATCTTTTTGATAAGTTTTAGAATTAGGACATTTTTAGAAGGTGATTTAGTTTCCATGTTTTGTGGTGGTTAGGTTATCTAATATAATACTATTTAGTTTTTAATTTTAAAACACTGATAATCAATATTTTAATTTAATTCCTTGGTGGATTGTCCACTCAATATAAATATCTTTAAAAGTTTTAAAAATCTCTTTTTCTTAAGGTGGACAAAAGGTGGACATCGTCTTTTTTGCTTTTTTTCATCAAATTTCGCGCCTACATTAGCTATCAACAAAACTGATAGTCATGAAATTATTTTACAAAATTCTAGCAATTTCGCTAGGTGTATTTAGTGGTATAAATGCCCAGGTTTTAAAAAAGCAAACTTTGGGTGTTCAAGGATCTTCTCATTTTGTCTATGCTAAGACGACAAGTTATTATTTACAACAGAGCATAGCGCAAGGAAGCGTCATCAATACTTTTCATCAATACGATTATAGTTTAAGACAAGGTTTTTTGCAACCCATAGATGCTTCAATATTGACATCGGATACAGACAATGAATTAGAAGCGGCTATTTATCCCAATCCTTTTTCTACTGAAGTTAATATTCAGTTCGGAGAAGTTATTTCAGATGTTGTTCAAGTGACAATGTATGATGTTTTAGGACGATTGGTGTATGATACCATATTTAGCCCTAACCAACTTATCATAATTTATTTAGAGGATTTCTCAAGTGGTCATTACTTGCTTAGGGTGCAGATGCAATCTCAATTGTTAACCGCAAAATTAATTCGCGAGTAGCATGGCGAGATTCATCATTTTTATGTTGCTCTTGAGTTTTGTCAACTTAGAGGCGCAACAACTATATCTCGATATCGGTAAAACGAGTTCTAGCTTTAGTTATACAGATTCATCAGGCGATGCATTAGATAATCTACTACCCAAATCTCATACATATATGCGATTAGGTTATAGAGATTTTATTAATAATGACAAGACATTTTTCTTTTCTGTAGGAGGAATGTATAGTGGTTATGGTGCTATAGCTAGTGATAGAGTTTTAAATAACTATTACGAATGGGATGTTACTTATTTAGGCTTAGAAGCTGGGCTAGACTATCGCTTATTTAGACTAAGAGATTTTTCGTTTTATTTAAAAAGTTCAGTGGCTTCAGAATTTCTTATTCAAGGCACGCAAACGATTAATAATCAAGTCTACAATTTGGTAGATGAAGAAGAATTTAATAGTTATAATTTTTTTGTACGCGGAGGCTTGCTCATCACCTATCCTATTTCGAGAAACACATTTATAACAGCAAATTATACCTATGGCTTTACGACACAACTAAACAGTGGTAATGCCAATGATAAAGAGAAATTAAATTTTAACGCACACCAATTTGGTTTTGGTTTCATTATCAATTTACCAAACTGTAATTGCTCCTATTAAAAAACCTAATATTATGAAAACCCTTTACACCACATTAATTTTATTTTTTATCAATCTTACACTTTGGTCTCAGACCGATGGTATAAGTTACCAAGCCGTAATTATAGATAACAATCCACAGGAAATTCCTGGAGTCGATGTGCAGTCTAACACCTTACCAAATAAAGAGTTAATCGTTCGTTTTACAATACTTGGTGCTACCGATATCATCGAATATCAAGAAACCCATACAACGCAAACAGATGCCTTCGGAATGATTAATTTAATGATTGGTAAAGGAGACTTAACCCTAGAAAGTCCAGGCCTATTTAATACGGTGTATTGGGCTAACGAAAAATCTTTAAAAGTAGATATTGATGTGATGGCGAGTGAAGGTTTTATCCCTTTTAGTATCCAAGCACTCACCTATATTCCTTATGTAAAACATCGTGAGATTATTGCGACATCTACCTTAGATGTGGATGGTGCTACCAACTTAAATAGCACACTAACCGTAAATAATCAAAGTAACACGTTGTTAACAGGAGATTTAACGGTTGAGGGTACCGCCTTTTTTTCTGATGGAGTTTTCGAAAATCTTACTGTAAATCAAAACACTCAGCTTAACACACTTACTGCAGACGGTGTAACTAATCTCAACAATAGTTTAAACGTTTTTAACGCTAAACCAACGGCATTGACGGGTAATTTAACTGTAGACGGTATTTCAAATTTTAATAATCGTATCCGTATTAATGCAGATCTCGATGAAGATGATGAAGATGACTACGAGGCTTATCCACTTCAGGTTGCTGGGAGCAGTCAAGGTATTGCAATTAAACTCAACAGCAACAATCCCGATAGAAGTCATAATTTTGTTTCGTTTTGGAATGCTAATAATGATGCCGTAGGACGCATTGAAGGTAACGATTACCTAGAACCTGTAGCATTAGATTTTATTTTTGATCTTATAGACCCACCTTCCGTTCTAGATCTCATAGGTTTATTTGTAAGCTTTAATCCTGGGCCTTCTTTTGATTTTGATCCAGATAGTTTTCTCGAAGATGTTTTTGTAAATGAATTTTATGCGAATGATTTTTCTTTTGAAGCCTATCATCACACACAAGATTTTGTTCTTTCAATAAATAGATTTGGTGTTAATTTGATTGCGGCCACAGGTTTATGTGCCACTGGTGATTGTGACGATGCTATTTGGTCATTTACAGATATGTTTTTTGATGGCATACAGTTAGCAGAATATTATTTGTACAATGAAGTTAATATAGGAGTTGCTTTTGAGTCGGGTAGTGCAGATTATGCAGAATGGTTAAAAAAGTACGATGAAGATGAATTCTTGAGTTTTGGTGATGTTGTAGGTGTTAGAGGAGGATTGATTTCAAAATCTTTCGTCCATGCAGAAAACTATATGATTGTATCTCAAAATCCATTAATAAGTGGAGCAATGCCTAAAAAAGATGAAGAATACCTATTTGAGCGGATTGCATTTATGGGGCAAGTACCAGTAAAAGTAATTGGCAAGGTGAACAAAGGAGATTATATTTTGCCTACAGGTAGGGGCGATGGTTTGGCAATAGCAGTTGCGTCAAAACAAATGAAAATAAAGGATTACCAGCGTATTATTGGTGTCGCTTGGCAAGCCTCAGAAGGTGATAAATTATTCTCATACATAACTACAGCTGTTGGTATAAATACCAATGATATGGTTGGTGTGGTTGATCAGATGCAACAGGTTATGAATCAGATGCAATTAGCACTGGCCAAATTAGATACTAACTACAAACCTAATTTATTTGATACTACTGGGATTTTAGAGAATATCAAGGATGATGATACAACAACCCTAGATATTAAAAAACAGTTGACAGGTAATGATAAAAAAAATAAAGAAACATTTCAACGGATGTTAAATGACGGAAAAGAGCGCTTTAAAAGCCATAAATTTAAATTTGAAAAATTCCCATATCTTATGGAAGCGCTCGAAAATCCAACTGCAGAAAATGGGCAGAAGTTAGTGGATCATTACAGTAAAGTGTTAGAACGCATGCAAAAAATAAAACCTAGTAGGAGATAGGTTTTAGATTTAAAAATGGATTAAATCCCCTTTAATGTCAACCAAATGTAGGGTCGATAGAGTCGCATATCGTTGCATAAAGTGTAAAATCTTTGTAAAACTCTGAAAATGATAGTGGCACGTTTCATTTTTTATCGTTTCAAAATATTGGTTTTGTAGAATTGAACATTTTTATAATTTAAGATGTATCGAGATCTATCAAACCAGGGTTGACTTTAGCCGAATTTCTATGATTATCTTATAGTATTACTTTTTTAAGTATTATCTTACTAAACTTAACTAGACTATAAAACTAATCTAAAATTTATGAAGAATTTATTATTCCTTTTTATCCTGATTTTGTTCAATCCTACTATTGAAGCACAAACCAAGTTACCACAACCTATTGAAAAACAAACAAAATTACCACCAGAGCGTATCGTCATTGTTGCCGATATTTCAAATGATAGGGCCAAAACTGTTGATTATGCTTTGGCAGACTTAAGAATTGAGTCTAAGATTACAAGAGCATTTAGATTGGATTCACCCAATCTTAAGTTAGTTAATCCAACGATAACAGACGAAGGCGGTAAGGGTTGGTTTATTGAGTATGAGTTTGAATCCGGAGGTTCTATCGGCTTATGGAAAGAAGAACTTCAATTAAGAAATGGACAATTAGTAATCACAGAATCTCGGAATGCAAAAATTGGGATCGCGACAAATTGTAAAAAAATACAATTTACAAATGACAAAGATTATTGTAAGTGTGCGGAAAAAAAGAATACTGCTTTAGATTCTGAAGTCACATTTCGCTTATTTAGTTCAATAAATTAATAAGACATTATAAATTAGCTATTAATATTTATCATAAGATTATGAAAAAAAATACGCAAAATAATAAATTAAATAAACTCTCATTACTTCTTTTTCTTGCGCTATTCACGCCTATAAATAGTGCATTTCCTTTTGCATTTATTTTTGCTGGAGAGGGAAATGGTGTAGCAATAGTCGCTCATCCCATCGGCTACACAGGCTCAGGCGGTGTTGTTACCGTTAGTGTTGGTATTGATCCAACGAGCGCAAATGCTTCAGATATGGTGATATCAACACAAAATGTAATTGCGGTATTTAATGAAGCGCTGAGTACCACAGGAAATCTTGATTTTGGGCCATTACCATCAGGTAATGTTGATTTTGAATCTGTGCTTTTGCATGAGATGGGGCATTCATTAGGCTTAGCCCATTGTAATATAGCAACTGAGTCAGGGCTAACAGGCAGTGCTCAAGACTATACGAAATCTACAGATGGTGCAGATAATATGTTTGGTCAAGATCCAGGGGCCGATGGTATTATTGGTTCTGCTGATGATATTAGAGGAGATGATGAGAACCTTAACTATTTTAAAATAGCGGATAATAATCCGTTTACAATTGCAGGTACTGTTGATCTAACCACATACAGTCGGGATTTAGTGGATTTACCTTCAGGGAATTTTTCTGCTAATGGAGCTCGCTCAGTAGGAGCAGCCTTAGGTTTTGTAAATACGGAGACCGTCATGCAACAAGGTACTTTTGGTAATGAACAGCAGCAAACGCTATCAGCAGATGATGTAGCGGGTCTTAGATATGCTATGTCAGGCTTAGATGAAATAGCTGGTACAGCAGATGACTACATATTAGAGCTGGATTTTGTTGGGTTTTCAACGTCAGCTGATATTGTGATTGATTTCGATAACGCAGAAACAGGTTTTGCAGTTTCTCAAAATTCAGCATCATCTATAGGTGTAAATCATTTTGTAATTACAAACAGTAATATTTTTTTTAATACGGGTTCTAATTGGTATTTCAATACAGTAAACACAAATGGTGCTCCAAATGTGATATGTATGGCTTATTCCGAGGAGATAGTAGCAGGAGGAACAGTAACTATTGAGGCCTCTGATGTGGATGGTGGTACAACGGATCCTAACGGAGATAGCTTTACCTTATCTGTAAGTCCATCCTCATTTACTTGTGCAGATGTAGGGGAGAACACAGTTACTCTAACCGCAACAAACTCTAATGGTCAAACGAGTGTTTGTAATGCAATAGTGACTATTATTGATAGCGGAGCTCCATTGGTAGCTGTATGTCAAAATCCAACGGTTGCATTAGATGCCACAGGATCTGTAACGATAACAACAAGTGATATAGATGGTGGTTCTACAGTTGGGAACTGTGGTTTTGATTCTATATATATGACCAATGGTCTTGAAGAAACTACAATTAACGTTAGCACTGTAGCCAACTTTAATGGAGGCCCTAATAGAGGGATTATGTTCGATATTGTTGCGACAAACAATATTCAAATAAATTCTTTTGACATTAGACCTTTTAATACCGAAGATGGCACTGCTAGCTACGAAGTATATTTTAGAACGGGATCGTCCATTGGTTTTGAAACAACTCCAGGATTCTGGACATTAGTCGCTAGCCCAAATATAACTTCTGTAACTAATTCAACAGTA
>RCND010002210.1_pt1 | contig 10869 bp, 6 predicted proteins | sample 2041351 | NCBI WGS metagenome assembly RCND01 (sample SAMN09708230, study PRJNA481090) | Marine sediment metagenome, whole genome shotgun sequencing project. | biome: marine sediment; feature: ocean; material: sediment; isolation source: Sewage treatment plant 12B marine sediment (STP12B) ...
AATGGTCCGGCTGTATCCAGAGGACACGGAATGAACGACCCCAACGAATATACTTCCAGTAATATCAAGGTCTTAAAGGGCCTTGAGGCTGTTCGAAAACGCCCGGGTATGTACATCGGCGATACCGATGATGGCACCGGCTTGCATCACATGGTTTTCGAGGTTGTCGATAACTCAATCGACGAGGCTCTGGCTGGATATTGCAGCGAAGTAACGGTAAGGATTCACGCTGACGAGTCCATCACGGTCAGTGATGACGGTCGCGGTATTCCGGTGGATATTCACCCGGAAGAGGGGCGCTCGGCAGCGGAGGTCATCATGACCGTCCTGCACGCCGGCGGTAAGTTTGATGACAATTCCTACAAGGTTTCAGGCGGACTGCACGGAGTCGGCGTGTCAGTCGTAAATGCGCTTTCCGAGCACCTGGTTCTGACCGTGCATCGCGATGGCAAAACCTACCAGCAGGAATATGCGCACGGCGAGCCTAAGGAGTCCTTAAAAGAGGTCGGTACTACGGACCGCACTGGCACAACTGTTCGATTTAAGCCCAGCAGCAATACCTTCACAAACATTGAGTTTCACTACGATATCCTCGCGGGTCGTTTACGCGAGCTATCGTTTCTTAACTCCGGGGTCCGCATTCATCTCGTCGATGAGCGATCCGAGCGCGAGGACCTCTTCGAGTACGAGGGTGGTATTAAGGCGTTCGTGGATCACCTGAATCGCAATAAGACAGCCATTCACAACACAGTCTTTCACTTTTCGACGATGCAGGATGGCGTCGGCGTTGAGGCTGCGCTGCAGTGGAATGATGGTTATTCGGAAAATATGTTCTGTTACACCAACAATATTCCTCAGCGTGATGGCGGTACTCATTTATCCGGGTTTCGTACGGCGCTGACGCGGACGCTCAATAGTTACCTCGAAAAAGAGGTCAACACCAAGAAAGACAAATTTACGCCCTCGGGCGATGACGCCAGAGAGGGCCTGACCGCGGTCTTGTCCGTGAAGGTGCCAGATCCGAAGTTTTCGTCTCAAACCAAGGAAAAATTAGTTTCATCTGAAATCAAAGGTGTTGTAGAGCAGGCAATGGGTAGTCTGCTGCAGGACTTCCTCTTAGAGCACCCGCAGGAAGCAAAAGCGATTGTTTCGAAAATCGTCGATGCAGCCCGGGCCAGAGAAGCGGCACGCAAAGCCAGAGAGATGACGCGACGCAAAGGTGCGCTGGATATTGCGGGCCTGCCAGGTAAGCTTGCGGACTGTCAGGAAAAAGACCCGGCTCTGTCAGAGTTGTTTCTGGTCGAGGGTGACTCCGCTGGCGGCTCTGCAAAACAGGGTCGCGATCGCCGCACGCAGGCAATCCTTCCACTAAAGGGCAAGATCCTTAATGTAGAAAAAGCACGCTTCGACAAAATGTTGTCGTCGGTTGAGGTCGGCACCCTGATCACTGCGCTGGGCTGCGGCATTGGTCGCGACGACTTTAATGTCGACAAGTTGCGTTATCACCGCATCATTATCATGACTGACGCGGACGTCGATGGGTCACATATTCGCACGCTGCTACTTACATTTTTCTATCGGCAAATGCATGAACTCATCGTGCGCGGCCACATCTATATCGCGCAACCGCCGCTGTACAAAATCAAACGCGGCAAACAAGAGGTATACGTTAAAGACGATGCCGAGCTGAACGGCTACTTGTTAACTGCAGCGCTCGATAACGCAAACCTGCATGTCACAAAAGATTCGCCTGCTCTGTCCGGCGTTGCGCTCGAAACTCTGGCAAAAGAACACATCGCAGTAGAAGCAATCATCGCAAGACTATCCGCCCGCTACGACGAGGCGGTATTGCGAACGATTAGTCGCATGCCGGAGCTTACGACAGAGATTAATGACGACCTCGACAAACTGGCCGAGTGGACGGAAGCGCTTTCCACGGCGCTGCCAAAGAGCAGCGGTGACCGTGCGTACACCGGAACGGGTGGTTCGTATTCAGCGACACTTGATCGCGGCAACGATGAAGGCGAAGGCGTGCGCATAGGCATTACTCGTGTACAACACGGGATCGGCGCCACGCGTTACTTGCCGCGAGAATTTTTCGGCAGCAACGAGTATCGCCACATAAGCGCGTTGCACGTGAAGCTGTCTGGACTGATAGGCGATGGCGCCTATGTGCAGCGCGGCGAGCGCCAAGCGACGGTTGAGGTGTTTGCCGAAGCAGTGGACTGGCTAATGTCTGAGGCGCGACGCGGACAATCGATCCAGCGCTATAAAGGTCTTGGTGAGATGAACCCAGAGCAGCTTTGGGATACGACGGTTAATCCGGAAACGCGCCGACTCATGCAGGTTAAGATTGAAGATGCAGTTAAAGCAGACGAAATCTTTACAACCCTAATGGGCGACCAGGTAGAGCCGCGCCGCGAGTTCATCGAAAAGAATGCACTTACCGTAGCGAACCTCGACGTCTAAACAATTTTCCAGTAACCGGCAATGATTTCCCCGCGGCAACTAATTCACACGGTGTTCCTGTTCACACTGCCGCTCATTGTCGCGTGGTTCGGGCTGTCCGTGTGGTCCGCCTTAGCGCTAACTATTGCCGCGCTGTTATGGCGCTGGCTTATCGTGCTGAGTCGCTTTGTCGTGCGCGACAAGCGCCCCGCCGTTGTGCTCGAGACGATCGCGGCTAGTCACTTTGCCGAGAAGGCGCGCTGGTGTCTGGACCGCCTGAACATAGACTACACGGAGGTATGCAGCGCCGGCCTCCTTGGCGTGATGTTTACTGGTCGCACCGTGCCGCGACTAAATTTTAGAACAGGTTTGGTACGTTCATCGATAGGCAGCTCTGCAGAAATACTTCGTTATCTTTGGGGAGAGCACGCCGCGAGACTTGAGGCCGCCGCATTTCTTAAGCCGACAGAAGATCGTCTCGTGCTGGAAATAAAAATCGATCGCTGCGGCTTGTATCTGCAACAGTGGATCTACTATCACCTGCTCTCTGATCGGAAACTAAGCTTGCACCTATGGGGCGCCAACAACCCCAGCGTTCCGGCCTGGCAGCGCGCCTTAATGCGTTTACTGTTTCCACTTACGGCCGCTTACTTACGTTACGCGCTCTCAATTTCGAAGACGCGCTATGACGGCGCGTCGGAGCATACCGAAGCCCTTCTAGCCGATGTCGACACGCGACTCGCTGATGGCCGTCTATCGATTCTGGGTGGTGATGAACTAAACTACGTTGATATTACATTCGCTTCGATCATGGGTTTGTGGCTTCAACCCGAAAACTACGGCGGCGGAGCGGCCGATAAGTCACGTGTAGCAAGAAACCAACTACCCGCACCTATGCGAGCAGATATAGAGCGATGGAGCGAAGACTACCCGCGGGCAACGGCGTTTATCAAGCGCATGTATGAACAGGAGAGAGACAAATGAACAAGGCAAATACACTTTTCGCGCTTGTGCTCCTGTCTGCCTGCGCGACCCAAGACGACCAGGTTACACAAGATGTCGAGCAAGCAGTTCGCGACTTCATCGAGGTACGCGAGCTGCCGGAAGCCGATGAAATGCGCACCTCAAACAGTGACAACTGGGATCAAATTGATCAGAACTTCATTCTCTACGAAGCACGTAGGAAGGTCTATTTGATTGAATTCATGCGTCGTTGTTACGAGCTTGACCAGTACCCTGTAGTGCCTGACCAGCGCAGAAGCGCCAATACTGTGAGCGCGCGTTTCGACACCATTCGCGGTTGCCTAATTGCCAAGATATTTCCATTAACAGAAGGCGAGGTCGAAGAGCTCAGGGCAATCGGTGAATCGCCTGGTAGTCGTAACTAAAAAGCTAGAGCCCTGACTGTGCAATAACGCAGCTATGCCGTGAATTACACCAGGAGGATTATTGTGAACAAACTCATGCTTGGCGCATTCGCGCTTGTGTTGCTGTCCGCATGCGGGCAGAAACCCGCCCAGGAAGCGCCCGCCGAAGAGGCCATCGTCCTGAGCTCCGGGCTAGACCTTCAATACATGGATACCAGCGTTAAGCCTGGCGATGACTTCTTTCGCTACATGAATGGCAAGTGGTTGGACGAAACAGAAATACCGCCAGACAAGTCAAATTATGGCGGTTTTCATGTGCTCATCGACGGTGCCGCAAAAAACGTTAGAACCATAATCGAAGAGTCGGCGAACGGCGATTTTGCGCAAGGCACCGACGAACAAAAGGTCGGCGACCTCTATAAATCTTACCTCGACATGGACACCCGTAACGCACGCGGTATTGATCCATTACAGCCAGAGTTTGATCACATCGATGCCATAACGAGCTATGACGACCTGGTTGTGTACTTCGCCAGAGCGAGCCGATTCGGCATCAGCGTGCCGCTAGATCTCGAACAGTTAGTGGACTGGAACGACCCAACGCAGTACTCGATGATCATTACGCAAGGAGGGCTTGGCTTACCCGATCGCGAGTACTACTTGCTTGACGATGAGCGGTCGACGGTGATTCGCGAGAAATACGCTGACCACCTCGAGAAAATATTCACTCTTTCCGGCCAGTCAAACGCGGAGGCAGCAGCAGCAACGATCATCGCACTTGAAACGCGGCTCGCCGAGAAAAACATGACCAAGGAACAGAGTCGTCAGCGCGCCGAGAACTACGCTTCGGTCGCCCGCGAAGATCTTGGCGACGTAATGCCAACACTTAATTGGGACGCCTACTTCGCGGAATTCGGTGTTGATGGGTTGAAAAACGTTGTCGTCTACGGGCACCAGCAGGGCTATTTTGCCGCGCTTGACGACATTATCCATGCGACCGACCTCGACACCTGGAAGGTCTATCTCAAGTGGCGAGCGATGCGCAGCTCAGCGACAGTTCTGACTGGGGAAATCGACAAGCAGAACTTTGACTTCTACGGTAAGGCGCTCTCAGGTACTGAAGAGCAAGAAGCGCCCTGGCGTCGCGCAACAGCAACAGTTAACGGCACTCTCGGAGAGGTCGTTGGCAAGGTTTACGTTGCGCGCCACTTTCCGCCTGAAGCGAAAGTGCGCATGGAGGCGTTGGTCGGCAATCTGATTAACGCCTATGAAAAGAGCATCAAAGAGCTCGACTGGATGAGTGACGCGACCAAAGAAGAGGCGCTCCGCAAGCTCTCGAAGTTCACACCCAAGATCGGTTATCCGGACGAGTGGCGCGATTATTCTGCACTGGAAATCGAGGCCAACGATCTCTTCGGCAACATTCAACGGGCGAGACTTGCGAATCACCAACGCGATATAGACCGCCAGGGCGCGGAGGTAGATCGCGGCGAGTGGGGCTTGACGCCACAAACCGTGAACGCGTACTACAACCCAGCGTTAAATGAAATCGTATTTCCAGCGGCCTTTCTGCAACCCCCTTTTTTCCATCTCGATGCGGATGAGGCCGTAAACTATGGCGCAATCGGCTCGGTAATTGGCCACGAGATCGGCCACGGATTCGACGATCAAGGCAGCACCTTCGATGGTGACGGCAAGCTACGTAACTGGTGGACGGATGAAGATCGAGCTGAATTTGAGAGGCGGGCCGGCAAGCTGGTTAAACAGTACGACTCGTATAAGCCGTTTGATGATCTTGCAGTGAACGGCGAATTCACGCTGGGCGAAAATATTGGCGACCTCGGCGGCATCACCATAGGCCTGCTGGCCTACCAAATGTCGCTTGATGGCGAGGAAGCGCCAGTGATCGATGGCTTTACCGGAGAGCAGCGAGTATTTCTCGGCTACTCGCAAGTGTGGCGTCGGCTGTATCGTGAAGAGAACCTGCGTCAGAGAATTGCAACCGACTCACACTCGCCCGCTGAGTTTCGAGCTAACGGTGCAGTGCGCAACGTGCCGGAGTTCTACGAAGCCTTCGATGTAAAAGAAGGTGACGCGCTCTACCTGCCACCTGAAGAGCGCGTCAAAATCTGGTAAGCAACCTGGCCTGAGGGCCTCCTACGGTGTTGGCCCGTACAGGTCGCCGTAAAAGTCGCCCTCGTTCCAGGTCGGCCGGGCGTCGTCATTGCCGATGCCCCAGCCAATGCGGACATTCGCACGCGTGAAGCGCAGCGTGGCATCCCAGTTGATCGGGCGCGTCAGGTCATCAGAGGGCTTGTGGTAGTGATTCAGCAAATGATCCTTAACGACGGCCGGTCCATCAACGTTCGGGTCTGTGGACACGTCGGAGGTGTCCAGCCATATCGCAGTGATACCCTGTTTTACAAAGGAGAACTGATCACTGCGTGAAAACAGAATCTCCTCGGGCATAGAGTCCGGAACCAGCGTGAAGCCTTCCGCTGTCGCAGCGGCATCGGCGATAGCTCCTAAAGATGAGTGCTCGGCACCGAATGCGACGATGTCATTGAGTGGAAACAGGAACAGCGGCATGTCCATATTCACGTTCGCGACAATCGAATCCTTATTTACCGTTGGATAGTGCGCGAAGTAATCCGATCCCAACAGGCCGCTTTCCTCGGCCGTGAGCGCGATAAACAAAATCGAGCGTCGTGGCGGGTTCGCCGCCAGAGCGCGAGCTGCTTCGATCATGATCGCTGTGCCCATGGCGTTGTCGTACATGCCGTTGTTGATAGCGTCGCCATCAACGGGAGCGCTGGTGATTCCAGTGTGGTCAAGGTGAGCGGAATAAACGATGTACTCATCAGCAAGCTCGGGGTCCGTGCCGCGCAGAAGGCCAATTACGTTAGGGCTGGTCATACGCTCGTGTGATGTCCTGCGTGCGAGCGACACCTCAAAGCCCAAAGGCACGGACGCGGATTCTGAGGCTTCGATGGCGTCGCGAGCCTCTTCGAAGCTAATGGGTGAGCTTTTAAACATTTGTGCGGCATAGGCAGGGCTAACCAAAGCTACAGCCACAATTTCTGGCACGTAGTTGGCGGCCTCGCCGGCCGTATTGACCCAGGTCTTGCTTGGCTTCACCCCATATGTCTGGCTGGCCCGCTCCCATGGAAAGCTCTCCTCGAGCTTTCGCGAATACATCGCAATCGCGCCCACTGCTCCGCGCGCGGCCCACTCCTTTGATTTGTTGGTTGTTGACGAGAAATGCGCGAGCTTGTCCCCAGTAATGCTGGCAGGCCCGCCGGTAAAATAGGCAACAATCTTGCCCTCGAGATCAACGCCATCGAGATCCGAATAACCGTAGTCCGGGGCGTGTGCGCCATAGCCAACATAGACCACCTCACCGCGAACCGTGTTTTCAGCCCGGACCTTATCGCCGCCCATCACGAACTCCTCACGTAACACCAGCTCGACATCACCTCCATCGCTATGCACCGTCATTACCGGGCTGTCCGCATCAAGAAGGTAGGTCTGCAGTTCAACCGGCTGATACCACTCCTCGCTACCGCCAGGCTCCAGGCCGATTTCGGCGTACTGCTCAGCAACATATTTCGCCGCGAGCTCATAGCCCTCGTGACCGGGCTCGCGGCCCTCAAGGGCGTCATCTGCAAGGTACGCAAGGTGTGCATAAAGCGCCTCTTGCGTAATCAGGCTTAGTGCGTCGTCGCCAGCAACGGCGACCTCTTGTGTATTTTCTGCGTTCTCCGAACAAGCAGAGAGCGCCAGCATCAGGCCGGCCACTAGTAAGAAGCGATTCATCATTTTCCCCTATGTTTTGTAGTGCGAATTTATCTCAACCATCTTTATTCTCAATCCATTCTTGTACAAGCCGACTAATTTCTTTCGGCGCGCGCGCAGTCGGATCGATTGCCGGGCCAATACCAAAAACTAGCTACGCAATCGCGAGCTTCGAAATATCGGCAACATTAAGGAACAACGCCCGTAACTCAGCTAACAGGGCGAGGCGATTATTCTTAACGGAATCATTGTCTGCCATGACCATAACGTCATCAAAGAACGTATCCACGACCTCACGCAGAGTTGCGAGCTCATCCAGTGCCGCGGTGTACTCGCGCGCGTCGAGCATCGGCTGCAGTGATTCGCGCGTGGTCTTCAGAGCGGACCACAGTGCAAGCTCGGCATCGTCTTGCAGAAGCTTTTCTTTAACCGCGCCAGTGTCTTGGTCGCCGGCCTTCCTAAGAATATTTGCGATTCGTTTGTTGGCAGCGGCCAGGCTCGACGCAGACTCGTGCCCTAGAAACGACTGCACGGCATCGAGACGCCGCAGAAAATCGAGTAGCGAGGCGGGCTGTCGTGCGAGCACCGCATCGAAGGTCTCGGTATCCAGAGAGGTGTCGCGATCGAGAAAGTATCGACGCAGGCGTTCGCTAATGTAGGCATACACCTGTGCCTGTACATCGACAGAGTCGTGCTTGCCTGGCGGTTGCGCATCGACGGCAATCGTGATCATTTCCTTAAGATTCAGGTCCAGCTCGCACTCCACCAACAGGCGCACGATACCGAGCGCGGCGCGGCGTAAACCGAACGGGTCACGATTGCCGGAGGGCTTCTTGCCAATGGAAAATATGCCGGCCAGCGTATCCAGGCGATCCGCCATGGCGAGAATTTGCCCGTCTAACGTGGCGGGCAGCGTGTCGCCTGCGAAGCGCGGGTGATACTGCTCGCCAATGGCGTCAGCGACAGCATCGGGTTCACCATCCAGCTGTGCGTAGTAGCGGCCCATGGTGCCTTGCAAATCTGGGAATTCCCCAACCATGTCGGTGATCAGATCGCATTTGGAAAGCTCCGCAGCGCGCACGACATTGCTTACGTCATGACCGAGCGCGGTAGCGATCCAGGACGCCAGTGCGGAAACGCGCGCCCCTTTGTCCGCAAGGCTGCCGAGCCCGTGCTGATACACCACTTCGCGCAACGCTTCGATGCGCGCGGCCAAAGGCCTGCGCCGATCGCCGTCCCAAAAGAAAGCGGCATCTGCAAGACGCGGATGAATCACGCGCTCATTGCCGCTGCGTACTTGCTCCGGGTCGGTGCTCTTAATGTTGGCCACGGTGATGAAGTGCGGCAAGAGCTGACCAGACTTGTTTGCCACTGGAAAGTATCGTTGGTGCCCGGTGAGCGTAGAAACCACAACCTCGCGCGGCAACCGCAAATACTTCTCGTCGAAATTCCCAGTCATCGGAACTGGCCATTCCACCAGAGATGCGACCTCATCAAACAGAAGCTCTCCGTCGACGACGTGTCCACCCACGGCCTTCGCCTCTGCGGCAACACCCTCTTTTACCATTGTTCGGCGTCGATCCAGGTCGGCAATGACGGAGCCACGCTTTTCGAGCGTCGACAAGTAGTCGGAAGGCTTTGCAATCGGCACCGGCTCGCTACACATAAAGCGATGACCGCGACTTTCGTTGCCGGTCTTAATGCCCATGATGGTTGCGTCGATAACCGTCGCGCCATGCAACAACACAATCCAATGCACGGGGCGAACGAATTCTGCATCGCCATCGCCCCAACGCATACGGCGAGGTATCGGTAGCGAAGCAAGCGCGGCCTCGATCAATGCAGGAAGCAGCTCAGCTGCAGTCTGTCCGCGCTCGACAACGTCGCATGCAAGCCACTCACCTTTGTCAGTGCTGGTGCGACCGAGATCGGCGGGCTCAACACCACACTTCTTGGCGAACGCCTTACCCGCCGCAGTCAGGTTGCCGTCGTCATCAAAAGCGACGCTTACAGGCGGACCTTTTTGCGTGGTGCTTAAGTCTTCCTGACCCTCTGCGAGCGACTCAATCATTACTGCCAGACGGCGTGGACTCGCATAGCGATGAACGTCACCATGTTCGAGGCGTGCATCGTCAATCGCCGAACCCAGGTTTTCTGCAAACGCATCCATCAGTGAGCGCAACGCCTTTGGCGGCAACTCTTCGGTGCCTATTTCAACCAGAAAGTTTCGTCTCTTGCTCATTTTACAACGCTCATTTGCCGGATCCCTTTTTCTCGACCGTCGCAAGCATCGGAAAGCCGAGCGACTCACGGCTAGCGTAAAACGCTTCAGCAACAGCACGCGCCAGCGTGCGCACGCGCAAGATAAAACGCTGCCGCTCGCTAACGGAGATCGCCTGACGTGCATCGAGCATATTGAAAGTGTGCGATGCAACCAGCATTTGCTCATAGGCGGGCAATGAGAGACCGAGTTCGATTAGACGAATACCCTCATGTTCTGCGTGATCGAAAGCATGGAATAAATCATCGACATCTGCTTCTTCGAAGTTGTAACGAGACTGCTCTACTTCGTTCTGGTGATAAACATCGCCGTAAGTAATTCGGCCAAGCGGGCCGTCCGTCCAGACAATGTCGTAAATACTGGTGACGTCTTGCAGATACATTGCGAGACGCTCAAGACCGTAGGTTATTTCGCCGGTAACCGGTCGGCACTCGAGTCCGCCCACCTGCTGAAAATACGTGAACTGCGTTATCTCCATGCCATTCAACCAAACTTCCCAGCCGAGACCCCAGGCGCCCAGCGACGGCGACTCCCAGTTGTCTTCAACAAAGCGTATGTCGTGTACGTTTGGGTCGATGCCGATGGCACGCAAGGAATCGAGATAAAGCTCTTGAATATTGTCCGGAGAGGGTTTGATCGCTACCTGATACTGGTAGTAATGCTGCAGCCGAAACGGATTATCGCCATAGCGCCCGTCTGTTGGCCGTCGTGATGGCTGCACATAGGCGGCGCTCCAGGGTTCCGGACCGATGGCACGTAAAAACGTCGCCGGGTGAAACGTACCCGCGCCCATTGCCATGTCGTAGGGCTGCATTATCACGCAGCCACGTTTCGCCCAAAACTGTTGGAGCTGCAGAATCAGATCCTGGAAGCTCAGTATTTTCGGCGGTTTCGCCTTGCCCATTGCTTTTTACCCGGCCCAAAGCCGCGCAGTATATCTTGCGTACGGCCTCGTGGCGCGCAATTTGGCGGATAACT
>RCND010002211.1_pt1 | contig 10859 bp, 9 predicted proteins | sample 2041351 | NCBI WGS metagenome assembly RCND01 (sample SAMN09708230, study PRJNA481090) | Marine sediment metagenome, whole genome shotgun sequencing project. | biome: marine sediment; feature: ocean; material: sediment; isolation source: Sewage treatment plant 12B marine sediment (STP12B) ...
GGACGCCGCTCCCACGGAACCGTCGCGATATTCGTGGGAGCGGCGTCCCGCCGCGATTACCGAATGCCACTCCAAAAAAAACGGGCCCATTCAATGGGCCCGTTTGATTTTTCAACTGCAGTCTGAATTACTGTGCTGGCGCTTCCTCGACGGAAATTGCCATAGACTCGGCGACTGTAATTACTACAAGGTCTCCGACTGACGCGCGTTTCAGATTATCCGGATTGCGGGCCGTGTACTCATTAACGTTGCCGTCCGGGCCGAGCAACTTAAAGGTATTGGCTTCCAGGTTGATTTCCTCAACGGAAGCGACCACGACCGTTGCACTAATCACTGCGCCGCCCGGCATCTCGCCCATGTCAGTACGATCCGCAACGCCAAGCTCACCTATCCTTGGACCTTTGCCATCGTCTTCCATGACTTCGATCGAAACACTCTGCGTGTAGTTAGCATTGACGATATCGCCAACTTCTACCTGGCCGAGATTGCGAGCATCTTCGCTGGCTACAAATGTGATCAATTCACCGTTGCCTTTGCGGAGCGAAACCTGGCGTGTTTCGTGATTGATGGTCTCAACGACTGCGTTAACTGTCATTGATTCGCTTACATACATAGAAGGCTTGTCCTGCGCCATCTCGTCATTGGCAAAAGCAACAGCGCTTGCCAGACACATAGCCACAAGGGCTGTGCATTTGAAAATTTTCATTTTTGAATTCCAAAGATTTAGTCGGACACGCATATTAGGTAACAAAGCCGTGAAATGGAAGAAATTAGGGGTATTTTGTACAAATTTGGGGCGCAGCAGCCTGGTCTATAACTTTATTGACCGTTCGATCGATTATTCTCCCGGCGAATCAGGTAATCGCTTGTCTGCTACACGGCATAGCTATTGTTCCGGGAGCGCAAAAGCCACAACAAAGTCACCCAGTTTCGTCCCAATCCGGGCGTTACCGCCGGCAAATATGACGACATACTGACGACCATTCCATTCGTAGGTCATCGGCGTTGCCTGCCCTCCTGCCGGGAGACGTCCTCGCCACAGCTCTGCACCGTTGGATACGTCGAATGCTCGCAAATAATCGTCCATCGCAGCACCTATGAAGACGATTCCACCGGCAGTAATAATGGGTCCACCAAAATTCGGAGTGCCAAGTTTAACGGCGGGTGTTGGTGACAAATCTTCCGTAGTGCCGAGCGTTTTTCGCCATACTATCTGGCCACTGGCAAGATCGATGCCGGCAATGATGCCCCAGGGCGGTGGTGTACAGGGGAGGCCGAACGACGACAAAAGCGTCTCTCGTTTCATGCCATAGGGTGCCCCTTCCTGTGGTGATACTTCCTGGTCGTGAAAAACTTCACGCATTTCTTCAACCTGTTCGGCAGGAATAAGCATAACGTGGTGTGCCGCATTGCTCATATTAATGACTAACAGATTTCGCGAAGGGTCAAAGGCAGCACCGCCCCAGTTCGCGCCGCCGCCGGTAAATGGATATAAAATTGTGCCTTGTGCGGATGGGGGCGTAAAAATGCCTTCCGCCACCGAACCCTCGATGAGCATTCGACATTGCCGCTTGTCGAACCACGTAATTCCAAACGCGTCGTCCGCAGATAACGTATTCGGCACGATGGGCGGTGTCAGTACAGGAAACGGCTGGGTTGGTGACAGAACCTCTCCAGCGATCGATTTTTGATTTACCGGACGCTCTTCGATAGCCAGAAATGGCTCACCGGTATCCCGGTCAAGCACGAAGACAAATCCTGTCTTTGTAACCTGCGCAACTACGTCGTGAGCTTCGCCATTTTTCCACACGGAATACAGGCCCGGCTGAGCCGGTAAATCATAGTCCCACACATCGTGGTGAACCGTCTGAAAACTCCACGCGACCTGCCCGGTTTCCGCTTCAAGGGCGACGACAGAATTGGCATAGCGATTATCACCTGGACGCAGCCCACCGTAGAAATCCGGACTGGGACTGGTTGTTGGTAAAAAGACCAGTCCGCGCTCGGCATCCACTGCCATTGGTGCCCAGACATTTGCGTGTCCTTCCACAGGAAGGGCTGCGCCCTGCCAGGTTTCGCTGACTGGAGCGGACATCGTGCGGGGAATCGGGTCGAAGTCCCATTTTTCCACACCCGTTCGCGCGTCGAATGCACGCACTGAACCAGCGGGTGCAACGACCCGCGCGTTGTCACTAATCGCGGATCCAACGATGACCGTGTCACCAACAATGGCGGGCGGTGAGGTGATCTGGAACTCACCGGACCACCACAATTCCATACCAGGATCGATGCGCACTTCTCCGTTGTTGCCAAATTCCGCGCATCGTTTGCCGGTCTTCGCATCGATTGCGATCAACCGCGCATCGTTTGTTCCCATGAATATTCTGCTCGAACATTCGTTTTGACCTTCCCCATTATTCCAGTAACTGACACCACGACAAACAAACTGGTTAGCGGGGCGTTGCTCAAGGTCGATTTTTGCATCGAATCGCCAACGTTCCGATCCACTACCAGGGTCAAGTGCAATGACTTCATTGAAAGATGTGCAAAAAACCAACGAGTCCTCGACAAGAATTGGCGTACCTTCCGCTGCCGCACGTTGCATTGCGTCCGGTTTATTTGCCAGGTCACCGGTACGATATAGCCACGCCGGTACAAGCGAGTCGACATTTTCCGTCGTTATCTGCGTGGCATTGCTGTAACGGTGCCCGCCTGCATCGCCCCCATATTCAGGCCAACCATCGCCGATATTCGATAACGCGGCGGGACGATCATTTAGCTGTGCTGTACCGTCGATATCCAGATTATCTGCACCGCCGAGATGCCAAATCATTGAGCCCCCGAGAAACGGTAGCAAGCCAATTAGAACAAGCACGAGAATGACGACCAGAGTCTTTTTCATATCGTAATTACCGATCCTTTGTTGACTGTTGACTTATTTCGACGACCTCATCGAACGATCTATTATGACGTATTTCTCTGGTTTTCCCATCCCCTGGTGGCTTCGTAGTAACACTATCTTGTAAGATTGGCGCCATGAATTCCACGCCAAAAAGCATGCTTAACCACTTGCCGACATGCTTTCTTTGCATCATCGCGATGCCGCTTTTCGCCCAGGCACAATCCGAGGTGCACCCGTATTTGGAGGATGGTTTTATAGTAAACGCGGGAGCGTTTCTCCCGCGGACTGACGTTGATCTCGGTGTCGATGGAACCCTGACAGGGCCTCATCCGCCAGTTGATTTTGATCGCCGGATTGGTAACAGGGAAGAAGAAACAATTTTTGCTGCCGAATTAATCTGGCGATTCGGTGAGAAATGGTCATTCCGCGGTCAGTATTTCGAGAGTGGTCGAGACGTGGCGGCGGTGCTTGAGGAAGATATCGAGTGGGGGGATGCCGTTTTCGAGCAAGGCTCTTTTGTCGGTGCCGGTACAGACCTCGAATTGACAAGACTTTTCATTGCCCGTGATTTCAGTGCGTCGCCACACCACGAGTTTGGATTCGGCCTTGGTTTACACAGATTGAAAATTGGCGGCTACCTGGCCGGCACCGCGATCATAAACGGCGAAATCTTTGTGGAAGAGACAAGGGCAGTTTCAGCGGTTGCACCACTACCAAACATTGGCGGCTGGTATGCCTACTCACCTTCCGAAAAATGGGTTTTCGATGCCCGCCTGGACTGGCTGGATGCAGAAGTCGGAGATTATGCCGGCGGCTTACTTAACGCTGCGGCCGGTGTTAATTACCAGGCGTTTAGTCATTTCGGCATCGGTCTAAAATACCAGATTTTTCGCCTGAACCTGGATGTCAATAAATCAGACTGGCACGGCGATTTCGAACTGATTTATCAGGGTCTCTACATATATTTGAGCGCTAACTGGCACTAGACGAAATAACGTGTTGTCAGTACAGACTTTGAGTCATATCGGTTCCGGTTCTTGCCCCTGATTTGACAGCTACAAGCCAACACCGCAAAGTGAGTTGATTCCGAAGTGTAGCGGAGCCTGTTGATGGTCCATCGCATGGTCATCGCGTTGATTCGTATCATCGCCAACACCTTTTTTCGTCGCATCGATGTGGTTGGCATAGAGAACGTCCCTGATGAAGGACCGGTTATATTTGCTGGCAACCATCCGAATGCGTTGATGGATGGCTTCCTACTGATTGCGAAGTGCGGCCGCTGGCCGCTGCATTTCATGGCGAACGCCAAGCTTTGGGATTACCGGCTGCTTGCTCCGGTGTTGAATACCATCGGAGCTGTACCTGTTTATCGCCGCGAAGAACATGACGGTGAGATAGATAATCAAAAAGCTTTTGAGCGACTTTACGAAGTTATTGAGTCCGGTGATTGCATGGGCATATTTCCCGAAGGGATTAGCCACGCCGAGTCACAACTGGTCAAATTAAAAACCGGAGCCGCTCGCATTGCACTCTCCGTGACCGTACGCGGTAAGGCTGAGGTTAGAATTATTCCCTGTGGTTTGAATTATATTCATCGCCACCGATTTCGCAGCCAGGTGCTGCTCGAATTTGGCGAACCGATCGTTATAAATGAACGTTGGCTGCAGGAATACGGCGACGACGAACAGGCAACTGTCCGAAAATTAACCGAACACCTCTCTAACGCGTTGGTCAATGTAACGCTCAATGCTCCGGACTGGCGCACACTGCGGTTCATACAAGCGGCCCGACGATTATACAAACCGGCATCGGCAGACTTAGCACCTGGTGAGTACGTCGAGTTAAGCCGCCGCTTCGTGGATGGATATTTGCTGTCGATAGACGACCCGGAATTACAGAATTTTCGCGACGAAGTTGAAAACTACCAGGCGCGGCTGGACATGCTCGGCCTGAAAGACCATCAATTGCGTCAGCCGGTGACACTTGGTCATGCGTTTCGCAAGGTGATACTGCGCAGCCTGACCATGCTCGCATTGTTGCCTCTTGCAATACCCGGCGCACTATTACACTTGCCAGTCGGCTGGATAGCGGCGACGGTCGGTGAGCGTTTCAGCTATGAAATGGACGATATCGCCACGCTCAAGGTATTTGCGACGATTTTGCTGTTGCCACTCTTATACATAGGCATCGGAATCACCGTTGGAATTAATTTCGGATTCTGGTGGGCGTTTGTGGCAGTCGTGGCGCTATCGTTCAGTTTTTTTGCCTCGATACGACTTATAGAGGCGGAGGCAGGACTGTTGATTTCTATGTTGTCCATACTCAAGTTGACTCGCCTTGGCAGTGAGGTCGAAGATTTACGGGAGTTACGTACCGAACTGGTTCGAAAAATCAGGGCACTGGCGGAGCGCCTGGCCGATCCCGATATGCCGAGACTATTCACAAACAAGGATTTCAACAAGCCGGCCGATCGTTGACGCAGTTGAACTATCGATTGTTTGTCAGATATTGCTCGTCACCCAACGTACGATATCGGCAGCGCCCATTGCCCCTGGCTGGCGCGCAATTTCCTGCCCATTCCGGAACAGCCCAAGCGTCGGAATACTCCGAATTTGATATTGTGCTGCGATCGCCTGAGCATCCTCCGTATTAAGTTTTGCAACACGAATTTGCGGTTCCAGTTGCGCCGCGGCTTGCTCATAGGCCGGCGCCATCATCTTGCACGGCCCACACCAGGGCGCCCAAAAATCGACGAGTAACGGAATGTCGTTGCGGCTAAGGTGCCGCTGGAAATTACTACTATCAAGTGCCAAAGGGTGGCCGGTAAACAACGCCTTATGACATTTGCCGCACTTTGGCATATCCGCAAGGCGCTCCGCTGGAATACGATTGATTCCGTCACAGTGAGGGCAAACGATATGCGATGCTTCACTCATCACGGTCCTCCTTTTGCAACAGACGGGACCGTAATGCCCCAATTTCATCCAGCAGGTCCAGCACTAACGCGACACCGGCGAGGTTAATGTCGAGATCATGCTGCAGGCGTCTGACCATTTGTGCTTTTGCAAGGTTGTTGCCAGGAAAGAACCAGCGACTGCTTTCCTCGCCGGTTGGCTCAAGGATGCCTTCTTCGACCAACTCGATAACCCATTCGGTGCCACCGCTGCAAGCGTGGCAAAACTCCACCAATGACAACTGCACTTGCTCATCAAGCACGGTACCGCTCAGTATTTTCTTAGTCATGAGTGCCTATTCCTCCAAATGCCCGCGCGGGTTGTAGGGCATTTCCTCTTGCATCTTCTTATAAAATCCTTTCTCGGCATCACTGCCTGCCGGTGGCAGCGTAAGTTTGGCAACGACGTAAATATCACCCGCTGGACTGCCCGGGATACCTCGGCCTTTCAGACGCAATTTCTGACCACTACTCGTGCCAGCCGGGATTTTCATGTCGACGGGCCCGTCGGGAGTGGGAACTTTGACGTTCGCACCCAATGCCGCTTCCCACGGCGTCAACGGCAGGTCGATGTAAACATCTTTTCCATCCGGCCGATAGAATCGGTGCGGCCGGAATTCAATCTCCAGGTAAAGATCGCCTGCTTTGCCGTCACCGTGCCCCGCCGTACCTTGCCCGGCAAGGCGGATTTTCTGTCCTTGCCGAACACCCTGCGGAATCTTGACGTTTAGCGTGCGGTCTTTGGTGACAACGTGTCCGGTTTCGTCCAGCTCCGGCGTACGCAAACTGATCGCATGCGCGGCTCCTTTATAAGCATCTTCGAGATCTACCTGGACTTTGGCATGATGGTCTTCACCGCGTGCCTGAAAACCCTGCCGAGGACCCATACCAGGTCGGGAGCCCGTGCGCTGGCCAAAAAGTGATTCAAAAAATTCGCTGTGTGCTGCGGTATCACCGGCGTCGAATCCACTGCCACTGAATTCGAAACCACTGCCCCAGTCGGGAGGTGGCCGGAAATCCTGTCCTGCCTTCCAATTTGGTCCCAGCTCATCATAGGCAGCCCTTTTTTCCGGGTCTTTGAGCACAGCGTAGGCCTCGCCCAGCGCTTTAAAGCGTATCTCTGCATCAGATTCCTTGCTGACGTCAGGGTGGTATTTGCGCGCGAGCTTTCTATAAGCCCGCTTGATTTCCTGCTGACTGGCGCCACGGTCAACGCCCATGATTTTGTAGTAGTCCTTGTAGTCCACTGGGTCTCTCGATGGCCTTATTGGTAGCCCGTCTCAGCTATTCGACGCTGTTATACGAATTAGAGTTACTAGATGTGGCAATCAGGCGATTTTTCAACAGCATATCCGACATTAGGAACTAAAATCGAAATCAGTGGCCAACCTGGATTTTCGTCTCGGCTGTGATTTTCTGGCACACTGCCGTCCATCACGAAACAGGACTACCGCGTTGAGCAAAATCTCATTTTCGACTCTCGAGTTGCCTCCCGAGCTGCTGAAAAATCTATCAAGTCTTGGCTATGCGGCTATGACGCCAATACAAGCGAAGAGTTTGCCCCCGATATTGGCTGGTCAGGATGTGATAGCCCAAAGTAAGACCGGCTCAGGGAAAACTGTCGCGTTTGGCCTTGGCTTGTTGGCAAATCTTGATACGAAGAACTTCTCCGCACAATCGCTGGTGCTTTGCCCGACGCGAGAGCTGGCTGACCAGGTTGCCAAGGAGATTCGGAAACTGGCGCGTGCGATTCAGAACATCAAGGTATTAACCCTGTGTGGCGGCGCGCCTTTCCGCGCGCAAGCTGAATCACTCGTCCATGGCGCTCACATTGTCGTAGGAACGCCCGGGCGTATTGAAGATCACTTACGGAAAAACACATTGCAGCTCGCCGAGCTGAAAATACTGGTACTCGATGAAGCCGACCGGATGCTCGATATGGGTTTCCAGGCGTCGATAGATTCCATTGTTGAGCAGACACCAAAAGCCCGCCAGACCCTGCTTTTTAGCGCTACCTACCCGCAACAGATTCAATCCATTGCTGAGCGCATTATGCGTAAACCGGTGATGGCACAGATCAGCTCGACACATGATGGCGAGACCATTGAGCAACATTTTTACCGGGTCGATGATGATCAACAACGCCTGCAGGCGCTGCGCTTGCTGTTGTTGCAGCACAATCCGGAGTCCACGCTGATTTTTTGCAACACAAAGCGAGAGGCGCAGGACATAGCGGAGGAGTTGCGCAGTCATGGATTCAGCGCACTGGCGCTGCACGGTGATCTTGATCAACGAGATCGGGACCAGACATTGGTGCGGTTTTCCAACAGGAGTACCGCAGTACTGGTGGCTACGGACGTAGCTGCGCGCGGCCTGGATATAGATTCTCTGGACGCTGTGATTAACTATCATATTGCCCGCGACCCTGAAATGCATGTGCATCGTATCGGTCGAACTGGGCGGGCGGGCAATGTGGGAGCAGCCTATTCGCTTATCAGTGAAAAAGAGAGTTATAAAGTTGCCCAGTTGCAGGAATACCTGGAGCGGATTATTTCCAGCGAAACCCTGCCCGGGCGTAGCTTACTGACGACGCCAGCGAACAAACCGGCGATGGCGACACTCCTGATTGATGGTGGCAAGAAACAGAAAGTCCGGCCGGGAGATATCCTCGGTGCACTGACCGGAACGAACGGTATAGCAGGAAAAGAGGTTGGCAAAATAAACATATTCGACAATCGTTCATATGTTGCTGTCCGACAGGATGTGGTCAAACCGGCACTCAGAAAGCTGACGGAAGGAAAGCTCAAAGGACGTTCATTCCGTGTCAGGCTGATAAAGGGCCATCCGCGAATAGCACCCGGAAAATGACCGCGGAAACAGTAATGGCCTTGAAAGCCGTGCAGAAACATAATCGCGTTCTTTTTGCTGGTCAGAAACGTCCATAGCCATGTTAGGCCTTAACAAAATCGCTATTCGCCGCGGGCGCAAGCTTTTAATAGAGAACGTCAGTTTCCAGGCGCATGCCGGACAACGGATGGGCCTGATTGGCGCTAATGGCAGCGGCAAGTCATCGCTGTTCGCCATGTTACTTGGTGAGCTTGAGGCTGATGATGGTGAGCTTGCGATTAACCCGAAAGACCAGATCGCGCACGTAGCGCAGGAAAGTCCTAACAGCACTGCCTCAGGTCTTGATTACGTCATGGATGGCGATAGCGAACTGCGCGAAGTCCAGACTGCTATTGTCGAAGGGGAGGCTAGCGGCGAAGATCAAAGCGCCGGTCTGCATACTCTTTATGAGCGGATGGAGCACATCGATGGATTCACCGCAGAGGCCCGTGCTGCAAAACTATTGCACGGTTTGGGGTTTGTCGGTGACGCCATCCATAAGCCGGTAAAAGAGTTTTCCGGTGGCTGGCGCATGCGTCTTAACCTCGCCCGCGCTCTGATGTGCCGCTCGGACATCCTGTTACTCGACGAGCCAACCAATCACCTCGATCTCCCGGCTATTTTGTGGCTGGAGCGATGGCTAAAACGTTACGAAGGAATTCTGCTGGTCATATCTCATGATCGTGACTTTCTGGATGAAGTCTGTACACGCATCGCACACATCGAACATCAGACGATACGCATTTTCACCGGCAACTACAGTCAGTTCGAGGCACAACGTGCTGAGCAACTTGCGCAGCAACAGTCCATGTACGCGCGCCAGCAAAAGGAAGTCAATCATATCCAGAGTTATGTGGATCGTTTCCGTTACAAAGCATCCAAAGCGCGCCAGGCGCAAAGCCGCCTGAAGATGCTCGAACGCATGACTCTGATCGCACCGGCGCATGTTGACTCGCCATTCCGTTTTCATTTCTTTGAACCGAAGAAACGACCGCGGAATCTGTTGACGTTAACCGACGTCTCCGTGGGCTATGCCGGCGGTGAGCAGGGGCCGGTACTCAGCAATATTAGGCTGAATCTTGCTGCCGGCGACCGCGTCGGACTGCTTGGCGTCAACGGCGCTGGCAAATCTACACTGGTCAAGGCACTGGCCACTGGCAGCACCCTGCTCTCCGGCGACCGCCTGCTCAGCAAAGACACCAAAATAGGTTACTTCGCCCAACACCAACTTGACCTGCTAACCCCGGAGCAGAGTCCGATTGATCATCTGCGGCTGTACGCGCCCAATGATCGCGAGTCGGAGCAACGCAACTACCTCGGCCGGTTTGGTTTCAGCGGCGAACGAATTTTTGAACCGGTAGCACCTTTCTCTGGCGGCGAAAAGGCTCGCCTTGTTCTGGCGCTGATGATCCGGCAGCAGCCGAACCTGCTGCTGCTTGACGAGCCGACCAATCATCTCGATCTCGAAATGCGCCAGGCCCTGAGTGTTGCTCTTATCGAATACAGTGGTGCACTTGTCGTTATTTCACACGACCGCCACCTTCTGCGCAGTGTTTGTGACGAGTTGCTAATTGTTCATGACGGGATCGTTGAGCGTTTCGATCGGAGCCTGGATGAGTACCCGGCGTGGCTGAAAGAACAGCAAATTCGTGAGGGGCAGCTGGATGTTTCCGGGACGGACAACGCAGATGCGCGCAAACAGCCCAGCAAAAAACAACTCCGTCAACGGGAAGCACAACGCCGCCAGCGATTGAAACCACTGCTGGACAAGGTTCGTAAGATCGAAGAGCAACTAGCCGCGAGCCGAACTGACCTGGAAGCGCTGGAAACGACCCTGGCTGACGAGTCCATCTATACAGACCCGGAGCGCAAAACTGAGCTTACCGGCCTCATCAAGGAGCAGACCTCGCTGAAATCTGCAATTGACGCTCTCGAGTGGAGCTGGATGGAGGCCAGCGAGGCGCTGGAAATTGCCGAATAACGCACTGCTGTCCCATAAACTCAAAATCGGTGCCCGGATGAAGCATCAAGTTGACTTGAAATTACCCGCAATCGCCCGCTGGGCGGGCTCCTACAGTTGCTAATTAGAATTGTAGGAGCCCGTCCAGCGGGCGATGT
>RCND010002618.1_pt1 | contig 10833 bp, 8 predicted proteins | sample 2041351 | NCBI WGS metagenome assembly RCND01 (sample SAMN09708230, study PRJNA481090) | Marine sediment metagenome, whole genome shotgun sequencing project. | biome: marine sediment; feature: ocean; material: sediment; isolation source: Sewage treatment plant 12B marine sediment (STP12B) ...
AGACGATTGGATTCTCTTGCCACTATTGATAAAGAAAAGGCATTGACCGAAGCTGATAAGCGCAAGAACCAAATCAAACTTGATTCCATTAAAACAGCTAAAGAAGCTGAGGCCCTGACAGAAGCAAAACGAAAAGAATTGCAACGAAAATCAGATGCTATAAATGAGGCTAAAACTGCAGCTGAAATTGCTGTTAAAGAAAAAGCAAGATTGGAACAGATTGCGCAACAAACAGAAGAGGATAAACCACAAGCTGGTGAGAAATATGAGGAAGTTGTAGGAGAGGATGGTCTTATCCCGGGATATTATCTAATTGCGAATGTTTTCGGAACAAAAAAATATTTTGATGCCTTTATGGCCAATCTTACCAAGAAAGGCCTACAACCTAAATCTTTCTTTAGAAGCAAGAATAAATACAACTACGTTTATTTGAAAAAATATGATACTATGGACGAGGCACGTAAAGCAAGAGATAGCAAATTCAGTGGACGTTATGCTGATAAGACTTGGATTTATAGGGTGAAGGCAAAATAAGACAAGAGATTTATTTTTTAATTTCTTTGTTGACCAACACCTCTAAATAAGCAACAGTATTCATTAGATATTTTCGGTCATTGGTAATGGTACTCATCGCAATAGCGCCTTGAAGCATAGTGTATAATTGTTTTGCGAACTGAAGTGGGGGTACAGGTAAATGTATTTCATTGTTGTTCACACCGTTCTCTAATACCAATGCAATCTTTCCTTCGATTACCTTAATTGTTTCGCCGGCCGCAGCTGCCAATTGTTTATTGTTATGTTGGGCATCTACACCGATATTCAATACGGGACAACCTCCAATCTCTAAAGTGAAAATATCGTAATTGCGATAAAATTTAGTAAGTGAAAAAAGCTTTTCCAGAGAATTCCCATCAATGTTCAAACGCTCGTCTATCGCATTGAGCAATTTGTCAATACTGTATTCATAAGCCGCCAACGCTAAAGCTTCCTTATTTTCAAAATTGCCATAAAGGGCACCTTTGGTTAATCCAGTAGCTTCTGTGAGGTCGCTCATGCTAGTGCCTACATAACCATGCTTATTAAAGACAGGGGCAACAGTTTCAATGATAAAAGCAGTTGTTCTTTCAGCTTTCGTTGTCATGGTACAGCTATTTTCTACGAATATAAAAAAACTATATACTGTATGGTATATATTGTTGATAAAAAAAAGGCCCTGACGGTACCGTCAGGGCCTTTTTTTTGATATAAAATCATTAGTTCACCAATTCACTCTGGTTTCTAAAGACCAGTTGGTCATCAAATGAATCTATTAAAACAACGCTATCTGCTTTAATATTTCCAGCTAAAAGTTCTTTGGATAAATTGTTCAACACTTCTTTTTGAATTACCCTTTTTATAGGTCTTGCGCCATATTGAGGGTCATATCCTTTGTTAGCCAGATGAACTATTGCTTCATCAGTCGCATCAATAGTGATATGTTGTTTACCCAACATTTTTTTCAACTGTTCCAATTGAAGCACTACAATCTTGGTTATATCATCTTTGCTCAATGGTGTGAACATGATGATATCATCAATCCTGTTAAGGAATTCGGGACGTATCGTTTTTCTCAACAAGCCAAGAACCTCTACTCGGGCAGCTTCCGAAGCACTATGGATGTCTTTATTATTCTCAAACTTCTCTTGAATAATATGACTGCCCATATTGCTCGTCATAATAATAATCGTATTCTTGAAATCAGCCACCCGACCTTTATTATCAGTTAATCTTCCTTCATCTAGAACTTGTAAGAGAATATTAAAAGTGTCTGGATGTGCTTTTTCAATTTCATCTAACAATATAACAGAATAAGGTCTCCTTCTTACTGCTTCGGTAAGCTGTCCGCCTTCATCATAGCCAACATATCCCGGAGGAGCGCCAATCAATCTACTAACCGAATGTCGTTCCTGATATTCGCTCATATCAATCCTTGTCATCGCGTTTTCATCATCGAACAAATAAGCGGCAAGGGTTTTGGCGAGTTCTGTTTTACCGACCCCTGTGGTGCCCAAAAATAGGAATGATCCTATGGGTTTCTTTGCATCTTGGAGTCCGGCCCTGCTTCTGCGAATGGCATCGGAAACGGCCTGGATGGCTTCATCCTGTCCTACTACACGTTTGTGAAGTACTTCTTCGAGTTTCAACAGTTTTTCCCGTTCACTTTGCAACATTTTGGTAACAGGAATGCCTGTCCACTTGGCTACAACTTCAGCGATATCCTCATTTGTGACTTCTTCTTTAATTAGTGTATCGCCCTTTTGCTGTTCCATTAATTCATTTTGCAAAATTTCCAACTTTTCTTGGGCCTCTTTTATTTTACCATACCGCAATTCTGCAACTTTACCATAATCACCGCTGCGTTCGGCACGATCTGCCTCAAGTTTAAAGTCCTCAATCTCTTGTTTTACCTTCTGAACGGAATCGACTACTGTTTTTTCACTTTCCCACTTGGCAAAAACCGTATTGCGCTTTTCCTTGAAATTGGCGAGGTCAACATTCAATGATTTTAATTTTGCCTTATCATCTTCTCGCTTTATGGCCTCTATTTCAATCTCCAGCTGCATTATCTTTCTGTCAAGTACATCCAACTCTTCCGGTTTGGAATTAATTTCCATTCGGAGTTTAGATGCGGCTTCGTCCATTAGGTCTATCGCTTTATCAGGTAAAAAACGATCTGTAATATAGCGTTGTGAAAGCTCTACAGCAGCAATTACTGCTTCGTCTTTAATACGAACTTTGTGATGTGCTTCATATTTTTCTTTGATCCCCCTCAGGATTGAAATGGCACTTTCTGTATCAGGCTCATTTACCATTACCTTTTGAAACCTTCTTTCCAAAGCCTTGTCTTTTTCAAAATATTTTTGGTATTCATCCAAGGTAGTCGCTCCGATTGCTCGAAGTTCACCTCTGGCAAGGGCGGGTTTAAGAATGTTAGCCGCATCCATGGCGCCTTGGCCACCTCCGGCACCAACAAGTGTATGTATTTCATCAATAAAGAGAACTATATTTCCGTCCGAGGAGGTAACTTCTTTGATGACCGCTTTTAGGCGCTCTTCAAATTCACCTTTATATTTAGCACCAGCAATCAAAGCACCCATATCCAAGGAATAAATAACTTTGTCCTTTAAGTTGTCTGGAATATCACCCTCGATGATCCTATGAGCCAATCCCTCAGCAATTGCCGTTTTACCAACACCGGGTTCACCCACAAGTATGGGATTGTTTTTTGTTCTTCTCGAAAGAATCTGAAGAATACGTCTAATTTCCTCATCACGACCAATAACAGGATCCAATTTGCCACTATCCGCCATCTTGTTTAGATTAATGGCGTATTTTTCCAGAGCGTTGTAGGTTTCTTCGGCACTCTGCGAAGTTACCTTACCTCCTTTACGAAGTTCTTCTATTGCAGCCTTAAGATGTTTCTCTGTGACTCCTTGGTCTTTTAGAATTTGGGCGATTTTACTTTTAGATTTAAATATGGCCAGTAATAAATGCTCAATGGAAACGTATTCATCTTCCATTTTCTTGGCAATTATTCCAGCTTCGGTCAAACTTTTGCCAGCTTCTCTAGAAACCATGATTTCACCACCTGAAACTTTTGGGAAGCTCTCCAATTCTTTTTCAAGAATCTGGTTCAATAAATTGGTATTAACATTCAGCTTCTTTAAAATAAAAGGTAAGACATTTTCGTCTACCTGTCCGATTGCTTTAAAAATGTGTTCATTTTCAATTTGCTGATGGCCCAATTCTTGCGCAAATTGCTGGGCAAGCTGAATGGCCTCTTGCGATTTTGTCGTAAAATTATTCAAGTTCATATTAGCAGTATTTTCTAGTTATAGTTTACTTTTGATACTTCAATGTCAACAACCTTACCAAGCACATCAAGCAGACAATATGTCGGGCAAAGTCAATATAAGTAGGACATTTCGGCAGTAGTAAGGAATTAGCTAATACACGACTTAGAGATAAAAATAAAAATATGGGATTATTGAATGACCTATTTGGTAAAACAAAAAATGAGACTAAGAAAGAGGAGAAGCAGGTGCCTTGGAGACCTTTAGTTTCAGTTGATCAATTGGAAGAAATAGCAGAAAAGTCGAATACTAGAACGCAAGTTATATTCAAGCATTCAACTTCATGTGGCATTAGTAGAATGGTATTGAATACGTTTAATGCCAATTATGATTATGCCAAAGACGAATTTGACTTGTATTTTTTGGATTTACATAGCAATAGGGAGGTTTCCAATGAAACTGGGTATAAATTCCAAGTAATGCATCAGTCTCCTCAGCTTTTGGTTATTCGTAATGGAGTAGCAGTTGCCCATAGTTCACATGGGGGTATTAACGATATTGATTTGGCTAAATATCTATAAAAAAAAGCCCTGACAGCAATGTCAGGGCTTTTTTTTAGTTAAATCTATGCTTGGTCAGAATACCTTTTAATCGGCCTTTTAAATCTTCCCCAGCATCATAAACCATTTGTTCGTTTGATGGGAATGGCACCGCTGCCAAGTTAAGTAATGAGACCAAATCATTGTCCAACGCCCTTTTATCGCCATTGTAGTTGGCATATACATGCTCAAAAACAAATTCGCTAGATAAAGGATAAGAGTTTATTTTTTGCTTTGTTTCCAAATCTGAAAAACTCACCAAGCCTGTAACCTGTGCGGTTTTGAATTGTGTGAATTGATAAAAATTACATTTGACAGTTTTGAATTTATCGATTTTAACATCATTCCCTAAACTATCTTTTACCACGTTCCCGTCATTATCAAGAACATATTGATAACCATCTTTTACCTGCTTTTCTTTTATGACCTGCTTTTCATTCACTTGTTCAGGAGAAATATTAATATCCCGTAGTTCAACCTGCATGTCATAATCATATGAAATATAGGAAAGGTGATTTGTATGGTATTTCGTCCATTTATCTTCCAATCCAAAAGTGTTGAAGTTTAATAACTCTTCTTCAAGCTTCACCGGAATTATTTTGTCGGTATTGTTTACCATACCAACCTTAACGTAATCCTGTCCCTTATCATAGGCTTCTTCCATTTTACTCTTGCTGTCAGAATATCCCGGATTAATTTCATTCAAGTAGATAAAATCATCGAAAGATTGTCGATAATCTTGCTTATTTGTTGCATTTTGAAGTAGATTCAGTGCATTATCATAAAGATAAGCAGAAAGCTCTTCTTTAGTTGTAATGATATCATTACTAAAGTTCTTAAAAGTAAATTCCGCATATCTATTTTCCTCGTGAACTTGTAAAGGCAGCAAAGGCTTAATAGTTTCTTGAATGCGATCTAGGTTTTTGTAACTTTTATAAATGGACTCAAGATTAGCAGAGTTGCCATCTTTTTTTAAATAGCTAATACGCTCCATTTCTCTTTCCGTGTTTTTTTGGAAAGCCTCCTCCAATAAAAGAACATAGGTTTGGTTGCCTTTTTTGTCTTTGTTGACAGACAACTTTTGCACGGCACTGTTGATGGCGTTAAAATAATTACCAGTGTTTACAGACTTTTGGGTTCTTTTAACCCCACCACATGCTATAATAAAAAGTAAAATTCCGCTTAATAGTAAAACTCTTTTCATGACATTTAAATTTATCGTTTCATAGTACATTTTCAACACTCGTGCCAAAACTGTCTTTGTTGATAACGTAAAACGATAAACTATCGTATTGTCTCGATGAAAAACCTTTTAAGGCGTTATTTTTTGGATTTGGATTCAAATACGGGAAGTAATTTAGTAGAGACCTTTCCAAAACCAATTCGCTGCCCCTTATCTTTACAAAACCCCCGTATTACCACAGTGTCATTATCTTGAATGAACTTTCGTTCACTGCCATCGTTCAGGAGAACTGGTTTTGTGCCTTGCCAAGCCAATTCAAGCATTGACCCATAAGAATCAGGAGTTGGGCCAGAGATGGTGCCACTGCCCATCATATCACCACTATTAATTTTACAGCCGTTTACCGTATGATGCGTTAATTGCTGGGCCATTGTCCAATACATATATTTGAAATTGGATTTTGAAACTGTTGTTGATATGCCTTTATCAGTGATAATGTCTAATTCTAATTGAATATCAAAACTGTGGTTACCATTTTGATTTAGATAAGGCAGTGGTTCAGGGTTTTGTTTTGGACCTTTGGTCCTAAATGGTTCCAGCGCATCTAAAGTTACTATCCATGGCGAGATGGAAGAAGCAAAACTCTTTGCTAAAAATGGACCTAACGGAACATATTCCCATTTTTGGATATCACGGGCACTCCAATCATTGAACAAAACCATACCAAAAATATAATCTTCAGCTTCATTTATGGGTACAGACTCTCCCATTGCATTGGCATCTGTGGTGATAAAAGCCATTTCCAATTCAAAATCAACCAATCTTGACGGGCCGAATATAGGATTTTCAGCTCCTTTGGGCATTGTTTGACCCATTGGTCTATGAATAGGCACTCCACTAGGAATAATGGTAGAGCTTCTCCCATGATATCCAACCGGTATATGCAACCAATTGGGCATCAAAGCGTTTTCGGGGTCGCGGAACATAGTGCCTACATTAGTAGCATGTTCGCGACTTGAATAGAAATCGGTATAATCACCTATATGTACAGGTAACTTCATTTCAATTTCATCCATTGTAAAAAGAATAATCGTCTTATGGTCCTGATTATTTTGTAAGGTTTTATTCTCAAAATCAAAAACCTCACTTATGCGATTACGTACCAGTCTCCACGTCTTTTGACCATCCGAGATAAAATCATTCAGCGTATCCTGAAGAAAAATATCGTCAGTCAGAGGAATGCCCTCAAAATATCCTAATTGATGCATAGCCCCCAAATCAATAGCGGTATCTCCGATTCTTGTTCCTATGGTAATGATATCATCACGGGTCAGAAATACGCCGAAAGGTATGTTTTGAATAGGGAAGTCGGTATTTTCCGGAGTATGGATCCAAGTTTTCTTTGTTGGATCATTTGCGATTATGGACATATTTTGATTGTTAATTTGTGTTTGATAAATTCCTGATCAAATATATTATTTTCTATTCATAACCAGTGGGCAATTTGTATTTTTACCCCTCAATTTAACAGAACTTATACTATGCAACGTGACCAGCTGATTTTTGATTTAATAGAGGCAGAAAAAGAAAGACAATTAAACGGAATAGAACTTATTGCATCAGAAAATTTCACAAGCCCACAGGTGATGGAAGCTGCCGGTTCGGTGCTCACCAATAAATATGCTGAGGGCTACCCGGGAAAAAGATACTATGGTGGATGTGAGATAGTTGATCAAGTGGAACAAATTGCTATTGATAGAGCTAAAGAACTTTTTGGTGCGGCCTACGCAAATGTTCAACCGCACTCAGGTTCGCAGGCAAATGCTGCTGTTTACCATGCTTTTTTAAAGCCTGGGGATAAAATTTTAGGGTTTGATCTTTCACATGGCGGTCATTTGACCCACGGTTCTCCAGTCAATTTTTCAGGGAAATTGTATAACCCAGTTTTCTATGGGGTTGAAGCGGAAACAGGAGTACTTAACTATGATAAAATTCAGGAAATTGCCGAAAAAGAAAGACCAAATTTGATTATTGCTGGAGCATCGGCCTATTCAAGGGATATGGATTTTGAGCGTTTTCGTGAAATCGCCGATAGTGTAGATGCAATTCTTATGGCAGATATAGCGCATCCGGCTGGTTTAATTGCAAAGGGTATTATGAATGACCCAATACCTCATTGCCATGTTGTTACGACAACAACGCATAAAACATTACGTGGCCCAAGAGGTGGACTTATTCTTATGGGGCAGGATTTTGATAACCCTTTTGGAATCCGGTTGAAAAATGGAAACTTGAGAAAAATGTCAGGTCTTTTGGATTTGGCTGTTTTCCCGGGAAATCAAGGCGGGCCGTTGGAGCATATTATAGCTGCAAAAGCAATTGCTTTTGGTGAGGCCTTGACCGATGAATATTTAAATTATATGATTCAGGTCAAGAAAAATGCCGCTGCTATGGCCGCTGCATTTGTAGCCAAGGATTATAATATCATTTCAGGAGGAACAGATAATCATATGATGTTGATCGATCTTCGAAATAAGAATATTACGGGTAAGGATGCTGAAAAAGTATTGGTAAAGGCCGATATAACTGCCAATAAGAATATGGTTCCTTTTGATGACAAATCTCCTTTTATAACTTCAGGGATTAGATTCGGTACAGCTGCCATTACAACAAGAGGGTTAAATGAGAAAGAAATGGAAACGATTGTCGACTTGGTCGATAGGGTATTGAGCAATCCTGAAAATGAGGAAGTTATTTCAGAGGTAAGGGGAGAAGTGAATGTATTAATGCAAGGAAGAGCTTTATTTAATGCTTGATTTCAATTAATTATTGATTTAACATATAAAGATCTTCATATAAAAAAGTCGATTTTTGTACATCATAAATTACAGCATCAATTTCTGACTCAAAATATATGGCCCAAAAACTTTTATAGTTTTGGGTCTTTTTTGAATTGAACATGTTCAATTCACATTCCATCAGATTTTCTACGAAAACCGCAACAAATATTTCATAAGGCACTTCTGAATACCCCTTGGTATAATGCACATAATGCATACCTAATTCAAGTAAGATATAGTCTAATTGTTCTCCTATACTCTGATTGTAGATCTTATCGACGATTACAGTAGTATCCTTCAATGTTATGGAAAACTCATCAACATCAATCTGAATACCATTAATGCTCCCCAACGTACTGATCTCATTGGAAAGTGAATATTTAGACTGATTAAAAGTCCCCCAATTTCCTGTATCATGTTGATGGATTAATTCCCATAAGGTCAAATCACAACTTAACTCAATCACTAAGTTGATTTTTTCGCAATTTGACGCATTCTCTCTTATCGAAACTTTAGAAAAGAAATGTTTCTCTAGGTTTTTAACAAAGGTATTCAACCCGCTGAAAGAAGCATTTTTAAAATTTCGTGTCCCTAGGTTATGATTGAAATCTTCTGGATTTAAAAGCATAAAATTAAAAATGGATTGGACTTAACCATAAAGTTAAGATTACGGTTTGAGAAGTGCACTTAGTAAAACCTTATAAAAACTATGGTTTTACTAGATATACAATAATATTATTTCTAAAATACTGATAATCAATATTTTAGAAATAAAAAATATAGAAAAACCCCAAGTTTTATATGAAACCTCGTTTTCTTGCCTCCTCGATGAGCTCTATGTCATTCCCGCTCTCAATGCCAAAAAGGTGCTTTAATTGTCGTTTTCTAGATTCAACGGTTGTAGTTGCCGCCGAAATCAATGGACCAATATCCTTTGTTCGTATACCCATTGAGATGTGATGTAAAATCTTTTTATCGATATCATCGACCATATCAAAGTCATTGGTCATCTTTTTGCGTATTGCTGATAAAGCACTGGCTGTGTAGTACGGTGGTCTGGTCATAACCGTACGGACCATTGCACAAAGCGATTGTTCATCAATCTCAGATTTTACCATGTACCCATCCGGATCGACCGTCTTAAAAAGACTATTTATGCGGTAGCTATCACTAAAAGAAGACATGAATACCACTTTGGAACTAGGGACTTTTTTACGCGCGTAAATCCCCAAATCCTCACCACTTCGCGTATCATTGGAGTGAGCAGGGAATAATGATATATCAAGTAAAAGGATATCGTAGGGCAATGAGCGGGCGGAAAAATCGATTTTTTCTATGGCCCCTTCAAAGGTATTTACTGTATCAACCTTAACTTGAAAGTCTTCAAACTCAGAACCTTCTAAAATATATTTATAGCCCATGGCAGTCATCGCATGGTCATCTACTGATAAAAGTCGTACCCAATAAAACTATTCAATATTCTATAAAACTTGCTCTTCAACTGTAATATCCGGGTGTTCTACGTAATCCTTTAACGGAACAATAAAAGTAATTGTTGTTCCCTTGTCAACAATGCTATTAATATCCCAAGTTCCATTTAATTTACCAACCCTTGACTCAATATTTCGCATCCCAATTCCTTTTTTACCGGCTTTGGCTTTAAATCCTTTTCCGTCATCGGCAATGGTAACATTCAGCAGATCATTTGTCCTTACAAAGTTAACCAATATTTTCTTACACTCCGAGTGTTTAACGGCATTTTGAAGCGTTTCTTGTATTATACGATATAAGTTGATTTTTATGTCACCCTTCATTGTATCCCAATCGATGGACTCGTCATAATCAAAGCCGTGTTCAATGCCATTGGCATGGCCAACAGATTGCAACAAATCTTTTATAGAATTTATAAAGTTATTGATGTTTTGATATGCAGCATGACTCAGTTCATGGGAAATTGCCCGTACTTCGCCTTCAACCTCCTTAAGTGCGGAAATAGCAAGGCCCCTCTCTTCAACAGCTTCTTCATTGGTTCGCTTGTTTAGACCAGTCAATACCATACGAGCACCCAACATTTTCCCAAGAACACCATCATGTAACTCCTCGGAAATTCTTTTCTGCTCCATTTTTTTGGTGTCCTCTATCTTTTGTTTTTGGGAAAGCATTAAATCAAAGATTTCCTGGTTACTGGCCTGCTGCTGTTGCTGAAAGCGAAGCGCTTGGTTTTTAACCCTTTGGCTTATTATGATATAAACAGCCATTCCTAGAATAAAGACAGCAAACGCTATTCCAGTCCAAATTTGTTTTTTACGCGTAAGTATTTGGTTTTCAGCACTTACCTCGGAGGTTTCAAAACTTATTCTTGTAAATTTATCTCTTGC
>RCND010002213.1_pt1 | contig 10832 bp, 10 predicted proteins | sample 2041351 | NCBI WGS metagenome assembly RCND01 (sample SAMN09708230, study PRJNA481090) | Marine sediment metagenome, whole genome shotgun sequencing project. | biome: marine sediment; feature: ocean; material: sediment; isolation source: Sewage treatment plant 12B marine sediment (STP12B) ...
GGCTTGTAGTACATCAATAAGAAAATCCCAGAAACAACAAGAAGTCCAAATGTTGCAGCAAGTACCATACCCATTGCCCATAAGAAGTTAATATCTTTTGGAATCCAATATTCAGTGTTTAACACTCTTTTAAGGGTGTTAAGCCCTATACGCTGGTCAAGCCATTCGTTTAAATTATTTGCTTTTTCAAAATGTGCCATATTTCTCCCCTTAAACCGTTAGACCGGCGTCTAGCATTTTTTTATACTCAGGACCTTCTTCACCCAATATAAGTGTAGTCCCCGCTATCTTATATGGTGGAATTTCAAGTGGACTTGGTGGTGGAAGTCCAGGCTCATTTACACCTGAAGCATCAAACACACCACCATGACAGGCACAGAAAAATACATGTGTATCTTTTTTATACGCAGGGATACATCCTAAGTGTGTACAAAGTCCTATAGAGACATGATATCTGTCTGCACCGATTACAATATCTCTGTCATGTGCTGCCATATCTGCGGTTTTTTTCAAAATAAAGATAGGTTTCCCTCTCCATTTTTCAACGATAAGTTCGTTTGGTTTTGCCACACTCAAATCAACAGTAGTAAATCCTGCTGCTTTTACAGATGGTAATGGATCCCATGTGCGTTTAGCTGCGAAGCCAAGTCCGCCACCAATACCGACTAAGGCAGTAGCACCAAGTGCCATACCAATAAAGTCCCTACGTTCTTTTTGTTCATTTTCCATATTTGTTACGCCCCTTTAATATAATTATAATGATTGATTATATTAAAATTGTGATTAAAGGGACGTGTTTTAACGGGATTGAGAGGAAGTTTAAGCAAGAATGTTACCATAGGTAAATTAAGACTATTATAGTCTTAATTTATAATTGTTATAATTTATGGTTTTACTGATGTATTTTTATCGTCATTTTTTTCGACATTATTACCTTTTTGACCTTTTGGTGTCTTACCCCGTTGTGCCATTTTAATATGTACGTGGATGATTTCCAAGGCTGCAGGGGTCACCCCAGATATTTGTGAAGCAGAAAAGAGTGTCGGAGGTGTAGCGACTTCAAGTTTCTCTACGATCTCATTGCTTAACCCTGATATGTTTTTATAAACAAAGCCTTGCGGTATTTTGATCTTGAGCATATCATCCATTTTCAGTATTTGCTGTTGCTGCTTCTCAATATAACGGCTATACTTTGCTGCAACCAATATCTGCTCCATCACCTCATCATCATATTTATCAAAGTCCGGTAAAAGAGTGACCAATTTTTCTCTGTTGAAATCTCCACGGCCTATCACATCTATCCAATAGGTCCTGTCGTTGATCTTCACCGCACCGATAGATTCTAATTTGGCTAAAAATTCTTTTGTTGGAGTAACATGATGTACTCTCAAATACTCTAAGGCCTCATCCAAATTTGCTTTTTTGACTTCAAACCCTGCCATATACGTATCATCTAAAAGTCCCAACTCTTTTCCATAGTGAGAAAGTCTCATATCGGCATTATCTTCCCGTAACAGTAGTCTATATTCTGCACGAGAGGTAAACATGCGGTATGGTTCTTTAGTCCCTTTAGTCACAAGATCATCTATAAGTACACCAATATAGGCTTCATCACGTCTAAGAATAAAAGGTTCCTTCCCCTGAAAACTCAGTGCAGCATTTATACCCGCCATAAGTCCTTGTGCTGCAGCTTCTTCATAGCCTGTAGTACCATTGATCTGTCCGGCAGTGTAAAGTCCTTTGATCTTCTTGGTCTCCAGCGTATGTTTCAATTCTGTAGGCTGTACATAATCATACTCAATGGCATATCCATAACGTACGATCTTTGCATTTTCCATGCCTTCAACTGATTGCACCATTTCCAACTGCACATCAATAGGCAAGGAGGTACTCATACCATTAATATAATATTCTGTCTCATCCAGCGTTTGAGGTTCAACAAAGATCTGGTGTCTGGGTCTGTCTCTAAAACGGCTTATCTTATCTTCTATGCTGGGGCAGTAACGTGGTCCTACCCCTTCTATCTGACCTGAGAACATCGGTGCTCTGTAAAAGTTATCTTCTATGATCTTATGTGTCTCTTCATTCGTATATGTTACATAACAAGGCAACTGTCTAGGATTAAACGTTTTTTTATCTGTTCTAAATGAAAAAGGTGGTGGCGGGGTATCGCCCGGTTGAAGCTCCATGACTGAAGTATCTACAGACTTAGCATCAATTCTTGCACAGGTTCCTGTTTTCAGTCTACCTATTTCTATGCCTAGACCTTTCATATATTCAGCCAGTTCCACAGAGGCAAATTCACCTTGACGCCCTGCAGTCTGTTTTTTATCGCCTATATGAATCAATCCATTTAAAAATGTTCCTGCAGTGATAATGACCTTAGAGGCTGTATAGGTATTGCCAAGCTGTGTGGTCACGCCTTTGACTTCACCCTCTTCTACCACAAGACCATCAGCTATCTCTTGTTTGACATCTAAATTGGGTGTATTTAAAACTACATTACGCATATACAAACGATATTGATCCATGTCTATTTGCGCACGTGTACCTCTTACGGCTGGACCTTTAGATGCATTGAGCGTTCTAAACTGTATACCTGTTTTATCTGTACACATACCCATCTCACCACCAAGTGCATCTACTTCACGTACCAAGTGACCTTTTGCTAGTCCACCGATCGCAGGATTACAGGAAGATGCTCCTATCTGTTCTGCCAGTATTGTTATCATCAGTGTTTTTACACCCATACGTGCAGAAGCCAAAGACGCTTCTATACCTGCATGACCACCACCAATCACTATGACATCATAATTCATTCAAAACCTTTTACAAATCTACTTAAAAATTTACGTGGGGTCGGTTGACCGACCATTTCACAAACAATACTGTTTTGGTCGATAAATCGACCCTACCTATAATATATTGTGTTATAATTATCGAATTATATCCAAAAAAAGAGAGTCGTATGTTTACAGGTCTGATCCGTGAAATCGCAACCGTTAAAAGCTATCAAAACAACATCCTGACCATTAAGTCAAAGCACCCGGCAAAGCTTGGTGATTCTATTGCTATTAACGGGGTATGTCTGACCGTCATCAAAGTACATGGTGATGGCTTTGATCTGGAGCTGGCAGACGAAACACGTTCTATCATAGATGAGAGTAAGATCTCTGGGCAGGTGCATATGGAACCGGCGATGATGATGAATGACCGTTTTGAAGGTCACATTGTTCAAGGACATGTAGACTGTGTAGGTAAAGTCACTTCCATCACACCAAGAGAAAATGCTACAGATTTCATCATTACCGTAGATAAAAAATACATTGCGCACATCATCCCTAAAGGTTCCATTACCATTGATGGTATCAGCCTTACTGTCAATGATGTAAGTAATGACAATTTCCGTCTCACCATCATTCCTCACACTCTCAAAGAGACCTTAATGAGAGATTATAAAATAGGAACAAGCCTCAATATAGAAACCGATGTCTTCGCAAGGTACATCGACCATATACTTGCACACAGAGGTAAAGCTAAAAAGAATATGTCTTGGGACGATATTGATAACATGCAAATGACATACTAGTCCATATCTCTTAGGCAACGTAACCATATAAGAAATATTTTTATTTTTATTTTCACAGCTATTATGATAGAATCAAATATAAAGGATATATCATGATCACTAAAAAAATGGCAAAAGAACTGAACGAACAACTTAACCATGAATTTTACTCTGCATACTTATATCTATCTATGTCCGCTTATTCTAGTAAAATGGATTTTAACGGTGCAGCAAGCTGGTTTTTACTGCAATACCATGAAGAACAACAACATGCAACACGTTTTTATAATTATCTTGTAGGGCAAGATGCCACGATCTCACTCAAAAGCATTGATAAACCAAAAAAGAAATTTGGAACATTACTGGAAACTTTTCAACAAAGTCTGGCACATGAACAGATGATGACAAGAAAACTGAATGAACTCAGTGACAAAGCACTTAGTAAAAAAGATCATGCCACTTATAATCTTCTTCAATGGTTCGTAAATGAACAAGTTGAAGAAGAAGCCACAGTCAGTGAGATCATATCAAAAATAAAACTTGTACAAAATGATGGTTACGGTTTACTTATGATAGATAATGAACTAGGAAAGAGAACCTCTCTCACAAGTGGTGCCATTAATTAAAAAGGCTGATACTTTAAATTCAAATATTAAAAGTACTAAAACCCTCATAATTTTTAAATGTTAAAAGATATAAGCTTTGTAGCAAATTTGGAGATAAATCTTGTAGTTCTTCAAACACTGTATTTTCTATAATATTTATATCTAACGTAGCAATGACATCATCCAATACAAGAGGAAGTACTTCACATAAATTTTTAAATGCATGTTCCTCTCCAGTGACTATCTGATAAAATTTATCTATAGACACACGGCGTATATAATCATGTTCAAATGCATTACCATCTAAACTGATTTTCCAAGGAATATCTTGACTTTTCTTTGCAATAATCTCTACCAAAAAACAACGATTGTTAGCATTCTGGATAAGCATACTTTGCATTTTCATATATGTTTTTTGTGAAGATGCGGAATTCATCGTATTATGCTTGTTCTTCATTTCAACAAAAATATTTTCATCATGATTTATAAGGTCGAACCCTTGTTCCGGAACCTCCCAGTCTGCACTGATATGCCTAAAAATATTTTGATGAAAATATCCAATATGATTGGTATTAGACTTATCTATCTGTCGAATAATTTCAGATTCAATAATTTCTTCAAAAGTTTTACCATATACTTTACTATCAAATGTCAATTTAATGGGGTCTACTAAATTTTTATTAAACTTTTTTAAATCAATTTTAAAACGATATTTTTCGACAGTTTCTTTAACATGAGAAAATAAATTCTCATCAGAGATAAAACTTAAGTTATACATTTTTCTCTGTATACCTATAAATATCATTCATTAAATGGATTAATGATTTACCTATTGCATAGGATAAGTTGACAGGTACGGCATTACCAATTTGCTTATATTGTTGTGTCATTGAACCGGAAAATATCCATTCATCGGGGAAAGTCTGAATACGTGCATATTCTCTTACCTGAAAAGGACGGGTTTCATCAGGATGACATCGTTCTGTCTGTTTTTGTGCAGGAGAACAAGTGAGTGTGAGACTGGGTTCATCCCATGAGATACGACGGGCAATACCTGTTTTTCCTCCACCTAAATAAAAACTCTTCATCATATATTCTTTTTGAAGATTTAATGGTAAATCTCGCCAATATCCTCCAGGGGGAACCAAATCAAGTACTCTTTTTTTCTTCTCTGGGTATACTTGTCCTACAGAAACAGGAACATCACAATCAAAAAGTTCCCCTTTTTTAAGTGCATCCTTTAAGGTATAAATTTTTGAAGTCTGTTGAGGGAAAGAAAAAGAAACATGAGGAGCATATTCTTTTTTAATACCTACAATAAAAAGACGTTCTCTTTTTTGAGGGACATTGTAATGTACACCTTTTAAAACAGTAGGTTCTAAAACGTCATATCCCATAGATTTAAAAACATCTACCATGGTCTGTAAAGTTCTTCCACCATCATGACTTTTTAATCCTTTAACATTTTCAGCTAAAAAAACCTTTGGTTTAGACTCTTTTAATGCACGGGCAAATTCATAAAAAAGTGTTCCACGAGTATCTTCTAATCCTAACTTTCTACCAGCATAAGAAAAAGCTTGACAAGGGAAACCACCTGTCAAAAGATCTATATTTTTATAAGGAGTAAAATCTATTTTAGCAATATCACCATGTATAACATTCCAGTGTAGACGATTTGCTTTCAGTGTTTGCGTCGCAGCATGATCAAAATCATTAAGTAAAACATGGTGAAATCCTGCTTTTTCCATACCCAGTGCCATACCTCCTGCCCCAGCAAAAAGCTCAATACTTTGGTATGCACCTTTAGCCTTAACAGTTGGAAAAAGATTCTCACTTAAAATTTGTACTTCACCCATAGTTATTCCTTCTAGTAGGATTATACAGTGATTTAGATTTGAAACTCAAAAAACATGTCGAATTGTCATATTATTTTTGATACGCAATATCTTTCATACTTCTAGCCTCTTTATTTCGTATCTTTTTTAGTTCCATATCTATATATTCTAACCCAGTCAACATCTTCAAAGAAGCTACCGTAGAATAACGCATCATCTCTGCTCTGTGTACAAAAATATAAAAGCCATTTTCATACAGTCCCAGTCGTATAGCTGCAGCAGTGGAGTAAGTGGTAAGTATGGCATCATCATGGCAAATGGCTCTAATATCTGCAAAATGTTCTTTTGTCCAAAGAAGCGGATTGTGTGCAGGAGAGAAAGCATCTTGATAGATGATGTCTATTTTGTCTTTTATCTTTGGAATGCTCTGTCTGGCATCACCCAGTAAAATCTCTATCTTAAACTGTTCATCTTCATAATAAAGTTCTTCACTGATCGTTTGAATGATCTGCTTTATCTCTTTAAATTCTGGAGGATACGCAAAAGTATCAAGAGAACGTACCAGTCCTTCATCAAACTCCGGAGAGAGTATCTGTACTTTTATTTTTAATTGGTGTTTTTTTATGTAGTAAAGTGTAGCAAAAGTGTTATACCCTAAACCAAAACATATGTCTAAAATAGTTAATTTTTCTTGATTTTTTTTCAAAGCAAAAGCGGGCTTTACATGTTTTTCCAAACTTTCATGTAAAGCGCCGTCTTTTGTAGAATGATAGGGTTCGTCAAACTCTTTAGAGTAAAGTGTATTGGTTCCGTCTTCGCACAGTACCAGCTCTTTTTGAGCTCTTAAGGCTTCATCATACACTAAATCATATACCTATTTCATCTCATTATTTATTTGCATTTTTAAGTTGTTTTTTACTCATTTGTAACTTTTTATTATCCATCTTTCCTATACCTCTGCTTATCACCGTTTGTGCGATCTCTTGCGCTTCATCTAATGAGTGCATATTACATGTACCACACTGATAAAGGTTGAGTTCTGGTATATCATTTTCACTTTTTACACCCAGTACATCTTCCATCGATTTTTTCCAGGCTTTAGCTACTTTTTTTGCTTTAGGCTCTCCAAGCAGTGACATATAGAACCCCGTACGACACCCCATAGGAGAAAGATCAATAATCTCTACATCTTTATCATTCAAATGATCTCTCATGAATCCTGCAAAAAGATGTTCTAATGTATGGATACCTTTTTCAGAAAGCATTTCTTCATTCGGTACACAAAAACGCAGATCAAATACGGTGATATCATCTCCGCTTGGTGTACTCATCTTTTTCGCCACACGTACGGCAGGTGCTATCATCTTTGTATGGTCTACTGTAAAACTGTCTAATAATGGCATAGGTATTTCCTTAATAATATAATTTTGATTATAGCTTGAAAACTAGAAATTAGAAATGAGAAATGAGAAAAAGTTTAAAATATAGCTAGAAACCCTCTAATTTGCTGCATAGTACTCTACCCAAATCTCGAAATTTGGGTTCTATACTTCTTTCTCGCTCTTTTGTAATTTAGGCGCTGATCTCAACAACTTCTGCGTATAAGGGTGCTGTGGATTCTCCATGACATCTTCCACCAGACCTTGTTCCACTATCTTTCCTTCTTTCATCACAGCAACCTCATCTGCTATCATAGGGATGATAGAAAGATCATGAGTAATGAACAGGTACGAAACACCGGACTCTTTTTGCAACTTTGTAAGCAGAGCCAAGACCTGTGTCCGTACAGAAACATCAAGTGCAGAGGTAGGTTCATCACAGATGATCAGTTCAGGTTCCACCGCCAATGCTCTGGCGATCCCTATACGTTGACGTTGTCCTCCTGAAAATTCATGGGGATAACGATGCATATGGGCAGTTTCCAAATCCACTTTTAAAAGAAGTGCCTCTATATACTGATCTTGTTCTGCTCTGCTTTTTGGTCCCACACCCAAACTTACCATACCTTCTCTAATGATATCGGCTATGGTCATGCGGGGATTCAAGGCAGAAAAAGGATCTTGGAACACCACTTGGATCTTACGTCTGTAAGGACTTAAGGTTTTTTTATCCAGCCCAACCAGATCTTGTTTCTCAAAGCTCACCCTACCTTCTGTCTCATCGAGTAGCGAGAGTATGGCTTTACCGATAGTACTTTTACCAGACCCTGACTCTCCCACCAAAGCCAGTGTCTTTCCTTTAGCAATAGAAAAAGACACACCGTCTACTGCTTTTACAAACCCTACGGTTCTTTGAAAGAACCCTTTCCTGATAGGGAAATGTACTTTTAACCCTTCGACCTCGATAAGAGGTTCCTTTTCCTTTTCCACTTTATTATATGATTTTGTAGCCCTTGCATCCTTCAGCAGGCGCTGCGTATAAGGATGTTGAGGATTGGTGAAAAAATCTTGACATGCCGCCTGCTCTACTATCTTTCCTTCTTTCATCACAGCAACCCTGTCAGCCATTTCGGAGACCACAGCCATGTCATGGGTGATGAACAAAATAGAGAGATCTCTTTGCTTACATATCTGCTTCAATAAGCTAAGTACCTGTGCCTGTATCGTTACATCTAACGCTGTGGTAGGTTCATCTGCGATGAGAAGATCAGGTTCACAGGCAAGGGCAATGGCTATCATCACCCTTTGTTTTTGTCCACCGGAGAGTTGATGCGGATACCAATGGTAACGTTCTTCAGGATCTTTTAATGCGACTTCTTTAAATAAAGAAATCACTTTTTCTTTCATCTGATCTTTTTTAAGCCCCAAATGTACCTGCAACACTTCTGCAACCTGTGAACCCACTGTCATCACGGGGTTCAGTGCAGACATAGGTTCCTGAAAGATCATTGCTATAGACTTGCCTCTTACTTTTTGCATCTGTGATTCTGAAAGAGTGAACAACGATCTCTCTTTCAGACGAATATCTCCTGAACGTACTGCAATGACTTCAGGCAATAACTGTATGATTGCCAAAGAAGTTAAAGATTTACCAGATCCCGACTCACCTACCAAAGCAAAGATCTCTCCCTGTTGGATGTCAAAACTGACGCCGTCCAATAAGGTTTCACTCCCCACAGCCAACGAGAGGTTTTTCACGGTTAAGATAGTACTCATACTTTATTCCTAGGGTCAAGTACTCTCTGGATACGGTCAGAAAAAAGATTTGCGGCTAAGACCAAAATGAACATAAAGACAAATGCAGAAAAAAGTGACCACCATACCATCGGTTCTCTTGCCATTTCCAGTCTTGCCTGGTTTATCATGTTTCCCCAGGAGTGCATCGTTGGATCAACACCGACACCTACATAAGAGAGTACCGCTTCAGCCAGAACCAAACCTGAAAAGTCCAACACCACAGAGATAAGGATGATATGCATGAGATTAGGCACAATGTGACGACGGATAATAGTCCACTTGCTCACACCAAAGGCTTTTGCGGCTGTGACAAACTCCATTTGAGATATCTTAAGCGTTTCAGCTCTAAGCACTCTACATAAACCTGTCCATGAGGTGATACCAAGGATCAAAATAAGAAATAACAAACGCAGGTCTGAGCGTTCAAGGGTGGTTTCAAACCATGTAGGGTTGTTGTCCATCATCACCTGCATGGAGAGTACACCTGCAGCGATAAGCAGCACGCCAGGAATGGAAGAAAGCGTTGTATAAAGATACTGGATCACATCATCTACCCAACCGCCAAACAGTCCCGCGCTCACACCCAATATCACTGCTACAGGTAACATAATAAGTGTTGTAAGTATACCTATAAGTACACCTGTACGTATGCTCTTAAAACTTTGATAGAGTACATCACCGCCTACTTTGTCTGTACCCAAGACATGATAAGAGTAGCTAAGTATATAGAGCCAAGTGAATGCCACGACCAAAAGTATGAACGTCCCATAAGCGGTACGCCATGACAGATCACTTTCTCCTTTCAAAATCTCTTTACATGCACGTGTAAATCTTGATCTCTCTCTCCACCATATATGTAAGAAAACAATCAACAGACTCAATATCAAACCTATACCTAAAGCAAGTACAGATTCTTTCATAAAATCATCTTTTTTAGAGACATACTTTAAAGGAAGATAGACCTGCTTAGTGATACCATGTTCATCTACCACAATAGAACTTGCGTACTCTGTCGTTGCAAATGGTGCTGAGTAGGTACGTTCTGTATGTTGAATGTTGTGTTCAAAGATAAGATCAAGAAGAGAGACCATTTCAACTTCATACTCTACAACCTGACTCTTTTGTGATTCAAGAGGAAGTGCCAGACGTAGATGTATCGAGTCAAGTAAAGTAAACAGCAGATAAAAGAGAAGTACCACAGAAGAAGCCATCGCTATACTTGATCTAAAGATCGCATGCCAGGTCTTTTTAACTTGAGGAGAACGTGAGATCACCCACGACCATAACAAAAGTACGATCACCAATCCCCACACCAACATATCTGTCCAGAGCATTACTAGTTTCATAACTTTACCCGTGGATCAAAAAGTGTATACGAGATATCGGTTAAGATCAAGCCTATGATGTAAAGTACTGAACCTAAAAATACCATCGCTTTGACGATGGCAAAATCTTGGGAATTAATAGCATCTATCGTATAAGAACCAAGCCCAGGGATACCAAAAAATGATTCCATAATAAGACTTCCCATAAATAGCGAAGGGATGATCACCACCACACCTGTCAAGATAGGAAGCATCCCGTTACGAAGTACATGCCCGAACAACACTTTAAGTTCAGAGAGTCCTTTTGCCCTTGCCGTACGTAC
>RCND010002214.1_pt1 | contig 10826 bp, 8 predicted proteins | sample 2041351 | NCBI WGS metagenome assembly RCND01 (sample SAMN09708230, study PRJNA481090) | Marine sediment metagenome, whole genome shotgun sequencing project. | biome: marine sediment; feature: ocean; material: sediment; isolation source: Sewage treatment plant 12B marine sediment (STP12B) ...
TGTATTTTTTAATTCGGTAGGAATTAATATTAAAGAAATAAAAAGAATTATAAATAAGGAAAGTGGATTAAAAGGATTAACTGGATTTAACGATTTAAGGTTGATACAAGAGCAATATTTAAAAGGAGATCAAAAAGCTGAACTTGCATTAAATTTATATTCCTACCGAATTAAAAAATACATAGGATCTTACCTAGCTATTATTGGAAATGTAGATGCCATTGTATTTACTGCAGGAGTTGGAGAGAATAGTGATATTATTAGGAAAATGGCGACTGATGATTTGTCTCATATAGGTATTCAATTGAGCGAGGAACTCAACACTTCAAAAAGTAAAATGGAAAGGGATATTTCTTCAGAAACGGCAAAGATTAAAACATTTGTAATACCTACAAATGAAGAATTCGAAATTGCCAGACAAGCTTATGAGGTTTTTAAAACGTAGAAATAAAGCCAGTTAATTATACTTTTATTTCGGTAAAGAATAAAACTATGTTTCAAAATTAGCTCAGTTCTTTATTAGGTCCAGTTTTAGTCATTTTCATAAAGTCTTAATCTGTTTTTTACAGCATTTAATTCATTTCGTAACTTCCTTTCCTTCTCCAATAAATTAAACACCACATCAATGCCTTCAAGATTTACGTTTAATTCGTTATGGAGTCTTATTATTCTTTCTAGATCACTAATTTGATCTTGATGTATAAACTGTTTCTGCTCTATGATTTCGATTTTTATGAGCCCCATTTTGTATAAAGCATCTACAAATGAAATTTCTATGTTATAATGAGAACAAATAATTTGTGTCGATATTAAAGGCTTTTTATTCATTTTGCATTAATTTTTTGTAATTCCTTGAATAACTCTATTTCTTTTTCATTTAGATCGGTTGGTATCAGTATATGATAGGTGATAATCAAATCTCCAAATGTCCCTTCTTTTTTATAAATAGGAAATCCTTTTCCTTTCAGTTTTACTTTCGATTCATTTTTTGTTTCAGGCTTTATAGTGAGTTTGACCTTACCGTTAAAAGTATCTACTTTGATTTCTCCACCCAAAATAGATGTGTATAGATCCAGATCGATATTCAGATATAGGTTATTGCCTTCACGTTTAAACTGCGTGTGATTATCAACGGTGAATTTGATATACAAATCACCATTTGGTCCACCGTTGCTTCCTACTCCTCCTTTTTCTTTAATTTTTATGACTTGACCATTTTCAACTCCTGCTGGAATCGTAAGTCTAATTTTTTTACCATTGATTGTTAGGACTTGTTGTTGACTGGTATAAACGTCTTTTAGATTCAGTTGTAATTCAGCATTGTAATCCTGACCTTTAAATTTTGGACTGCGACCTTTGTTATATGATGATCTTCCTCCGCCTCCAAACATTGATTCGAAAAAATCTGAATATTCATCGTCTGAAAAGTTCTGCCGACCTGATTGCTGATGCGACTGCTGTTGCTGCTGTCGGGCTTTTTCATATTCTTCTCCATGTTTCCAATCTTTACCATATTTATCATATTTCTTACGGTTTGCAGGATCACTTAAAACTTCGTTTGCCTCATTTATTTCTTTGAACTTTAATTCAGATTCCTTGTTCTCCGGGTTTAAATCAGGATGATACTTTCGGGCAAGTTTCCGATAGGCAGTTTTAATTTCCTTATCAGTTGCTGTCTTAGAAATACCTAATATTTTATAATAGTCTATAAATGCCATTAATTTATTTTATTTTTCTTAAAAGGGTTTATTAAATTCAGTTAAGGGAATAATTGCTGAATCTAAGCTACAAATTTTAGTTTGAAATCCATCATTTTTTTGGGTTTAAAACTCTGTTGTCATTCTCATTTATTACGGTTAGGGATTTACAGTCACTTTAGCCTTTAATAATTGTTTATAGGTTTCAGTTTAGAGGTTAAAACCCCGGAATTTAATTACAGTATTTTCAGTATTTCGAAAAAATTAAATTCTCTGGATTCATGGTAACACCAAATTATTTTATAATTCGCCTGTGTAAGATGAAATTAATTTTGATGGAGCTTACCCCGATAGATTTAAATGTAATAACTTTGATGAAAATTGAAAAACAACACCTTTTTTGTTAAAGAAATCCTACTATGATTAAATCTATTTTTATTTCATCTGCAGAGCCTTATTCGGGTAAATCGCTTATCACGATGGGAACATTTGAAGCCATTCTTCGCAAAACTAAAAAAGTAGCTCTTTTTAAACCTATTATTCGAGATAAAGGAGAAAATGGAATGGATAAAAATATTGAGCTGATTCTAGATTATTACAATCTAGAACAATCTTATGATGACTCATTTGTTTTTTATAGAAGCGAGGTACAGGAGCTTTTTGGACTAGGTAAACAAGATGAATTTATAGAAAAAATTATTGCTAAATATAAAGTTCTAGAAGAGAAAAATGATTTTGTTATTTGTGAAGGTTCAGATTATATTGGTGAAGGCTCATTTTTTGAGTTTGATATCAATGCATTTATTGCGAAAAACCTAGGTTTACCTGTTTTAATTGTAGGGCAGGGTCTTGGCAGATCGATTCCTGAAATTATAAACCCTATTAAAATGGCGATTGAGGCATTTGATCACCAGGACACGAAAATTCTTGGTGTAGTTGTCAATAGGGTAATAACTAATAGACGAAAAGAAATTAAAAAAGCCTTAGAGGAAAAAATATCGATAGATTCGGGTATTATTTCTGTTATACCTACAGATGAAGTATTAAGCAGCCCAACTGTTAAAGAAGTTGCGGAACAGTTAAATGCTAAAATTTTGTACGGTAAAGATAAAACAGAAAATTTGGTATCCGGTTTTCAAGTAGTTGCAATGCAACTTAATAATTATCTGAAACATATTGAAAAAGGAAGTATGGCCATAACACCTGGCGATAGAGTTGATATATTAATGGGAGCTCTTCAGGCAAATATTTCGTCTAAATTTCCACATATTTCTGGAATTATATTAACGGGGGGAATGAAACCAAAAAAACATATAAATCAGTTATTAAGTGGATTGCCAGACGTTTTACCTGTTCTGCTAGTAAAGGATTTTACTTTTGAAACCTCTGTAAAAGCCAATCAGGTAGTTTCATCTATTAATAAAGACAGTGTTCGTAAAATTAATTTAGCACTTACACTTTTCGAGAAGTACTTTAACATAGAAGCACTAGGGAAGGGAATAAGGAATATCTCACCCTCTGGAATGACCCCAAAAATGTTTATTTATCATTTACAAAAATTGGCTTCAAAAGATCGCAGAACTGTTGTATTACCGGAGGGGAATGATGATAGGATATTAAGAGCTGTCGAAATATTACAAAAGAAGGATATTGTAGACATGATATTATTGGGGGATAGTGAGCTTGTTAAAAACCAAAGTAGGAGTTTGGGGTTAACGATTGATTTCACAAAAACACCAATTATAAATCCTAAAACTTCTCCCAATTTTGAAAAATATGCTGAGGATTTTTATGAATTGAGAAAAGAAAAGGGAGTCAATATGGAAATTGCATATGATATGATGACCGATGTTTCCTATTTTGGTACCATGATGGTTCATAAAGGAGATGCAGACGGCATGGTATCTGGCGCTGCACATACCACTCAGCATACTATTCGACCAGCATTACAAATAATTAAGTCCAAACCAGGGAGTAAGGTTGTGTCTTCCGTTTTCTTTATGTGCTTAGATGATAGGGTAGTGGCTTATGGGGATTGTGCTATAAATCCAAATCCCAATGCCGAACAATTAGCTGAAATTGCTATATCATCTGCAAATACAGCCAAAAGATTTGGTATTGATCCTAAAGTAGCTATGTTATCTTATTCTTCAGGTGATTCAGGAAAAGGAAAAGAAGTTGAAAAAGTTCGAACAGCAACTCGATTGGTTAAAGAAAAAAATCCAAACCTTAAAATAGAGGGACCTATACAATACGATGCAGCTGTAGATTTGGGAGTAGGAAAAAAGAAACTTCCAAATTCTGAAGTTGCCGGCCGTGCTAGCGTATTGATATTTCCAGATCTTAATACAGGAAACAATACCTATAAAGCGGTGCAACGTGAAACAGGTGCAATTGCTATTGGTCCAGTTTTGCAGGGTTTAAACAAACCAGTAAACGACTTGAGTCGTGGTTGCTTGGTAGAAGATATAGTTAATACCGTAATTATTACCGCCATACAAGCTCAGGAAAATTAATTTTATGAATACTTTAGTAATAAACACAGGAAGTTCTTCAATTAAATATCAGTTTATTGATATGCCTTCCGGGAAGGTATTATGTACTGGTTTGGTTGAACGGATAGGTGAAGGAATAGGAGCCATAACTCATCGAAAATTGATTGAAGGGGAAAACTCGGATGTTATTTATAATGAAAAAATTCCTACTCATGAAATTGGTATGAAAAGAGTTGCCTCTTTATTAACCGACATTAATTATGGCGTGATAACGAATACTTCAGATGTGAAGTTGGTAGGACATCGTGTAGTTTTAGGAGGAGAAAAATTTAGTACAACCTCTATAATTACTTCCGAAGTAAAAAACGCTATTGAAAAGCTTTCAGTAATTGCACCACTTCATAATCCGCCCAATTTAACGGGGATTCATGTGGCAGAACAAATTTTTACAGATGCATTACAAGTGGGTGTTTTTGATACTTCATTTCACCATACCCTACCAGATTATGCTTTCCGATATGCTTTGCCAAATTATTTTTATACAGAACACGGTATTAGAGTTTATGGTTTCCATGGCACTTCACATCAATACGTTACAGGACGAGCAGCAAAGATGTTAAAAAAGCATGTGGATGCTGTTAACCTTATAACCATACACCTTGGAAATGGAGCGAGTATTACTGCTGTTAAAAATGGGAAAAGTATAGATACTAGTCTGGGTATGACTCCGACTTCTGGACTTGTTATGGGAACACGAATAGGAGATATAGATCCTGGTGTTCTAATTTATATGGAAGAATCATTAGGAATTAATATTAAAGAAATAAAACGAATTATAAATAAGGAAAGTGGATTAAAAGGGTTGACTGGATTTAACGATTTAAGGTTGATCCAGGAGCAATATTTAAAAGGAGATCAAAAGGCTAAACTTGCATTAAATTTATATTCTTACCGAATTAAAAAATACATTGGATCTTACTTAGCTATTATTGGAAATGTAGATGCCATTGTATTTACCGCAGGAGTCGGTGAAAATAGCGACATTATAAGGGAAATGGCGACTGATGATTTGTCTCATTTAGGTATTCAATTAAGCGAGGAACTCAACACTTCAAAAAGCAAAATTGAAAGGGATATTTCTTCGGAAACGGCAAAGATTAAAACATTTGTAATACCTACAAATGAAGAATTTGAAATTGCTCGACAAGCTTATGAGATTTTTAGAACGGAGAAATAAAGCCGGTTATACCAATTGGGCTCATTTCTCTCGCTAATTGGTATTATAATTTTCCGTTGTCTGTTGTTAAGTTTTTCTTGAATAATTCTATATGTGATTTATATCAGATTATGGGATACTTTATCTCAGTAACTTTGATATACCAATTAGCGAGTTATTAGGCTTGTTTTATTTGTTAATAGGTATTATAATCTTTCTGTGAATTATTATGTCTCAACCTATACTTAAAATAGCTTTGGATAATGATCAAAAAGGAGTGCTTATAGTTTATTCTTTATACACTAATCAGCTTAAGCATAAATACCTTCAATATTCTGCTCCCAGTGCTCTGATATTCTATTTAAATAAAAAAGGAATCTTTTCTTCTAACCCTAATGAACTACTTGTCTATGATTATTTAGGTTCTGGGAAATACACTTACAAAGCTAAATAAGTATGATGATGACAAAAAATAGACAGAGATTAAACTTAACTCTTTTGGTTCTTACACTAATATCTGTATTAGGAATCGCTGAGGTTCTAGGTTTTTCTCTTATCAAAACAATTATTGCTATCATGGCCTTAATTCCTTTTGTGATTTTTATGGCAGGGACATTTTTTAGTTACCGAAAGAATTTTAATCAGCAAATAAATAGGAATGTGGTTCAAAAACAATAATGATAAGCCTTATAAATATAAGAGTCTAAACACCTATGCTTGGGATAGGGCAATGAGTCAGTTGAGAAAGTTTAGAAGAGTATTTGATAAAAATGAAATTAACTATTTAAGCGTTTCATTAGAGTTTTATAATAAACACTTTGATGAAAAAGATTGGGAAGCCAAAATAACTTTAGCAGCCAGTAGTATCGATGGTACGAAAAAAATCAAAGAATATTGCACTAATACTAAGACTATTAATGTTTTAAAAGACCAAAATACTGTTATAAACGAATTTGGTTGGGGAGCTACTAACTATGGTGAATTTTGGAGTAAAGGCGAATATATATGGGAAGCTTTTATCAATGATGAATTGGTAGGGACTACTGAATTTAGAATAGAAGATAGGGGAAGAGTACTGGCAGATAACAACCCATATATGGAGGTGTATTCTCTAAAAACTTACGAAGCTTCTGAAGATAATGTTGCTGAAAAAGATAGGTTTTACTTAAAACACTTCAGCAAGAAAGAGGTTCGGTATGTCATGGCCGAATTAAAGTTTAAAAGTAAATTAGATTATAAATGGAGGTGCGAATTATTTTTTAATTTTTACGATGACACTGGGCTTTTAGTGGGAGTGGCAGATAAATATCAATGGGTAACTCCAGATTCCAGTCCAGATACGTTAAACATCATTACTGCAGGTTGGGGAAACAAAAGTGGTAACTTATGGATAGACGACTTTTATCGAATTGAAGTTGTTTTTATGGATTCGGTGATAGCAATGATACCTTTTAAAATAGGTGATTTTCATAAAGAACGATTAAGCGAGTATGAAGCATTGATAAATGAAGATGTAACTAGCTTCTATGAACCAAGTCAATATAGTAAGATCATCGAAAATGCAGCAGAAAGTGTTTTAAAAGATGATAACCCTGTAATTCTTGAAAATACCGTAGAGGAAAAAAGTGAAGGGACTAATAAAGAGCAGCCAAAAGCAAAAGAAGAGGTAGAAATTGATGATCGACCTGTAAAGGAAATTTTAGCTGAATTAGATGCCCTCATTGGGCTTAAAAAAATTAAATCAAAAATTAAAGAATATATTGATTATGTAACCTATCTGCAACTCCGAAAAGATAAAGGTATTGAAGAGGAAGAGGAAATCAATTTGCACAGTGTGTTTACAGGCAATCCTGGCACAGGAAAAACTACAGTTGTTAAGCTCTTGGGTAAAATATATCATTCGTTGGGTTTACTTTCCAAAGGACACGTATTGACGGTTGCTAGTAATGATCTTATTTCGGGCTTTGTTCGTCAAACAGGTAAGAAAACCAAAGAATACATTGAAAAAGCACGTGGAGGAATCCTTTTTATCGATGAAGCCTATATGCTTTATAAAGATGATTCATCGAGCGATTTTGGGCCTGAAGCTATCGCCGCATTATTAACTGAAATGAGTGATGGTCCAGGGGATATTGCTATTATGGTTGCTGGCTATCCGAAAGAAATGGAGGCTATGATCAACTCCAATCCAGGGTTAAAATCTAGATTCAGAAATTATTATCATTTTGATGATTATACACCGAATGAGTTGGTTGAAATTGCAAAATATGCCTGTAAAAATAAAGATGTCATTCTTAATAAATGGGCATTGGTTAAATTAAAAAAAATTGTTACTGAAGCTTACAGGAAACGTGACTTTACCTTCGGAAATGCAAGATTGGTTCATTCTATGATCGATGAAGCTAAAATGAATCTCGGTATTCGGCTAGTTCGGAATTATAAACCAGAAGAGATTACAAAGAAGCTTCTCACTTTAATAGAAGAAGAAGATATTGAGGATCTTTCAGAAAATAACCAAGCAGCCAATCTTCAACTAGATATTGACACAGCCTTACTAGAGGAAGCCTTATCTGAATTAAACTCATTAACTGGTTTGACAACCATAAAACAGGAAGTTCAAGAGTTAATACATCTCACAAAATACTACAAAGAAATAGACCGCGATATTCTAAAAGCTTTTTCCATGCATTCGGTATTTCTTGGAAATCCAGGGACTGGTAAGACAACTGTCGCTAGAATTATTGGGAAAGTTTATAAAGCCTTGGGATTATTAGAGCGGGGACATTTGGTAGAAGCTGATGGAGGCGATTTAATTGCAGGCTTTGTCGGACAGACCTCCATAAAGACCAAAGACTTGATTAAAAGGGCTATGGGAGGGGTTTTATTTATCGATGAAGCTTATGCAATTGCAGAGACTTCTTCCAATCAAGGAGGTCATGATTTCGGTAAAAAGGCCGTTGCAGCATTGATTAAAGAAATGGAAGATCATCGTGGAGAGTTTGCTTTGATAGTAGCAGGTTATACAGATAATATGAAACGCTTTTTAGAAACTAATCCAGGGATGAAATCTCGTTTCGATCGTACTTTCCATTTCCTAGATTTTACAGAAGAAGAGCTATGGGAAATTGCTGTTAGTATGTTTGCTAACAAAGGATTAAAAGCAGATGCAAAAGCAACAAAACACATAAAAGTGTATACCGCACATTTATATCAAAATCGTAATAAGTTCTTCGGAAATGCACGCTCCATCCGTAAACTGGTTGAAAAGGCCTTCCGAAATCAGGAGCTGCGAATGGCAAGTCTAGAGAAAACGAAACGAACTAAAAAGATCCAGGCAACACTGGTGTTAGATGATGTTTTAGAGTTTGATGCCAGTAAAGTTGTAACAGCTAATAGGAAGAGTGTGGGGTATAAGTAGGAGGAATTTTTTGGAAGCCAGTTTAAAATGTTTTAAGGGAAGTTATTATTCTTTTCATTTTTATAGCTTACATACAACGTTTTCGGCTATAAGTAGTTACGTTGATTAATCACTAAATGTAGCAAAAACAAACCGAATAGAAAATCCGTAGAATTTTTCGAGTAGCACAGGACCAAGCAGTTATATATACACGTCTTAAGTTGGCAATAGTTTTTATCTCTTCGGCAAGTATAATTTCATTTTACTAAATTCAACTATATCCAAGTGTCCCATTTTAGTTTCTTCTTTTGTAATTAGATGCAAATGTAAAAATGAGTCATGATGAGTAAAAATTCCTTGGTGCTCAGTTGAAAAGAAGCCTATAATTACCACATCTTCGTTTTTTAAATCATAGTTAATTTGTCCTTGATGTGCATCTTCTGGGGAAGATACTTTTGTTCCTTTTGGTAAGTTCTGTATGTGAATTGTTGCATTCGCAACGTTTCCGATTAATTTGAATCCAAATGGTCTTTTGGCAGTTATGGTTTTTTCATCTATGTATGTTTCTAAATCCTTGATTGATTTAATTTGTTCTGGTAAGACTATTTCTTCCCATTCGTATATATTACCATAAACTAAGAAAGGTGCTGAAACACTGAAAGTTTTTTCAATGGCAATTGTCGAATCGGTTAATACTTTAGATACAAATGCTTGTCCATCATTAATTAAAACTTCTCCCGTCAGGTAGCTTTCTGGTCCAATCCCATAAAGTCCCTTCTTGTTTTCAATAGTATCAAGTCTAATAACCCCATCTAACTCTCCTTTCCACATTACATTTTTCATTGCCCCGGCAATTTTAATGTTTGAATATGTTTCCTGCTTCTTAACAGTAGATTTATTATTTGAGTTGCAAGAAATCAATCCGATTAATATAAGTCCAAGAAATATATGTTTTATTTTCATTGATTATTATCCATGCTTAAATTATTGCCAACGTGTTTCTTTAGTTTGTGAGGTTTGGCACCAAGATAGCAAAAAGGGAAGAATGTACTAGAAATCCGCTATAATTTCTAGAGTAAGCTTTAATTGACTGCACTATGAATTATACACATTGTTGACTATTTAGTTTTTTCACTAATTCTTTAGAGGAGATTAGTTTTTTATTTATTGGTGCAAAATAAGAAGCCGATTTTCGACTGCGATTGTAAAACTCTAAATGACTTACCGGAGACTTAAGCAAACCTTTTTTTTAACAAAAAATTACAGTTATTGATATTGAAATTGAACACTTACTAATTATTTTTATCTAAAAATTCACCTATGAAAAAACTACTACCATTATTTGTATTTTGCATAAGCTTTTTGGCTATTTCTCAAGATATTAAACGGGAAAATATTAACGGAATAATTATTGTCGAAGGCAATGATATTGAGGGCATAACCATTTATAACTCTTCATCAAATATAGGGACAGTGAGTAATGAAAATGGGGAGTTTACAATTGCAGTAGCCTTAAATGATCTTATAGAATTTAGAGCCTTAGAATATCAAAATTTTGATGTTAGAGTTAATAATGCCATTTTAGAATCAAAAAAAATGAGCATTTTTTTAATTGAAGAAATCAATAAATTAGACGAAGTTATAATCACAAACAAAATACTTACTGGTAACCTTAGAACAGATATTAATAACGTAAAAACGTTTAACCCAAAACGTGATGCTATTTATTTTGGAATAAAAAACAAGGATGCGTATGATTTTAATGATGATAATAGAAACCAGATTGAAAACACAGCCCTTCAATTAGAAGGTCAAAATATGGTAAATGGTTTAAATGTTGTTAACGTAGTAGATCAATTATTGATACCGCTTTTTAGATCTGAAGTGAAAGATAAAAAAGCAGCTGGAATTCCAGAAGTACCAGTAGAATCTATTAAATACTATCTTGGTTCTAACTTTTTAGCCGATAATTTTAATATTCCAGAGCATCGTGTAGAAGAATTTATTAGGTATGTTGAAGA
>RCND010002215.1_pt1 | contig 10825 bp, 10 predicted proteins | sample 2041351 | NCBI WGS metagenome assembly RCND01 (sample SAMN09708230, study PRJNA481090) | Marine sediment metagenome, whole genome shotgun sequencing project. | biome: marine sediment; feature: ocean; material: sediment; isolation source: Sewage treatment plant 12B marine sediment (STP12B) ...
TAACCAGCTGAACTACGACCCCGCACTCTCAAATCAGAGGCTTTGGTGGGAGGTGGGGGATTTGAACCCACGACCCCCTGGGTGTAAGCCAGGTGCTCTACCCCTGAGCTAACCTCCCAAACGGATTTCCGTTGGGACGGTCATACTAGATGTCAACGAGTCTTCTGTCAACCCTGGTTATTCGGGTCGAGATCTGTCGGCCGCTGGACAGACGATCACCTCGGATTCTCGGGGCAAGTCGTTCATTCTGAGCACATGAGATCTGGGTTTAGACCACGTCTGGTGCTTTACAACAGAGACGGCGATGAACTAAGCTCGCGCCATGCAGGATTCGAATCAGATCTGGGCGTTCGGGCGTTGGATTGCGCAGCGAGATCCGAGCTCGGCAAGGCTCCTTTGGACCGAAGGCGAGCTCGTTCTCGGCGTGCGCCAAGGACGGATTCACAGTGCCGTGGGGTTGGACTCCAATGAACTGGCGGCCCGTCTCGGCTGCCCGGGATCAGGCGAGGATGATCTGCTCGCCGAGGCTCGGTACCTCGGTCAATCGAAGGGCATCCCCGAAACCCGCGCCATGGGCGCAGCCAAAGAGATCCTTCAGGAGGCGCTTCACCAGTGGCTCCTGGATCCCGACCGCCAGTTCATCATTGAAGAATCGGAGCCGCCCGAGGCTGACGGCGCCACGATTTCGATCACCCATGCGATCGTCGAGTTGGTCCTTGCGGATACCGAACACAACGTATCTGCCTCGATTCTTCCCGACAGCGAGACCACGCTCCAACGTTCGAAGGACTTTCTCGAGCTCTACGCTCCGCTCCGGCTGACCGAAGAGGCGGACCTCATTGTCGCGAGCATCACCGCAAGCGCAACCGCGGCGGACATCGCTGCCGAGTCCTCGCACCAACCCGATGAGGTGGTTCGACTCGTCGCGGCTCTGGTGGCGACGGGGATCTTGGAGGCATCGGAACCGGTCATCCTCACCGATGATCTCGAGTGGCCGGGGACCGAGTTCGACGGGGAAGAACCCTCAAGGAAGAAGATTCCCGGTTGGATGATCGGCGCAGCGGCCGGGTTGCTTCTCGTTGTCATCGTGATCATCGCCTTTGTCGTCATGCGTGGCGGCGGTGAGAATGAACCGGTGGCGGTGGGTTCCGGCGACTGGGGCGTTGTCGTCGAAATGGGCTGCGAGCCGCAGGATCTCCAGCGAATGCTGCGCAAGCGAAACCTCGAGCGCAAGGCGCTGCGCACCGTCAAGGCCGACCCGGCCGCCGGCGACACCTGCTTCCGTCTCGTCTGGGGGAGCTATCCGACGCGGGAGGGAGCCGAGGAAGCCGTGGGGGATGTTCCGGCGACCCTGGTCGAGGATGGTTTTCAACCGCATGTCATCGAGGTCACCAGCACCGACGGGGATGGTGAGCTCGGGATCGAGGGTTAGCCGTGGTTGTCGACGAAAAGTCGTCCTCCTTTACTCAACCCCTGCCGACCAGGATGGCGCACCTTGCGGCCGATCAGTCGACGGGGACCCTGGTCATCGGCTCGGAGGATGCTCGCCGTGAGGTTTTCTTCGTCAATGGAGAAGTCCGGGCGGCTCGATCCAACGTCGAGGGCGAGATGCTCGGGATGTGGCTGGTCGACCGTCAGTGGATCACCGAAGATGAACGAGCCCTGACCCTCCTCGCTCAGGGTGCCGACGAGATCGGAACCCTCGGACATATCCTGGTCAAGCGGGGCTGTATCACCCAGTCCGAACTCGAGGCCGAACTCCAGGAGCTGACGCTTGAGATCATCCGCCGCGCAGCCTCGGAAACGATACCCCGATTCGGTTTCATGGGAGGCCAGGGCGATCCTCAACCGGACACCCTGCCCAACATCACGACCTCGCAGATCATCCTGACGGCGGCCCGTGAATGCCGGGATCAGGTCGCCATGTGGGACCTCCTCGGTTCCTTCGACCAGAAGGTGAGCCTCCAGTTGAGCATCGAGAGCGTACTCGGCCAACTCGAGCTCACCCCGAGCGAGGGGTTCATCCTGTCCCGTCTCGATGCCGCCAAGGATCTCTCGGCCCTCAAGCACCTCTCGACCATGCCCGAGCAGCAGGTGGTTTCCAGTCTCTATGCCCTGGTGGTGTCCGGAGTCGTCGCCATCGATGCCGCGGTTGGATCCGACGATCCGACCGTGGTTTCGGATTCGGATTCGGCTTCGGATTTAGATTCTCACGAGCCTCCGGTCGAGGAACCGGCCGGCGTCGAGATCGATGCCGGCATCGACGAGAGCGAGTTTGAAGAACGCTACCGGGAGGAACGCCACCGAATCATGGAGTTGGCTCAGAAAGTCACCCGGATTGATCACTATCGGGCCCTCGGTCTCAAGGTTGGCGCCGGGTCGGATCAGATCGAAAAGGCCTTCACGGTGATCCGCAAGCGCTACTCGCCAAAACGGGTGGATGAACCCCATCTTGTCGATCAACGGGCGAACCTCTCGGCCATTGTCGATCGAGCTCGTGAGGCCTACGAACTCTTGTCCGAACCCAAAGCCCGCCGCCGCTACGACAAGGTTCTCAGCTCGGTGGAAAAAGCCCAGGCGGAGACGCTTTCGACCAAGCCCCGAACCGACCCCGCCGCTCGGAAAGCCATGGTCAAGGCAAACCTCGCGCGTGCCGATCAGCTCATCGCGACGGGAGAGACATATCTCGCCATCCAGTTGCTCGAGCAGGCGTGCTCCATGGATCCTCAACCGGAAGCGCTGCTCAAACTGGCCAAGCTCCAAATGAAGAATCCGCTCTGGATCGGTCGTGCGCTCGATCGCCTTCGGATTGCCGTCGAGGTCGACCCCACCTTTGTCCAGGGTTGGATCGAGATCGCGAATTTCTGGCAGGCCCGTGGCCACACCGAGCGGCAGCGGAAAGCTCTCGAGCGGGCGGTCGGAGCCGATCCCTGGAGCGAAACGGCGGCCGAGATGTACAAAAAGCTCGTCGGAGGCCGCGAACTTGACCGGCTACTGCGGCGGGTTCGGTAGCCGGCCAGCCGCGGAGCCGCCCGGATGCCCATCCTCCTGGACGGCAACAATCTCCTTCATCGGATGCCGAAGCCTCAGCGCAGTCGATCCGCGGTTCGAAAGCAGGTGCTGGAGGTAACGCGGAACGAGACCATGTCCGTGACCGTGGTCTTTGACGGGCCGCCGCCCACCGGTGTTCCGGTTCGAGAAAGCCTGGGCAGGGCAACCGTGGTCTATGCGGGCTCGAGGACTGCGGATGACGTCATCATCGGCATGCTGCCCGATGGCGCCGCCGCCAAACAGTTCTCAGTGGTCACCGATGACCGTGGTCTCGCCGATCGCGCTCGGGCGCGCGGCGCAAAGGTCCGGCGTCTCGCCGAGTGGCAGGGAAGAAGGAAACAGGTGCCGCCTCGAAGATCCTCCTTCGAGTCCAAGCTTTCGAGCCACGATGTCGCCGACTGGGAAAACTTCTTTGCCGGTGAGTCGATCGACGGTGAAGACTGAGCCTCTTGCAAAAACCACAGTTTGGGAATTTCGTGGTTTGTGGTCTTTGCGCAGGCAGGATGCCCGCGCCACAAAGAGCCGAGTTCCATTGTGGTGCGGGCGTCCCGCCCGCATAATGCCGATTCGGGTCATCAGATCCTGTTGTCCAGAACCCGATTTTTGCAAGAGGCTCAGCCCTTAGCGCTTAGCTTTCATCGCACAGGAACCGATAATGCGTCACGATCGCCTGCGATGAGGCTAACAGCTAACGGCTAATGGCTAATAGCTTCCCGAAGCAAAACGCCCCGCGTCAGCGACGCGGGGCGTGGAATCGTGCGGTTGATTTCCTCAGTCGATGTCGAAGCTGACACCCTGAGCCAGGGGCAACTCGGTGGACCAGTTGATGGTGCAGGTCTGGCGCCGCATATAGGCCTTCCAGGAGTCCGAGCCGGCCTCGCGACCACCGCCGGTTTCCTTCTCTCCGCCGAAGGCGCCGCCGATCTCGGCGCCGGAGGTGCCGATATTGACGTTGGCGATGCCGCAGTCGGAGCCTTCGTGCGACAGAAAACGCTCGGCGGAATACATGCTCGAGGTGAAGATCGCCGACGACAGCCCCTGATCGACCGCGTTGTGGACCTCGACGACCTCATCGAGGGTGTCGTAGGTCATCACGTAGAGGATCGGTGCAAAGGTCTCGTCACATGAAATGGGGATCTGACTCTTGAGCCGGACGATGGTGGGCTCGACGTAGTACCCCGGACGGTCGACCCTGTGGCCGCCGCAGACGATCTCGCCGCCCTGTTCGCGCACCTTCTCGAGAGCGTTCTCAAAGTCCTTGGTGGCGCTTTCGTTGACCAGCGGGCCCATGAGGATGCCGTCTTCGAGGGGGTCGCCGATGGTGATGCTGCCGTAGGCTTTGACCAGTTTGGCGACCACGCCGTCGGCAATGGAAGAGTGGAGGAAGAGCCGACGCAGGCTTGTGCAGCGCTGACCGGCGGTGCCCACCGCGGCAAAGAGGATCGCGCGCAGGGCGAGATCGAGATTGGCGTCGGGCTCGACGATGATGGCGTTGTTGCCACCGAGCTCGAGGATGCTGCGGCCGAATCGTTTGGCGCAGGATTCAGAGACGTGCCGGCCCATCTTCGTCGAGCCGGTGAAGGACACCAACGGGACGCGCGGGTCGTTGATCATGCGCTCGCCCACGACCGAACCCGGTCCGATGGCGACGTTGAAGACACCGGTGAGCCCGTGCCGGTTCATTACCGTGTTGCAGATGTTCTGCACCGCGACCGCGGTCAGCGGAGTGGACGACGAGGGCTTCCACACCGTGGTGTCGCCGCAGACCGCGGCCAAGGCCGCGTTCCAGGCCCAAACGGCGACCGGGAAGTTGAACGCGGAAATGACGCCTACCACTCCCAGCGGGTGCCACTGCTCGTACATGCGGTGGCGGGGCCGCTCGGACGTCATGTTCGGACCGTAGAGCTGGCGAGAAAGCCCGACGGCGAAATCGCACATGTCGATCATTTCCTGAACCTCGCCGAGACCCTCCGAAAGGATCTTGCCCATCTCGAGAGAGACCAGCCGGCCCAGGGGGTCCTTGAATTTGCGCAGTTCGTTCCCGAGGTCGCGCACGACCTCGCCGCGCACGGGGGCGGGCACCATTCGCCACTCGGGGAAGTTGTCGGCAGCGGTCTGCACGACCTTCTCGTAGGCGGCTTCATCGGCCTGGACCACGGTGGCGATGGGCTCACCGGTGGTGGGGTTGACGCTGACGAGCTCGCGGCCGTCTGCGGAGGTGATCCACTCACCGGTGCAGGCGCCGGGGTTGGTTGCTTTGAGTCCGAGATCGTCGAGAATTTTCGAAACGTCGCTCATGTATTCCTCCCGCAGTCGTTTGCTGCGACGGGATTCTACTCTGAGATGGACGTTATGTGAAATCCCTCACGATTTGTCTGAGACCGGAGAAAGGAATCGGAAAATCTACCGAGTTACGACACTCCACGACGATGTGTTACCCGACTCGAAACCGTCGACGAAAATGACATCGCTCGGGCCCTCGAGGATGATGGTGTCCGAGGACGAAACCACAGTAGCTCCGGAGCGCATCTCGGCGGTGACGGTCTTGGTTCCGTTGCCATTGCTGAGCTGCCACGGCGAGCTGTTGGCGAACGGCATCCAAATCGACCACGCGCCACTCTCGTTTTGCAGTCTCATCTCGGTCCAACTGTCGTAGAGGTAGAGGGTGACATCACGGCTCTCGGTGAGGTACGCCTCGCGGTTGATGACGACGGGATAGACCGAATTGCGCCTGCCGAAGTTCTGGGTCCAGTAGCGGAAGAAAGGCCCCTCGTTAAAAACGTTCGGCGTACACCCCGTCGACGTTGTGCGGCGGACGTTGCCTTGGTCTCCCGCCTGGTTGTAATAGCCGTTTCCCATTTCCCGGTAGTTGGTGGAGAGGATGTTGGCGCGGTGGCCCGAGCTCGACATCCACCCGGCCATGACCGCAGCCGGGTCAGGGTACCCCCAGGCGATGTTCTCGCCGGCGCTCGAGTAGTTGTATCCCGCGGCGACCATCCGATCCCAAGGCTGGGTGAACGTATCCGGGTCGCAGTGCATCACGAAGTTGCGGACCGCCATGTTGGTGCTGTGGGTCTCCGATGAGGTGTCGAGCAGATCAACGCGCTTGAGTGGGGCGAGCTGACCATTGGCCCAGCGCTCCTGGTTGACGAGTTCGATGAGCTGGTCCTCGATGCTCGGATCGTCGGCGTCGGGCAGTCCTTCTTTGGTCGCCTCGACGTCGCTGATGCCGATGCCCGGTGGGAAAGGCTCGTCGATGGGCCGCAACAGATCAAAAGCGGGGGTGGGGCCGCTCAGCAGCATAGCCCCGAGACAGATCGCCGAGGCTCGGATGAGAAAACAAGGCTGGCTCATGGCAAAACTCCAGTACCGGATTTTATCGCGGGAGCCGGCCATCCGACCCTTCGAAAGGAACCGGAGCCTTGTTGGTGGTGATGCGTCTCACCAATGCGGGCGGATAACGGCGGCGTCGCCCGGCTGCTACCATGTCCGCATGGAAGGCCGAATACTCATCATCGACGACGATCCCGGTGTGCGTCGCGTGCTTGATCGAATCCTCAGCGGAGCGGGATACGAGGTCGAGCAGGCGACGGATGCGTTCCAAGCCCTCGACCTGCTCGACTCGCGGCAGCCCGATGCGGCGCTGCTCGATATCCAGATGCCGGGGATGGATGGCTTTGGATTGCTCGACAACCTTTCTCGCAGGGGTCTCGAGATTCCGGTGGTGGTCCTCACCGGCCACGGTGATCAGTTCACCGCTCAGCAGTGCCTCGACGCCGGCGCCGCGGCCTATCTCACCAAACCCCCCGATCGCGCCGATCTGCTCCTCACCGTTCGTGGTGCGGTCGCCCAGGGCCGGGTGGCGAGGGAGCTCGACGGAGTGGACGAGCCGCCGCCGTTGCTCGGTTCGAGTGTCGCCATGGCTCGCCTCCGCGAGGAGATTGCGCGCGCGGCGCCGACCCACGCCACGGTCCTCATCCTCGGCGAGTCGGGTACCGGCAAGGAGCTGGTGGCCCGCCGTCTCCACCACCTGTCCGGACGGGCGCGCAAACCCTTCATCCGGGTCAACTGTGCCGCCATTCCCGAAGAACTCATCGAGTCCGAGCTCTTCGGTCACGAAAAGGGGTCCTTCACCGGCGCCCACCAACGCCAGGTGGGTAAGTTCGTCCAGGCGGATGGAGGGACCATTTTCCTCGACGAAGTCGGCGACATGAGTCTCAAGACCCAGGCCAAGGTCCTACGGGTCCTCCAGGATGGTGAAGTCGAGCCGGTGGGCGCCGAACGGCCGTTCACCGTCAATGTCCGCGTCATCGCGGCCACCAACAAGGACCTGGCGGGTGGGGTTGCCGATGGGAGCTTTCGCGAGGATCTCTTCTTCCGCCTGGCGGTTCTGGTGCTCAAGACGCCGCCGCTGCGGGAACACCCGGACGACATCATGCCCTTGGTGGAGCACCTCACCGAACAGTTCTGTACCGAGTACAGCCGCCGGCCGAAGAAGTGGAGCCCGGCTGCGCTGGCACGGCTCTCCCGCCACCCTTGGCCGGGCAACGTCCGAGAACTCAAGAATGTCGTCGAGCGGGCGGTGATTATGGAGCTCGAAGATATCATCGAGGGGGTCGACCTCTTCGATGCGGGCTCGGCTGGGGACGAGCTCCAGCAGCTGCTGTCGGAGCCCACCCTTCAGGAATTCCAGCGAGCCTCCGAGATCGCCTTTCTGCGCCACCACCTGACGGCAAATGGCTGGAACGTCGCCGCCACGGCGCGTGCCGTCGACACCCCCCGATCCAACCTCTACAAGAAGATGCAGGCCTATGGCATTTCAAGGGAGGACCAGTGAGCAACCCACTCAGCCTTGACGACTTCACCGCCTGCGGTTCGCATCAGCACGGGCACTTCCTGCTCTCCTCAGGCCTCCATTCCGGTGACTACCTCCAATGCGCCCTCTATCTTGCCGAACCGAGTCGTGCGGCCCATGCAGGGGCTCTTCTCGCTGCTGCAGTTTCCGGCGCGGTCGCCGAGATCGACCTGGTGGTTTCCCCCGCCATGGGTGGGCTCATCATCGGTCACGAGACCGCCCGCGCCCTCGGTCTTCCCTTTCTCTTCACTGAGCGCGCCGATGGCGAGATGGTGCTGCGGCGTGGATTCGCGGTGGTCCCCGGCCAGCGGATCGTCATCGTCGAGGATGTGGTGACGACCGGAAAATCGACCCGCGAGGTGATCAAGATCCTCGAGGCCGACGGCGCCGTGGTGGTTGGTCTGGCCTCGATGGTCAACCGGTCAGGCAACCCGAACCCCTTCGAGCCGAAACCCTACCGAGCGCTGCTCGAGGCGAGCTTTCCGACCTGGAGCGCGGGCGAGTGCCCGCTCTGCGCCGAAGGAATGCCCACCAACAAACCCGGATCGAGACCGATCAAGAAGTCGTAGGTGAGCGGGTGTGCTCGGGCAGAAGCCTTCGGGTCGTCGTGACCCGTGTTTTGAAACACAAAGGGCACGAAGAACCACAAAGACACCACAAAGGTCGGTTTTTGACTCATCGCAAGGCCCTCTGTGCCTTCAGGGTCAGAGGGGGCCCCGGGTCAAAATTGCGATGCTTAGTGGAACCTTCGTGTTCCTTTGTGTTTCACCGTGCGATGGATGGTCCGCGATTCAAGTCGGAGATACGGCAAGGTCAGGTCTTATCGGTAGAACCCAATGCGAAGGGGAACGGTTCGCTTGAGATGAGCGCACCGGGATCGTCCCGCAGAACCTCCTCCGCAAGCTCGCCGATGGTCTGCCCGACGAACGGGTGGACCCATTCGGGCACGAGCTCGGCTGATGGGACCAGGGCGAAGGCCCGTTGGTGGAACCGGGGGTGGGGAAGGTCGAGTTCGGGTCCGCGCCAGACGAGATCGCGGACCATGAGGAGATCGAGATCAAGGACCCGGGGGCCCCATCGCTGCTCGGTTGAGCGATTTCTTCCAGCTGCAACTTCGAGATCGCGAGAGGCGTGAAGCAGGCCCGCCGGCGCCCCTTTCCAGCGAATCAGGACGACGGCATTGTAATAGTCGGGTTGGTCCGGTCCAAGGGGTCGCGTCCGCCACAGACGGGAGACCGAAACGACGTCTCCTCTCGAGGCGAGCTTGTCGATCGCGTTTGCAAACGCCCTCGCCGGGTTGCCGAGATTCGCACCGAGGCCGATGAGCGCATGAAGCATGACTGTGCATGATACAGATCACCAACAAACGGATCGAGAGGATCTAGTCTTGAGTGGGGGGCAAGACTGTACAAGGAGAGAGCGATGCGTTTTCAATACCTGAAGTTGTCGGTTGTCGTGTCCTTTATGATCCTCGGAATCGGAGCCCTCCCGGCGGCGGCGAACGAATCTCCGGGCAGCGCCGAGTGGGTTGAGGGAACTCTCCTCCTCGCCTGGGGCACCCCGGCTCCCGGTGAGATCCAGGCCAAGGCGATGGTTGCGAGTCTTCGCCTCGATGACGGATCGCGGGTCAATCTCGACATCAGTGAGGAACATCTGTCGGCCCTCGGTGGACCCATGGCGGCCTACGGGCGCCGAGTCCGGGTTCAGCTTCCCGCCGATGGCGGCGATCCGGACTCCTCCATCGTTCGTCCGTCGGCCATCGAGGCGGCGGAGGGTGGCGCTCCCGGCCCCGACCGGGCCGCCGGGTCGTACCCTTATGTCTCACTTATGTGCAAGTTCTCCGACATCCCCGTGCCGCCCGAAGGCCTGAGCTACTTTCAGAACATGTACGGCAACGCCTATCCCGGTCTCGACCACTACTGGCGCCGTCAGTCGTACAACACGGTCAACGTGGTGGGATCGACTGCGGCGGGGTGGTTCACCCTGCCCCACACCCAGGCGTATTACGAGGGTTTGATCAGCGGAGGAAGCTACAGCGCCATGCTGGGCGCACTCTACGACGACTGCACCGACGCGGCCTCCGGCAGTGTCAACGTCAACAACTATTCCGGCGTCAATTTGATGTTCAACGACACCTTCGGCCCCTACGCCTGGGGCGGATGGGGAGGGGTCACCTGGGAGCCGCCCTGGGGTTGGCACAACGTGGCCGTCATCGGCCACGAAATGGGTCACGCCTTCGGTCTACCGCACTCCAACAATGCCGACGGAGACTCGAGTCCCTATGACAACCCATGGGATGTGATGAGCGACTCCTGGGGTTATGCCGACCACGATTCCACCTACGGCACCGTGGGTAAGCACACCATCACCTACCACAAGGACTGGCTCGGCTGGATCCTCGCCGGACGAAAGGCGGAGGTCTCCACCCAAGGGTTCTACAGGTTCGATATCGACCACTTGACAATGGCGATGACCAACAATCTCCATATGGTCAAAGTCCATTTTCCGGGGTCGTCGCGTTTCTACACCATCGAGGTCCGTGACCAGTTCGGATACGACGTCGGTCTGGCCGGTTTTGCGGTGATCATCCACGAGGTCTACTCCGGTCGACTGGAGCCGGCGTGGCTGGTGGATGTGGAAAACGTCAGCAACGGCGCCGACGCCGGTGCCATGTGGATGCCCGGCGAGTGCTTTGAGGACGTACCCAACGAGATCATCATCTGCGTCGAGTCGGTCACCACCGAAGGCTACACGGTCAGTGTCGGATACGGTGACTGGTACATGCTCTTCGAAGACGGATTTGAAAACGGGACCTCGAGCGCCTGGAGCACGGTAGTCAACTGATCCAACGAAGCCTAGGAGCGTGTAGTGAACAGAATTGGCGGCGCCTTTCGGGTGTCGTTTGGCCCGTTTCTCGGC
>RCND010002216.1_pt1 | contig 10824 bp, 10 predicted proteins | sample 2041351 | NCBI WGS metagenome assembly RCND01 (sample SAMN09708230, study PRJNA481090) | Marine sediment metagenome, whole genome shotgun sequencing project. | biome: marine sediment; feature: ocean; material: sediment; isolation source: Sewage treatment plant 12B marine sediment (STP12B) ...
GAGGGAACCACGGTATCGAAGTAGAAGCTGCCAGAAGTTCCGGCTGGAAGGACAACGTCTTGAGGCTGAACGATCACGCTCTCACAGGCGTTGTTGAAGCTGTCGCCCATGTAGGTGCCGGAAACGTCCGCGTCCCAAATATTGTCATCAATCAGGAAGTTGGCAGTCTCGAACCATGCATCATTAATTGCGGTTCGGCCGTCTGCGTCTGCATCGAGGTACGTCTGCATCGGAACAGGGACGTCCATCGGCAGGTAGATATCCACGATAACTGTATTCGGGGAATCATCGGGACCGGCGTTGATGAAACCAACAACTTTCGGCTCTTCCTTGACTTCTTCGACGGCGACTTCTTTGGATTCTTCAGCGGCTTTCGAACATGCAATAAACGAGAATACTGCAACAACTGCCAGCAGAACCAATAATAACTTCTTCATATTCTTCTCCTTAAAGTTTTTCTACTATTCTTGATAACAAGATAGAACCGGGATACTTTTCGCTCGTCCTCCTTTAATCTATTGTACATTCCTCTTACTATTTTATCATCATTAACTTTTTGCTTTTATCTTCCGAACACTGCTGTAATAACCGGCCATCACGGAAAGGATTATCAGCAAACCTTTCATAATATATTGATAGTGGGGGTTTACTCCGAGAATATTCAGCGCATTAGAAATGATTCCCAGAAGTATCACGCCGATTACCGTTCCCCATATATTTCCTTTGCCACCGGAGAGTGCCGTACCACCGACGACGACAGCAGCGATGACATCTATTTCCTTACCCTGTCCCATAAGCGGATTTCCGGTTCCCAGACGGGACAACTGTGTCATTGTTGCCAGAGCCATAAATAATCCACTGATCCCAAAAACCATCAGTTTGAAGTTCTTGACATTGATACCAGATAGAAAAGCCGCTTTCTCATTTCCGCCTACAGCGTAAATTCTTCTGCCGAATTTTGTATATTTCATTATCAGCCAGATCAGGACCGCCAATATTATGAAAATAAGAACCGGTGTATAAATTTTGAAGGTAGGAGAAAACTTGATTGAAGTTTTTCCCAGGAACCTGAATTTTCCACCCAGAGTGATTTCTCTGCCGTTGGTAATCAGATAAGTAAATCCCCGGTAGATGCTCATAAAGCCGAGTGAGACAATAAACGGTTCAAGCTTGGTTCTGGAGATGATGAATCCCATCAACAACTGGAAGACTACCGAAATAATAACACCGGCAAGAATAACCACCCAGCCCGCCCAGCCGAAGTTTCTCAACATATAAGCCATTGCTGTACCGACAAAGCACATCATCCAGCCAATCGACAGATCGATACCTCCCATCAGCATGACAAGAGTCATCCCTAAAGCAAGTATTCCCGTCACCGCAACCTGCAACATTACGTTGGAAATGTTCAGACCGGACAGAAATTTAGCGTCTGACAACACCATTCCACTGGTGAAAAAATCTATCAGAAAAACTACAAAAATAATAAGGACAAGGACAAGAAACATCGTTGAATTTTCGTGTTGGCTCAGGCGGCGGATCAATCCGCCGCGGCTCGGTATCTTTCGTGTTCCTGTGTTTTCATTGCTCATTAATTTGATCCTCCGATCGAGTACTGCAGGATGTTCTCTTCGCTGACATCTTCTTTTTCCATGGTCGCTGCCATATGGCCGTTTCTCATCACTATCACTCTGTCACTCATGGCAATCAACTCAGGCATATCTGAAGAAATCATAATGATACTTTTTCCGTCCCTGAGCAGTTCTGTCATAATCTTATAGATTTCTTCTTTGGCACCGACATCGATGCCCCTGGTCGGTTCGTCGAAAATGAAGATGTCACAATCTGTCGCAAACCATTTTGCAAGCACGACTTTCTGCTGGTTACCGCCGGAGAGGAATACCGCTTTCTGAAAGACACTTGGCGTGATGACGTTCATCTGCTCGATATATTTCTCGGCGATTTTTACATCATCAGAAGGAAGCACGAAGGGTTGAGTGCTTTTTGCATAGCTGGCAATTACCGTATTTCTCACCAGGGTATGGTCGAGAAACAAACCGGTACTCTGCCTGTCTTCGGTAATGAAACACATTCTGTTGGCAATTGCATCAAGGGGTGTATTGATACTGACCGGCTCCCCGTTGATACTGATCTGCCCTCGAGTCATATCCTTAACTCCGAATAAAAGTTCGGCAAGCTCTGTTCTGCCGGAACCGACCATTCCAGAGATCCCCAGTAATTCGCCCTTCCGGACATACAAAGAGATATCCGAGACACCATTGCCGGTAATACCTTCAGCCTTCAAAAAGACATCTGAGATTTCAGCCTCATCCCGTTTATAAAAGGCGGAGACATCCCTTCCCACCATGTCATTGATCAACTTCTGCTCGTTCAGACCTTTAATCGGGTAAGTATTGATTTTTTCCCCATCTCGGATAACGGTAACCCTGTCGGCAATAACAAAAACCTCGTCCAGATGATGAGAAATGTAAATAATACTGATCCCTTCCTTTGAGAGTTTCTTGATTATATTCAGGAGGAGATCAATTTCTTTTTTGCTGAAAGAAGCTGTGGGTTCATCCAATATCAAAATCTTGGATTCCTGCATCAGGGCTCTGGCTATTTCAACTGTCTTTTGTGCTCCGCCGCCAAGGTCACCAACGATATCGAAAGGTGAGATATCCGAATGAAGATAACTTAGGATATCCTGAGTTTTGTCGATCATTCCCTGGGAGTCCAGTATGAGTCCATTAGCCAACTCATTTCCTGCAAATAAATTATCTATGACATTCAAAAGGGGAAAAAGATTGTGCTCCTGGTAAATTGTCTGAACACCTTTTTTCATGGCTAATCGAGGGGTGTTATTCTCCAGATTCTCGCCATCGAGAGCAATGACACCTTTTTCCGGAACATATGCTCCAGACAGTATCTTGATCAGTGTCGACTTACCAGCACCGTTCTCACCGCAGATGCAATGAATCTCGCCCTTAATCAAATCGAAATTGAAATCTTCAAAAACCTTTACACCTGGAAAAGACTTCTGGATTCCTTTCATCTCGAGAATCAGATTATCCTTCATTTAAACACCCGTTATTACCGTTTTTTATGCCGCAAGTATATATTCCAATTTCCCTGATATTTACCAGAATGTTATATTGGTATCCACACAAAAGCAAACTTGATATCTACAACTTCAGTTCTCTATACGCAGGTTTGTTTAATCAATGAAAATGTTTTTAGTACAAATTAGTTTGTCGGGTCAGACCCAAGTATAAGATGTATTCCATTCTTATACATTTTCCGCTCTTCCGGATCAACAGGGCAAAAGAACTGCTGCAATATCAGAATCTCCCAATATGCCCATTGTCAGCCTATCCTGGCCATGAGTCGTTAAGGATCATCCAGTGATCAATATTATACATTTCGAAGGCAGTCCAGAAAATCCGGTAAACAGCCGGGAAACAACTCTTATCATTCATTCCCCGGCGGTGAATCAGACAGCTTCCAGATAACCTTTCAGTGCTTTCACCGAATTGATAACATTTTCCTCGCCGAAGACTTCCAATGTCGAATGACCGTCGTAGCCGATACCCTGAAGTGCTTTAACAACACCCTTGATATCAATGACACCTTCACCCACACCAATAGGAGCCATGCCGCAACCGAACATCTCGCCACGTTTAGCTTCCATATCTGCCCCGAGATCTTTCCAGTGAACATGTTCAATTCGTTTACCGAATCGTTTTACATATTCTATAGGGTCACCACCGCCCAGCCAGCTGTTACCGGTGTCCAGGCAAACTCCGACGTTGTTCTTATTACCGAGCCGATCCAGCACTTCTTCCATTGCATCAATGTTGTCAGTTACCACGCCATGAGGCTCTATGAGAAGTTTGACACCCAGATCTCTAGCCCATAATACCGGCGTATAGAGTTTTTCCACGGTCAGAAAGATCTTTTCTTTGAATGAAATGTTTTCACCGAATTCGGTTTTCGGGTCACCTTCGGTGGTGATGACATGTTCTATACCCATGAAATGGGCCAGTTTAACAGCTTTGATAATTTCATTTGTACTGTAGAGATCGGGGCTTTCAGGATCCAGCAGATTGGCATGCGCACAGACACTTGTCAGGGTAATCCCGGCATCTGTGGCCATCTTCTTTAATTTGCTCGGTGCGCTATCCAGACTTACAGAGGGATTAAAGCCGAATTCGACCCCAAGTGATCCTCCATTATGATTATCCGTAATATCTGCATAATCAATTCCCATAGCCTTGATAGCTTTCAATTGATTTTCCATTATACCGAAAGGCTCAACTGCTGCGAAACAACCAAATTTCATATATATCCTCCAGAGATTTTTTAATAGAATACTTCAGAAAATCCCAGAGGTCTTCAACGAATGTTGATTGAAAGAATGTGCACAATTCTGTAATGCTATTCTGAAGTAATCACGTTATACTGAGCACCTGATATGCCCGGTAGAGTCATCTTCAAAGATATCAATACTCAGATTTACCCCGATACCTGTAAACCCCTGAAAGTTGCGGCCTCTAAAAAGGCATTGGAAATGAGGGCTATCGGGCGGGGTAGTTACCCCGGGCATAAAATCAATCGCGACGATCTGATCGGGCTGCGGAGTCTGGGTTTCTGGGATGCCAAAAAGGAACAGGATTTTGGCCTGACAACTCACAGGAACGAGGGCATAGAGTTTTCTTTCTGTGAGGCCGGCCATTTGAGCTTTGCCTGCGAAGGGAAAAAGACTGTGATGACACCCAATACCCTTTCCATCACACGCCCCTGGCAGCCTCACAGTATCGGGAATCCCAATATCGAAATCAGTCGTCTGCATTGGCTTATACTCGACGTGGATGTAAGGCGACCCCATCAGCCATGGCTGTGGCCCGACTGGATTATTCTCGACTCTGCAGACCTGGATGGTCTGACAAGGATACTTCGCGAGAATGAAATACCGGTGTGGGATGCTGATGAGGAAATCGGGAGAATATTCCGAAGAATCACTTCGAACCTCGGCGACTACGGGAGTGCCGGAGTGTCATCGTCACTAAAACTCCTGATTAATGAACTTCTTCTGAATGTCTACCTGATGCTCAAAGATCGCAAACCGGAATTGAATGATTCACTGGTTTCTTCGGAACGCAGCGTGGATATGTTTCTCAATGAGCTCCCGAATATGCTGCACCTGGAATGGACCAGTGCCAAGATGTCCGATTACTGCCATCTCAAGCCCACCAGATTCATCCACTATTGTAAAATACTGACCAATATGTCCCCGATTCAATACCTGAATTATCTGAGAATAAAGCAGGCCAAAGGTTTGCTGGACAACGAGGCGCTGTCGGTAACTGATATCGCTTTTGAATGCGGATTCTCTTCCAGCCAGTACTTCAATCGAATGTTCAAACAATCCACTGAAAGGACACCACTGGAATATCGAAGATCCCAGGCATGATTCATGAGCCGACAATGATGCGCCGGTAAACGGGGTTAGAACTCTCAGTTCTTTTTCTCCGAAGAAGTAAAACAGGTGTTATAGATTTTTACATCCGAGCCGGTTCTAACCTCGTCTCTATTACTGTTCTTCCGAAAAATCTTCGGGATTCCTCACATACTCAAGTAAATCCCCCGGCTGGCAATCCAGCTCTTTGCAGATTGCTTCCAAAGTGGTGATGCGCACCGCCTTGGCTTTGCCGGTTTTCAAGATAGAAAGGTTCGAATTGGTGATTCCCACCCGGGCGGCGAGATCACCCAGGGAAACCTTTCTGTCCGCCATAACCCTGTCGAGTCTGAAAATGATACCCATCGGCTAACCCTCTATACTGTCAGGTCGTGCTCTTCCTGCAGGGATGTTCCGTTCTTGAACACCTCGCAGAGAAGGAGCAGGAGCAGGCTTACAATGAGCGACCCGAATTGGAAAGTGATGATTGAGAAGACAATCAGGATTTTTCCGATGTCGCGAATCAGATCCACGTTGTGCGGCCGGAATACAACATCGTTACGGAAGTTCTCGAAAAGATTCCGGCACTTCCGGATGATTTTCAAAAGCAGCACCACCGCCAAAGCGAAATAGGGCATAAAGAGTATCTTCAATGCTAATGGCATATTGTACATTTTCTGCCAATCCGGATCGTTATGGAGTTCCACCGCCTTGGTGATCTCTTCCAGGGGAAACAACAACATGGCGAACAAAAAAAAGCCGCCGCCGATAGCTCCAATAAGCACCACATACCATGCGATTTTAAGTACGACGCTCATAACCGATGAAAGGGACCGTTCTCCTAAATATTTCATATCTCTTTCCTCCTGAGCAGGAATATAACACAATAGGTTTCGTTAAACAAGTATAATTTATCGTAAAACAATAAAATATATCTGATAAATGGGTTGGTCGTGTCGCATTTAACCTCCGTGTCTATTTCAGTCACTGCGTCGAAAGTTGCGGTGATGGATCCCGGATAAGATAATTATTTTCCCATATCCATCCCCAAGCGTCATATAATTCGAAGACTATGAGCAATTTAGAGCAATTGTCAGCAAAGCTTCGTTCGACTCTTGTCGGAGCGTTTATTCTGATAGCGTATGGCATTCTTATGAGTACCCTGACCGAATCGCAGACTGTAATCATGATCGCGGATGTCGTCAGTGGATTTGCAGTGTTCGGAATCGCGATCCTTATGTTCCCGCTGTTCCGAGGTTCCGATCCTGTCATGCCCCCCGCTTATTTGGTTCTCAAGGGAGTCGAAGGCGGGCTTATGGTTGCGGCCGGAATCCTTTATTTGAATCCTTCAACCCGGGACTTTCGCGAAACGATATACAACGGCATACACCTTTATGTTTTCATCATCAGCGGAGCCCTCTTTTACATACTGTTGAGTCGTCGGAAACTCGTTCCTGATTTTATCAATATCTGGGGATTGGCGGGCATATGTTCACTGGCTCTCTCCACCATTTTTACATTGGCCGGGAAACCGTTGGCATTTTTAGACTATTTTCTGGTGTTGATCATTACCAATGAGGTGTTTCTCGCCATCTGGCTCTTTGTAAGAGGATTGAGAACACAAGAAGCATAAATGATAATCAGCCATTTCACGTTTCGCCAGTGTGACTCATCAAGGCCTCAGCTTACTCCTCCGGTGTCGCCGCACTATCCGGACTCTTTTTCGTCCGTGGTTTGATTATATCTTCCAGATTGTTGGCTCGCAGCAGGCCGATCACTTCCTGCAGAACTCGTCCGACCGGGGATATTTCACCACTGTCGCCGGTATTCATCACCGAGTAGTTATCAATTTTGAGAGCCTTGTAGATTTGGGGCAGGGCGGTAATAAGCTCGTGCGAAAGCTGATCCTCAGTGAAAAGCTGTTCAATGACCCGCCTTGTCTTCACCGGCTCAAGTTTCTTCTCTGTGATGGCGCTTCGAATTGCTTCGATTTCCAGTTCAGCCTGGAACACCGGCTGCTGAATTGCCTGATACTCGGCTTTGAGCCGTTCTTTATCCATATTCGTCCGGTATTCGGTTTCCTGCTGCTCGTGTCGAAATTCCGATTCTTTTCTGAATCGGTCTTCTGTAACCAGGCGCTGTTGCTCGAATACCTGTTGCCCCTTTTCAATCTCAACCTGTTTGATAGTCGCTTCGTTTTCGGATCGGCGAAGCTTCAGCTTGCGGTCAGTTTCCATCGTCTCAGTTTCTGTAAGCTCAAGTGTGGCGTTCTTCTCGGCCGCGATTTTTCGGTCCGTTTGAATTCGAGCGGTTTCGACATTCAGCCGTAACTGATCACGGTACTGGGACTGCAGATCTTCGAAGAGCTTCTCGCTCATGATTCGAACCTTTTCGATTCCAACCTGATCGAAAAGAATGCCCCACCGTTCTTCAAATTTCCGTAATTGTTCAATCAGGTTTCCGCCGATATCGTCCTTTTTTTTGAGAGCGTCGTCGATTGACATGTTTGCGAGCACATGACGGACCGCTTCGGTACAGATGGTTCTGAGCTTTTCATTCGTATTTCGCATCGGGTCGTCTTCGTCGAAGAAGTCGAGAGTTGCGATGGCTAATTCGGGGCGTTCCGGATCAATTCGCCAGCTTGCGTAGCCCTGAATCCCGATCCCCTGATAGTTCATGTTCGCGTTGTCAGTTTCGAAATACAGTGTTTCCACCGAACCCGGCACACGAAGGAATTTCTTGAACAGGCGAAACTGTTTTCCGCCGAGAATTGGCTTTACAGTGCGGCGCCCTACTTCAACTAAATACTCATTAGGAAGCGCCGTTTCAAAAAAGATCCCGGAGAGTTTTTTTCGCTTGGCAATGTATCCACTATTTTGCTCTTTGTTCATTTATGTCCCCTCAAACCCTAGTTATACATAAACATATCACGCCGGGAACCCGTAAACCTCTCGAGGAACCTTCAGGTGAGTTGTCGCCAATTTAGTGAGACTGAATATTCAACATCTATTCTTGTATCAGTTGGAAGTGAATGTATTTGTAATCCAGCGGAAGTACCTGATAATTATTCACGGAGTTTCCGTAGTTTTGGAGTACAAATCCGTATTCTGAATTCATCAGGTCCACTACGGGATTGGAGGTATTAACTGGACTTTGTACCCAGGGGACTTTGGAGAGTCTAATCTATTGAACTGTCTCAATGGACAGGTTGCCCTCCCAAATAAGTTCTGCGTCACCTGTATAAATTTCTTCTTTCAGGACAATCCAGGTCTCCCGAGACGGTTCACTAATCCGGGATTCCGCCTCAATGGTTTCCGAATCATTCGCGCTTTCAACTTGCACCGAATTGCACAAATAAAACGGATCTAATCATATGGTTCTCCTGATATATCAATCAGAATATGTACCGTTCCGTGAGATTACTCCGACTTCATTTCGGTATTTCAAAGGAAGTGGTCCAGGGCCTTCCATATATCTGTATACGTTCGCTGATTAAAGCAATAGCAAGCCTTTGGATTTCCACTATAATGGACCGTGATGCTGCAGGTTCACAATCTTCAATTCCACTATACACTTGGCGATTTTTAATTGAGAATTCCGTCCTTTCAGATCAGGGACGGGCGTTCGGATGCACTCATCGGGCCGAGTGGGATAGGAAAGACAACCCTCCTGCATCTGATTTCAGGAGTTTTCAGTTCGGACTCCGGATCCATCGAAGTGAAAGGTGAAAATCTGGAGACGATGTCTGAACCAAAACGCCGGGGCTTCATACTGTCGAAAATCGGCTTCATATTCCAGGATTTTGAGCTTCTGCCTTATCTTTCAGTTCGCGAAAATATCCTTCTGCCGGCGAGACTCGGATCAACACTCACATTGAACCGTGAAATGCGGACGCGAGCTGAAGACCTGGCAAGGATGACAGGAATTGAACCGCTATTGAATCGCAAACCTGAACGTTTGAGTAAGGGGGAGAGGCAGAGAACTGCAGTGTGCCGAGCCCTCCTTTCAGGTCCGGCCCTCATTCTGCCGGACGAGGTCACAGGAAATCTTGATCCGGATAATCGGGACAAAGTATGGGATATACTCGATGACTACAGGGCAGAATCCGGAGCAATGATTCTGGCCGCTACGGAGAAGCAGGTAATGCACTTCAGCTTGTAGAGCCTGACAAGGTGATTGTCCGGCTTCTGGATACGTTGTTCCGTATCCGGGAGATACTCGGAACGGTGATGAGCGTCACAATCACGGTAACGCTTCTCGCTGTCGCCTTCGGAAAGCCGAAAGTGAGACTCGCTATAAAATTGGCGGGGGGCGCTCACTTCTAATCGTACTGACCACTTTAGAGACGGTAATGGTAGCCATAGCGGCGCTTATCGTCACCTTGATTCTGGTAGCTATTACATGGGGTTTGCGGGAAAGATTCCTGGAACTTCTGGTGAAAGGATAATTAAATGTTTAATGTCATGAGAACCCGAAAGATCGTAATAATCGGAGTACTAATCACCGCTCTGTCTCTTCTGTTCGGCTGTAGGCAGGAGGTTGAGAAATCGGTCTCCGAAAAACCTGCGGTGTTTGTTTCCAACTACCCCTTGATGTACATCGTTGAAAGGCTGGCGGGTGACGAAGTCGAGATTATTTTCCCGGTGCCGGCGGATGAGGACCCGGCGTTCTGGGAGCCGACTTTGGAGGATATTGCTCTGGCACAGTCGGCGGATCTAATATTGTTTATCAGCGCCGATTATGAGAAATGGGCGCAATACATCAGCCTGGACGACAGCAAAATTCTGAGAACCGGAGAGCCGCTGAAGGAGCTCTGGATTAAAACGAGCGGAGACGGTACCCACAGTCATGGCCTCGAAGGCGATCATAGCCACGGCGGGACTGCCTTTACTTTGTGGCTGGACATGGGCATGGCCCGAAGAATGTCCGCCGAGGCCGCCCGCGGGCTCACCCGGATACTCCCGGAATCTACTGACGAAATCGTCCAGGCTCTGGAATCATTGGATCGTGATCTGGAAAAACAGGATGCCGAATATCGGGGTGCAATCAAGGATCTGGAGCACCTCGTCGTCCTGGCAAGCCACCCGGTGTACCAGTACTTCAGCCGGGCCTATCTGCCGAATCTTCATGCCGTACTCTGGGAGCCCGATGTTTACCCGGAGCCGGCCCAATGGGCGGAACTTGATGGACTTCTGGCAGAAACAGCTGCAACGCTGATGATATGGGAAGGGGAGCCTCTGAAAGAGACACAGGCCGCACTTTCGGAGCGGAATCTGCCCTGGGTTGTTGTCGATCCCTGTTTCAACATTCCTGAAGAAGGTGATTTTATTTCTGTAATGGTCGGGAATGCGGCGGGGCTGGCAGAT
>RCND010002217.1_pt1 | contig 10822 bp, 11 predicted proteins | sample 2041351 | NCBI WGS metagenome assembly RCND01 (sample SAMN09708230, study PRJNA481090) | Marine sediment metagenome, whole genome shotgun sequencing project. | biome: marine sediment; feature: ocean; material: sediment; isolation source: Sewage treatment plant 12B marine sediment (STP12B) ...
AAAACGGGATTCAAAATGAAAACAGTTTCGTAATGATTCATAATAATATCTATTAAATTGTTAATTTTTAAGCGTGCAAATATAAGACATTATTTTTGTTTTTGATTACTTTTGCATTTTTAAAAATAATTAATTGATCAGTAGCACATATCGGTCGATGAGATTTGAAATATATGATAAAATATGCCAAGCTCACTAAAGAGCAATTTGAGGAATTGAATGAGGAATTTGCTGTTTTTTTGGCCGCTCAAAGTATTGATGCGAAAGAGTGGACCAAAATAAAGGAGGAGAAACCTGAACTAGCAGAGAAACAACTTGAAGTTTTTAGCGATTTTGTATGGGAAAAAGTTTTGAATAAAACGGGTTATTTGGAGCATTTCTCCTCTGATTCTCTCAACCTTTTTAAGTGCAACGAGAAGGATATGGAACGAATTGTTGTAAAGGTGAATAAAGAAGGAGTGAATTTAATGGATGCCGCTGATTTTGATTGGCTTTTAGACAATTCCAAAGATCCTAGAATTGAATATTTAAAGGGAAAAAAACCATATGCATCTGATAAGAATCAAGAAATATTTGATTTGATACAAAAAGGTGGGGTGGTTTCAGATGGTAAACTATTCGAAGCCATGCATAAAATGCTTTCTGCTTAATTAAAGGTTTATTTTTTGCATAAACTTCTCCATTCCAAGAGTTGCTTTTTGAGGGATAATGGTCAAGTTTTCATAAGCCGAGGCATTTATGACAGGCTTAGGATCAATAAAATATATTGGTGTTCCGGATTTAATATAATTGATAAGACTAGCTGCGGGATATACCTGCATTGAAGTTCCTATGATTAATAGTATGTCTGCAGAAGCCGTTATCTCAATAGCTTTTTCTAGCATAGGCACTGCTTCTCCAAACCAAACAATATGGGGTCTTAATTGACTGTTTAATTCGCAAAGATCACCTTGGTTTAAATCGTCTTTCCAGCGATAAACCAATTCCTCATTCAATGTGCTCCTAACTTTGCGTAATTCTCCGTGCAGATGCAAAACGTTTTGGCTACCTGCACGCTCATGCAAATCATCAACATTTTGGGTTACAATATTTATTTGATGTGTTTCTTGCAGTTTAGCCAATAATTTATGACCATTATTGGGATGAACCTCTAAAAGTTGTTTTCTTCTTTGGTTGTAAAAATCAAGAACAAGTTCCTGATCTTTAAGCCAACCTTCAGGAGACGCTACGGCCATAACATCATGACCTTCCCATAAGCCATCTGCATCCCTAAAAGTGTTGATGCCACTCTCAGCACTCATTCCTGCTCCGGTAAGTACAACAACACGTTTCATATTTATTTAGATCTGTATTTGGCGGAGATTTCAAAAATATGTTCCATGATTTTCCGATCTTCCTCAGTAAATTCTTCATTTTTTCTATTCATTACTAAACCAGATGTTTCACATGCTTTAGGTAGTGTATAGGTTTTAAAACCTGCAGCACCACCCCAGGAGAAAGAAGGAATGAAATTTCTTGGAAAGTTACTTCCGTAAATATTGGCACTTACTCCAATAACGGTACCTGTATTGAACATCGTATTGATTCCGCACTTTGAGTGATCTCCCATAATTAATCCGCAGAATTGTAACCCAGTATCTACAAATCTCTCTTGGGCATACTCCCAAATTTTTACATTGGCATAGTTATTCTTAAGATTCGAATTATTTGTATCTGCTCCTAAATTACACCATTCACCAATAACTGCATTTCCTAGATAGCCCTCATGTCCCTTGCTGCAATAGCCTGAAAAGATGGCATTATTTACCTCGCCGCCAATTTTACTTTTCGGGCCTAATGTTGTAGGTCCATAAACTTTGGCACCCATTTTAACTACAGCGTGTTCACACATAGCAAAAGGCCCTCTGATCAATGCGCCTTCCTGCACTTGGGCGTTATTACCTATATAAATTGCTCCTTTATTTGCGTTTAATACAGCAATTTCTATTTCAACATCTTCTTCTATAAAGATGCGTTCCTTATTCATACAATGAACTGTTTCAGGAATAGGGGCTGAGACCCTGTCTTTTGTGATTAGATCGAAATCTGTTTCCAAAGCTTCCCCATTATGGAGAAATAAATCCCATGAGTGTTTGATTTGGATAAGATCTCCTGAGAATTCTTTTTTAGTAAAAGCGTCAAAATTGATCTCTTCATTTTCTTTTGAAAAAAAAGCGATAAGCTCTCCAGACTTGTAAATCGCTTCAGAAGCTTTTAACTTACTAACCATATGTGACAGATCGTATGAGGGCAGGAAAGAAGCATTTATCATGACATTTTCTTCCATTTCTACCATCGGGAACTTATTAGAAAGATAGTCCTCCGTTATTGTTGTGGTGGTAAAACCTAAATGTTTTTCCCATTTTTCTCTGATGGTTAGTATACCAATCCTAAGGTCAGCTACTGGTTTTGTGTAAGTGAGAGGGAGTAAATTATCCCTGTATTCACCATCAAATAAGATATAATTCATGAGTCAATTTTTTTTTGAACAAATATAGGTTTTTATTTAAAAAACGATTCAATTTTGCTCAATTGTAGCCTGAGTTAAATGCTTTTCTCAAAAAACAAAAAAATTCGTATTTTTAAGAAAATTAAAATTATGGTAACATTTACTAAAGAATTACAAAATAAGATGAGCCCTGATGCTGCCATTGATAGGCTGAAGCAAGGGAATAAGAGATTTGTTGATCAGAATAATACTTCAAGAGACCTTTTGTCTCAGGTAGCGCAAACCAGCGCTGGACAATTTCCTTTCGCTGCGCTTTTGAGTTGCATAGATTCAAGGGTCCCGGCTGAGCTTGTTTTTGATCAGGGTATTGGAGACGTGTTTAATGTCAGAGTGGCTGGAAATATCGTCAACGAGGATGTCTTAGGTTCATTGGAATATTCATGTAAAGTTGCTGGTTCTAAAGTTGTTGTGGTTTTGGGTCATACCAAATGCGGTGCGGTTACTGCAGCTTGTAAGCACGTTGAACTGGGTAATATTACGCATCTGTTGAGTAAGATTCAACCGGCCGTTGCATTGGCTATGGAAGGAGAAGCAGACGCTGAATCTATAGAGAAAGTTGCCTTGAAGAATATTGAGTTATCTATTGATAGAATTCGCGATGAGAGCCCGATTTTAGCTGAAATGGAAGAAAATGGTGAAATTAAGGTCGTAGGAGCAATTTATGATGTAGCTAGCGGTACTGTTTGCTTTTTATAAAAAAAATCAATAAAAAAGCCCTGAAAATGAGTTATTCGGGGCTTTTAATTGTTTCTTAATACTTGAATTATCTACTCAAGTACATTTTCCTTCTTGAATACAGTTCGTAAAAAGCATCGTCTTTAAGGCTGTCTATAAAAAGAATACTTTCGCCAGTAGATTTCATTTCAGGTCCAAGGTTCTTATTTACATTTGGGAATTTATCGAACGAGAATACAGGTTGTTTTATCGCAAATCCTTCTAAATGAGGCTTAAAATCAAAATCCGTAACCTTATTCTCACCGAGCATTACCTTTGTTGCGTAATTTACATAAGGTTCATTATAAGCTTTTGAAATAAAAGGGACTGTTCTTGAAGCTCTTGGATTGGCTTCGATGATATATACGATATCATTCTTGATCGCAAATTGTACATTGATCAATCCCTTGGTTTCAAGTGCTAAAGCAATCTTTTTAGTATGATCTTTGATCTGTTGCATGACAAATTCACCTAAATTGAATGGGGGCAAAGTGGCGTTTGAATCTCCAGAATGCACTCCACAAGGTTCTATATGCTCCATGATACCAATAATATAGACGTTTTCTCCATCACAAATGGCATCAGCCTCGGCCTCAATTGCCCCATCTAGATAATGGTCAAGTAGTAAAACATTGTTTGGAATTTTTCTCAGTATATCTATCACATGACTTTCCAACTCGTCTTTGTTGATTACAATTTTCATTCCTTGTCCTCCCAAGACATAACTAGGTCTTATCAAGATCGGGAAATGAAGTTCATCAGAGATGGCGGCTGCCTCATCAGCAGAAGTTGCAGTTCCGAACTCAGGGAAAGGAATGTCTAGCTTTGTTAGTAATTCAGAAAAATGACCCCTGTCTTCAGCAAGATCAAGAGCTTCAAAACTAGTCCCGATAATCTTAATGCCGTATTTGCTCAATTTTTCAGCCAACTTCAAGGCCGTTTGGCCTCCGAGTTGCACGATAACTCCTTCAGGTTTTTCCAATTGGATAATATCCCATATGTGTTCCCAGAATACTGGTTCAAAATAGAGTTTGTCTGCAATATCAAAATCAGTAGAAACTGTTTCTGGATTGCAATTGATCATGATGGTTTCATAACCACATTCTTTAGCGGCTAATACCCCGTGGACACAGCAATAATCAAATTCAATTCCTTGACCAATCCTGTTAGGACCTGAGCCCAATACCACAATTTTCTTTTTATTGGTAACCACACTTTCATTTTCGGAGTAGGCTTTGCCATCAACGATCATGTTACTTTCAAAAGTAGAGTAGTAGTAAGGTGTTTCGGCTTTAAATTCAGCAGCGCAAGTGTCTACTAACTTAAATACTCTATTTATATTCAGTTGTTTTCGCTTCTCATGAACTTCACTTTCCCAACAACCAATCATGTGAGCAATTTGTCTGTCTGCAAATCCTTTTTGCTTGGCTTCTAGCAAGAGCGCTTTAGGCAAGGACTCTAAATTATTATAAGTTGAAATCTCTTTTTCAAGTAAATTCAGTTCCTCATATTGTCTTAAAAACCACATGTCTATTTTTGTGATTTCGTGAATCCTGTTTAAGGGAATACCCATTTGGATTGCATCGTAAATAATGAAGACACGATCCCAACTTGCATTCTCTAACTTTTCAATTATTTTATTATAATCTTTTAATCCTTTTCCATCAGCACCAAGACCATTTCGGCTAACTTCCAAAGATTGTGTCGCTTTGTGAAGTGCTTCTTGAAAAGATCGGCCAATACCCATTACCTCACCAACTGATTTCATCTGCAAACCTAAGGTTCGTTCTGCACCTTCAAATTTGTCAAAATTCCATCGTGGAATTTTCACAATTACATAATCAAGCGTTGGTTCAAATAAAGCAGATGTAGTTTTGGTAATTTGATTATCTAACTCATCTAAATGATAGCCAATGGCTAATTTCGAAGCAATTTTTGCGATTGGATACCCTGTTGCTTTTGATGCCAAGGCAGAAGATCTTGAAACCCTAGGATTTATTTCAATAGCTATGATATCTTCTTTTTCATCAGGGCTTACTGCAAATTGAACATTGCAACCTCCAGCAAAATCACCAATACTTCTCATCATATGGATAGCCATATCACGCATTCGTTGAAATGTGGTATCGGATAAGGTCATGGCAGGTGCCACTGTAATAGAGTCTCCTGTGTGAATCCCCATAGGATCCATATTTTCAATAGTACAAATAATGACTACGTTATCATTTTTGTCTCGAAGTAATTCTAATTCATATTCTTTCCAACCCAATAAAGCTTTGTCGATCATGACTTCATGAATAGGAGAAATCTCTAATCCTCTGCTTAAATGTTCGTCAAAATCTTCTTTTTTATGGACGATAGAAGCTCCTGCGCCCCCGAGTGTGTAAGACGCTCTAATGACTAAAGGAAACCCAAACTCCTGTGCAATTTCTTTTCCCTTCAAAAAAGAAGTAGCCGTAGCCTGTGGCGCCATTCCTATGCCAATCTTCAGCATAAGCTCACGAAACTTCTCGCGATCTTCAGTAACGTTAATAGCATCAATATCTACTCCAATAAGTTCAACGCCAAAATCTTTCCAAATTCCTTTCTCATCGGCTTCAATACATAAGTTCAATGCAGTTTGACCTCCCATGGTTGGTAGTACGGCATCTATGTCATGTTTTTTTAGAATCTCAATGATAGATTTGGTAGTCAAAGGTTTAAGGTAAATATGATCAGCCGTTTGAGGGTCTGTCATAATAGTTGCCGGGTTCGAGTTAATCAAAATAACTTCTATACCTTCTTCACGTAATGATCTAATTGCTTGGGTTCCTGAATAATCAAATTCGCAAGCCTGACCAATAACTATAGGACCAGAACCTATGATTAAAATGGATTTTATGGAATTGTTCTTTGGCATTCTTTTTTTTTTTAGCTAATTTATTGAAAAGTAATTAATTACAGGAATAATTTTCAACTGTTGAAATTTGGGTATAAAAAAAGGTGTTACTCGTTAAAGTAACACCTTCAATATATATATGTTGTGACATATTATTTCTTATGACCTGGATCAGATGATACTGAAAGTTTAGCTCTTCCTTTGGCTCTACGTCTAGCCAAAATCTTTCTTCCATTAACACTTGACATTCTTTCACGAAATCCGTGTTTGTTTTTTTTCTTTCTATTCGATGGCTGGAACGTTCTTTTCATTTCTAAGTATCTTAATAATTGAGTATGGTCCTAATTTTCTCTAAAAGTCCGGCAAATATACGAAGGTTTTTAGTTCTGACAAGCATGAAATAAAAAAAACAAAGATTCCACTGAAGTTTTTAACAATTTAAAAGCGTATTTTTGTTTTAAAATTAGAATCTATGGAATTTGACAAGCCTATGTTACGGGATAATGCCCTGAAAGATGAAGTTATTATTGTTACTGGTGGAGGCAGTGGTTTAGGAAAGGCTATGACCACCTATTTTCTTGAATTAGGAGCGAAGGTCGTGATCACCTCAAGGAATATGGATAAGTTGTTAACAACTGCAAAAGAACTTGAAGAAAAGACCGGAGGAACAGTACTTCCTGTGCGTTGTGATGTAAGACATTATGATCAAGTAGAGGCTATGTTGGCCGCAACACTAGAGGAATTCGGAAAAGTAGATGGCTTAGTTAATAATGCTGCTGGGAATTTTATAAGCCCAACAGAGAGGTTATCTGCAAATGCCTTTGACACCATTATTGATATCGTTTTAAAAGGATCAAAGAATTGCACGCTGGCACTTGGTAAACATTGGATTGACATAAAACAGAAACGTTCAATGGTTTTAAATATAGTAACAACTTATGCCTGGACAGGATCTGCCTATGTAGTTCCTTCAGCTACGGCTAAAGCAGGTGTGCTGGCCATGACAAGGTCTCTTGCCGTTGAATGGGCGAAATACGGAATAAGGACCAACGCGATTGCTCCAGGGCCTTTTCCTACCAAAGGAGCTTGGGATAGACTATTACCAGGTGAATTGAAGGAGGAATTCGATATGACGAAGAAAATTCCAGTAGGTAGACTTGGAAATCACCAGGAGCTTGCCAATCTGGCTGCATACCTTATATCAGATTTTTCAGCTTTTGTTAATGGTGAAGTAATCACTATTGATGGAGGTGAATGGCTTAAGGGCGCAGGAGAATTCAATATGCTAGAAAAAATTCCAGAAGAAATGTGGGATATGCTAGAAATGATGATAAGAAGCAAAAAGAGTAAATAATTAAGCTATAATTAACTTTTAATTTTTCGAATATTTCCTAGTACATGTTTAGGTTCCAACCTTTTGTGTAGTAACAAATTTTGTCATACCAGTAACTTGTGAATAAGCAGGGCTGCTATGTTAAAAACTTCGTTTCATAAGCTCGTAAATAATTGTATTTTTACAGCGATTAAAATTCATTATTTGAATGGGAAAAATTATAGCTATTGCTAATCAAAAAGGGGGAGTTGGTAAAACAACTACAACAGTAAATTTAGCTGCATCTCTAGGGGTGCTTGAACAAAAAGTACTATTGGTTGATGCTGATCCTCAAGCGAATGCCACCTCAGGATTAGGAGTTGATGTTGAAAGTGTTGAAAAGGGAACCTATCAGGTTCTTGAGCATACAGCAGGAGCCAGAGAAGCTATAATTAAGACGAATTCACCTAATGTGGATATGATTCCTGCGCATATTGACCTGGTTGCTATTGAGATCGAGTTGGTAGATAAAGAAAGAAGGGAGTATATGTTGAAAACGGCATTGGATCAAGTTAAGGATGATTATGATTATATTATCATTGATTGTGCTCCTTCATTGGGTTTGATTACAGTGAACGCTTTGACTACTTCTGATTCTGTAATCATTCCTATTCAATGTGAGTATTATGCCTTAGAAGGACTAGGTAAATTATTGAATACCATTAAGAGCATACAAAAGATTCATAATCCTGACCTTGAGATAGAGGGCTTGTTATTGACCATGTATGATTCACGTTTAAGACTTTCTAATCAGGTTGTAGCAGAAGTGAAAAAGCATTTTCACAATATGGTTTTTAAGACCATAATTCAACGAAATATCAGACTGGGTGAGGCTCCGAGTTTTGGAGAAAGTATTATTTCATATGACGCAACAAGCAGAGGAGCTGTAAATTATATAAATTTGGCTCATGAAATTATAAAAAACAACAGTAACGATGGCCAAAGCGACTAAGAAACAGGTTTTAGGAAGAGGATTATCAGCTTTATTGAGTGATGCAAATGAAGATATCAGATCGATTCAGGATAAAAATGCTGAAAAACTAGTTGGTAATATCGTAGAGATTGAATTGGATGCGATTGAAGTTAATCCATTTCAGCCTAGAACAAACTTTAACGAAGAAGCGCTCAGAGAGTTGGCAAGCTCGATTCGAGAATTAGGAGTGATCCAGCCCATTACTGTAAGGAAATTGGAAGGAAATAAATTTCAGTTAGTCTCGGGTGAAAGAAGGTTTAGGGCTTCTAAACTAATTGGGTCTACATCAATTCCTTCTTACGTAAGAATTGCGAATGATCAGGAAATGCTTGAGATGGCATTGGTTGAAAATATTCAACGGAAAGACCTTGATCCAATTGAAGTTGCTTTATCATATAGACAATTAATCGAAGAAGTTAAACTCACCCAAGAACAATTGAGTGTTCGTGTAGGTAAAAACAGATCGACTGTCACCAATTTTTTAAGACTTTTAAAGCTTGATCCAATCATTCAGACTGGAATCAGAGATGGTTTCTTAAGTATGGGACATGGAAGGGCTTTAATCAATGTTTACGAAACTGATGTTCAGCTTGAGATATATCAAAAGATTATTAAGGACAAGCTTTCAGTTAGACAGACTGAACAATTGGTTAAAAATGTTAGGGAAGGTAAGCCAGTTGAAACACCTGCCGCAATCAAAAAAGAAATTCCAGAGTATTTAAAGCAGGGTATCAAAGAAATGAGTACCTATCTTGGGCATAAAGTTGATGTTAAAGTTTCGGGAAAAGAAAAAGGTAAGATCATTATACCTTTTCATTCTGAAGAGGATTTTGCCCGCATCAAAAAATTACTTGAGTAAATGCTGCAAAAAGTTATTTATAGCCTAATTATTTGCATTTTTTGTTGGAATCCGTGCCTTGCTCAGGAGATTGAGGAGGAGAATAAGGAGGAAAAGAAAGAAGTGATATCTGATGAAGTGACAGGTGATGAAGTGAAGGTTGAAGGAGTTGTATCGTTAGAGTCAAAAGAAATTGATCCACTTTCTCCTGCAAGAGCTGCATTTTATTCAGCGGTTTTACCAGGCCTTGGACAGGCGTATAACAAAAAATATTGGAAGATCCCTATTGTATATGCAGCCATTGGTACAGGAGTTTACTTTGTGGTAGACAATCAGCAGGAATATGAACGATACCAAACGGCATATAAATTAAGGATTTCTGGCAGACCTGATGAATTTGATGGCACTGGGACCAATCCTAACATTAGTGAAGCTGGTTTGATCAGGGCCCAGGAGGTATTGAAAAAGAACAGGGATCTTGCTCTGTTTGTTACGATTGGCTTATATGCCTTAAACATTATTGAGGCAAACGTCGATGCACATCTTGACGATAGAGCTTTTAACAGAAATTTGTCATGGAGGCCGTCCCTATATGTGAATCCGGTTGATAAAAAAACGGTAGCTGGATTAAATTTAAAATTCGACTTTTAACAAGAAAGGAAATAAAACAGAAATGAAAATTGCATTGTTAGGTTATGGAAGAATGGGAAAGGCCATTGAAAAAATTGCCTTAGAGAGAGGGCATGAGATCGTGATTAGAAAGGACGTAGAACCAATAGATTTAGATCTTAGCATAGCTGATGCTGCCATTGATTTTAGTCATCCTTTAGCTGCTTTTGATAATATAAAAAATTGTATTGATTGCAAGGTGCCTGTTGTTTCAGGAACTACTGGTTGGCTTGATAAGTTTGATGAAATTAAGGTCTATTGTGAAGATCAAAATGGTGCTTTTATTTATGCATCTAATTACAGCATTGGAGTTAATTTGTTTTTCAATTTAAATGCTTATTTGGCAAAAATGATGGAACAGATTAATGGATATGACGCAGCCATTGAAGAAACTCATCATATACATAAGCTTGATGCACCTAGTGGAACAGCAATTTCTTTGGCTAACGATATTTTGCAAAACTCAGAAAAGAAACAATGGAATATTGAATCTCCACAATCGGATGATTTGTACATAAATGTTAAAAGAGAAGGCGAAGTACCAGGGACTCATGAAGTCTCTTATACTTCTGCGATTGATTCAATTGAGATCAAACATACCGCCTTTAACCGCACAGGTTTCGCACTGGGAGCTGTGGTGGCTGCGGAATGGTTGGAGAAGAAAAAAGGTGTTTTTAATATGAAAGATGTCTTGGGCTTATAAAATTTATGCTTTAAATGGGTAACATTTTACAAGGCTTTGATACTAATTAAGATAAATAAGAATTAAATAAAGAAATAATTATGACCTTAACACAATGGTTGCTTTTTATAATCATATTACAAGTAGT
>RCND010004639.1_pt1 | contig 10814 bp, 10 predicted proteins | sample 2041351 | NCBI WGS metagenome assembly RCND01 (sample SAMN09708230, study PRJNA481090) | Marine sediment metagenome, whole genome shotgun sequencing project. | biome: marine sediment; feature: ocean; material: sediment; isolation source: Sewage treatment plant 12B marine sediment (STP12B) ...
ATTGTATCGCTTCTCCAGGAACTCGGGCATGGTAAAGACTCCGCTTCGAGCATAGAAAGGGACAAAGAGCCAGCCCAGCATCAGAATCAGCCATCCATGCATCTCCCAGTGCGCCATGGCCATTCCGCTTTCAGCTCCTGCACCAGCCAGTCCAACCAGATGCTCCGATCCAATATTGGAGGCAAAAATGGATGCCCCAATGGCAATCCAGGTGGCATCCCTACCCGCCAGGAAGTAATCAGTTGTGTTTTTGTCTTTTTTCCTGAGTGTCCAAAAAATGATCCCTATCAGCGCAAGGCAGAAGAGTCCAAGAATGATCCAGTCGAGTGTAGCCATGGTAGTTAGTGCCTAGTAAGAAAATAATTGTGCCTGATTAAATCTTAAGTGTAAGTATAACACTTATGTAGGAATAATTCAAGGGTACAGAATAATTTAGAATGAATCCTTAAATCTTTGTTTATATTTTTATTACTTCACAAATGATACTTTACTAAGCTGACCTCAAATGGAAACTACATTTTCGCTGGGTACAATTGACTGGACCATTATTCTGATCTATTTCATTTTTGTTCTGGGAATAGGCTGGGCTCTGAAGAAATACATGAAAGACTCCTCGGCTTTCTTGGAAGCAGGCAGGTCCCTTCCGGCATGGGTGACAGGACTAGCTTTTATATCAGCCAACCTGGGTGCCATAGAGATGATCGGGATGGCTGCCTCGGGAGCCAAGTACGGGATGATGACGGTCCACTTCTACTTTATAGGAGCCATACCGGCCATGATCTTCCTGGCCATATTTATGATGCCGTTTTATTATGGATCCAAGGCACGATCGGTTCCCGAATATCTGAAACTGAGATTTGATGAAAAAACCAGGGGATTCAACGCCTTTGCCTTTGCTATCATGACCGTCTTCTCATCCGGTATCTCCATGTATGCGCTGGCACTGCTGGCAACGGTGATTATGCCGCTGCAGATCGACTGGAACATCCTGGGGCTCCATATTGGTGAGTTTGACTTCTACCTAATGGTATCGGCGGTAATCGTTCTGGTTTATATGGTGCTTGGGGGACTCACCTCGGCAATCTACAACGAAGTGCTGCAGTTCTTTTTAATTGTCGTTGGATTTGCACCGCTGGTCTTTGTCGGCTTGAAAGAGATCGGGGGCTGGGAAGGCATCAAGGCCAACATACCCGAAAATATGATGCACTCATGGAAGTTTACCGGTAGTGCCGATGCAAATCCACTGGGGGTTGAATGGTTCGCGGTAATCTTTGGGCTTGGTTTTGTCCTCTCCTTTGGGTACTGGACGACCAATTTCCTGGTGGTGCAGCGGGCCATGGCAGCCGGCTCCATGTCGGCCGCCCGGAAAACGCCGCTGATTGGGGCCCTCCCCAAAATGTTCCTGCCCGCACTGGTGGTGATCCCCGGAATGATTGCACTGGCACTCTCCAACATGGGTGAGCTGGATATTCCCTTAAAAGTCGGAACCGATGTGAAGGATTTTGACAAGGTGATCCCCGTACTGCTGATGAGATACATGCCCATGGGGGTGCTGGGACTGGGAATCACGGCCCTGATGGCCTCTTTTATGTCGGGTATGGCCGGAAATGTCTCGGCATTCAATACTGTATTTACCTTCGATATCTACCAGGCCTATATCAGGCCCGACAAGAGCGACAAACATTACCTGAAAGTGGGAAGATGGACCACTGTGGTGGGTGTATTGGTCAGTATACTGACCGCCTATGTGGCCAGGTCCTTTAACAATGTAATGGACTTCCTTCAGCTGATATTTGCCTTTGTGAATGCCCCGCTGTTTGCAGCCTTCCTGCTGGGAATGTTCTGGAAACGCACCACAGGTCACGCCGCCTTCTGGGGACTGATTGGTGGAACCATTTCGGCTGCACTTCACCATGGGCTCACCCTGCCAGCTGGTGGAACGGTTGGAGTAAAAGGAGGATACTTCGGACTGGTTCAAACCTATCCCAGCGAGATGGCCCAGAACTTCTGGACCGCCATTTACGCCTTCTCAACGGCCCTACTAACATTTGTTATTACTTTGCTTACAAAGAAGCTGAAGACTGATGAGGACTTGAAGGGACTGGTCTACTCGTTGACCCCGAGAATCAAGGATGACTCCAAATACTGGTTTCAGAAACCAGAGTTTATGGCAGTAGTCATTGGTGCAATTGTCATTGTATTAAGTATAATTTTCTGGTAAAAAAGCAAACATGGGATTAGATATAAAAATACCAATCGGATTAATGTTCAGCACCTTTGGACTGATCCTTACTATACTGGGACTTATCACAGCAGGCGACACTGCCATGTATGAGCAATCGCTCGGCTACAACATCAATCTCTATTCTGGTATTGTGATGCTGGTGTTTGGCTGTTATATGCTTTTCACCTCCAGACTGTTTAAAAAGAAGAAGAGCGAAGAGTAGTCTTATACTCTTCGCCTAGTCTCATGCTTTTCTGCCAAAAATTTCACTTGGCAGTCCATCTATCTCGCCCACCTCTTCGGAGGCAAATCCGTTATTAATCAGGATTTTCCGGGATGCAACATTATTCGGATCAGTATTCGCATATACCCTGGTGAGATTGGGATCCGATATAGCAACTTCCAAAAGGGTCTCAGCAATTTCATTTCCAAGACCTAAGCCCCAATATTCGGGCAGAAGCATATATCCAAGTTCTGCCTCCTCAGGCTTCTCCTTAGTAATCTCCAGTTTTGCAAAACCCAGCAATTTCGAGCTAAGCACTTCCAGGACTTTAAAACTCCCGAAAGATTTATGAAGCTCATTGTTCTCTAGGAAATAGTTGAATTTCTTCAACGCTTCCTCTCTTGAAAGAGCCCTTTCGGTAATCATGGCCATTACCTTCTCATTACCTGTCAGGCTATAGAAAGATTCAAAATCGTCTGGTAAGAGTTTTTCCAGGTAAATTCTTGGTTTCATTTTGAAGAGTGCTTTAACGCAACCATTGGTTCATGTTATCTATCTTTAGACAAAGTTATTGATTTGAACCCCAACAATAAACTTCTATGACCCTCTTAAAAAGATTTATATTTCCCCTATTCGCACTTGTTTTAACGGCCTGTCCCTATGTGCCGGACGATTATGAGTTTGAATATACAACCATTGTTACGGAATCTCCGGTAAACCTGGAAGGAATCAACTCCGCGTATGACGACTATAATTCTGACCTGCCTTATCCGCACCAGGGTCAAGAAATCTTTTTTTCATCCAACAGAAAAAGTAAAGGAGTGCATTTTGATATCATCCACAGGTCGCTGTTTCTTTCCTACCATGAAAAAGACGATGTGCTGGATGTCCATTTCGGGCATTCTGGTGAACTCAGCACCTATGAAACAATGCTCTTTGATCTGATCAACTCAACCGACGATCAACTTGGTCCACTATCCTTTTTTGGTCCGCAGGAATACAGCTATTTCTTTTATGCGGACAACCAGAGTGGCGATTTCGACATCTGGTTCACCCATCACCTCAAATCCGATTTTGGTACCTGGAGATCCCAGGAGTGGATCAATGGTCCCGATACCCTCATGGTCATCAACTCGGACAAAGACGATCTCTATCCGAGTATTACCGAAGATCAAACGCGCCTATTTTTTTGCAGCAACAGGGAGAATGACTATTTCGATATCTATAGCATCCAATTACCCGAATCAGCAGAGCTACACGCTTTTATTACAAGTACTGAACCCGGTGAGCCTGTATCGAATACAGTGCTTTCCAGCGAATACAATGACAAGTGTCCATACATTTACGACGATATCATGGTATTCGCCTCAGACAGGGAAGGTGGCCAGGGAGGGTTCGATCTCTACTATTCACTCCTGGAAAACGGTGCTTGGTCCCCACCTGTAAACTTCGGACCGGAAATCAATACGGAATACGACGAATACAGACCCATCTTCTTTTCCTTTTTAAATTACGACTTTCAGAATCTTATGATTTTCTCATCCGACAGACCGGGCGGACTGGGTGGATTTGATCTGTACATGGTAAAGACGGATGGCCTCATCCAGCCCACGTTCAATTAAATCTGAGACGATTTATCCCTTTCTCCAGCCGGCTGAGATTACGAGAATGGCTCCTCCCAGAACTGTCAGAGCTCCAATAAAGCTGAACAGGGAGAAGGTTTCAGGAGCGATCCAGCTTACCTCCATCTTTGATAATATGGCCATAGTGATAAAGGTGATAATGGGATTGAGGGTGATGATCACACTGACCCGGGTGGCCTCGGTAAGTTTGATGGCCATGGCCAGCGAGCCGTATGCCAGTACCGTATTCAGTCCCAGGTAAATCAGTAGATACCAGTGTGCAGCGGGCAGGCCGTGCAACTGACCGAACTTCACCAGGGGAGCCAGGGCAAGGGCACAGGCACCATAGATAAAAAGATTCAGCTGATTTGGAGAGATCCTGGACAACAATGATTTTTGCAGGGTAGCAAAAATGGCCCAGGAAAGTCCACCTCCCAACACCAGCAGCATCCCACGTGTAAAATGCTCTCCACCAGCTGCAAGATCGCGTAACTGCTCCGAGTAGAACAGGCCAATGCCTGAAAGTACCAGGATGAATCCTACAATATGCTTCCAGTTTACATGCTCCCGGAAAATAATAATACCTGAAAGTGCAAAACTTACAGGAGCAATCTGTATGAATACCTGGGAACTGGATGGGGATACATACATGATTCCGGCAATAAATCCCAGGTAGTTCAGGGCCAGGAAAAACGCGGTCACCACCAAAAGAAAAGGGGGACGAAGAAATATCCTGAAATCCGCTTTTCTGAATATCAGGGTCCAGATACTCAGCACCACAAAGGCAATGGCAAACCTGAACCAGACAACAGTGACAGGAGGCAACTCACTGGTGATAATCTTCAGTATAATGGCCATAAAGCCCCACAGCGAAGCAGTGAAGATGGCATAGAGGGCCCCTTTTCGGTTATCTGTTCCCATCTCAGTCGGAATAAGAGGTCTCGGAGACTACCATACGATATCCATCTCCTCGAGCAGGTACTCCGCTCCTGCAAACTTGTCTATGATAAACAGCACATAGCGAATATCTACGGAGATATTGCGGCACAGGGACGGATCGTAATGTACATCGCTCATGGTTCCTTCCCAGTTGCGATCAAAATTGATCCCGAGGAGGCGCCCATCGGCATCCATCACCGGACTTCCCGAATTACCACCCGAAGTGTGGTTGGAGGCGATAAAACAGACGGGCATGGTTCCGTTCACACCGTAGTTCCCAAAGTCTTTGGCTTCATACAGCTCCTTCAGTTTCTCAGGAACAGCATAGTCCACAAAGCCTTCCGTCGCTTTGTCCATGACACCAGAAAGGGTTGTATAGTAATCGTATTCCACGCCATCCTTTGGATTATAGCTATCTACCTTGCCATAGGTAAAGCGCATGGTGAAATTGGCATCCGGATAGAGCATACGATCCTGCTCCATTTCCAGCAGTGCTGCCATATAGATCTGATAGTTCTTTTGCAGTAGATCCTGTAGCTTACCGAAAGCGGGACCCGCTTCTGCCATTAAGAGATCGGAAAACTGCTTTCCAGTAGTCACAACAGGATCCTTCTGAAAGGCTTTAATGCCCTTTTCTGCATCCTTGGCATACTTGTCCATCAAATTTGCGAACTTCTCCGGCTGGTTAAAAACAGTCTTATTATAAAGCGACTCCGCATATGCGCTGTAGTCCCCTTTGTACTTGCCATTGATCTCTTCCTTGCAAGCCGGTGCAAAAGTTGCCGGCATCTGGCTAAAATAGGCCTCCAGCATGGCAGCACAAATCTCCTGGTCCACTGGCCTGTAATAATTTTTATAGAACCCTTCCATGGTTCGCTCAATGCGTTCCCTGGACATACCCTGACTCATCATCCTTTCGATGCGTGAAGCCTGCCTGAAAAGTTCAATGGCCATTACCGATTCATTCATCATATCCATGGCCATCTTATAGGGTCCCATCTCATCGTATAGCCTGGCAAACTCCTCCAGAACACCATCGTATTTCAGAATGCGCTCGCCATCCGCTTCCATCCAGGCTGCAAATGCTGCCTCTTCCTCCAATTTTACATCTACAGCATGGTTCCTTGTTAATCCCAGGATAATACCCTGCCATTTCTTCCAGGCATTGCTTACACCCCTGTATTTACTTGCATATTGTATTCTGACCACATCATCGGCCCTCATATATCGATCCATGATCTCCAACCTGGTGGTCCGAAGTCCGATCTTAACAGGAAGGGAAGTCTCCAGCATGGATCGTACTGCTGCAGAGTAGAGGTACTCGGTGGTAGAACCCGGGTAACCCATTACCATGGTAAAATCGCCTTCTTCAATCCCCCCGGCAGCTATTTCCAGATGCTTTCTTGGTTTATAGGGCTGATTGGAAGGATCAAAGGCAGCAGGTTTGTTCTCTTCATCGGCATAGACCCGGAATACGGAGAAATCCCCCGTATGCCTTGGCCACATCCAGTTATCCTGGTCCGCACCGAAATTCCCGATTGATTCGGGTGGTGCCCCCACCAGTCTTACATCGGTAAATGTCTCATAAACAAACATATAATAAGCATTTCCATAATAAAACGGCCTAACGATAGCACTGTAGTGGTTATCCTCGGTTGCTCCTTTGATCAGCTCACGCATATTGAGTTCCATCTGCTTCTGGACCTCTTCCGGATCCATCTCCCCGTTGATCCCCTCGTCCATCTCAAGGCTTACCTCCTTCATATAGCGAAGATAGGTAACGGTAAGTCCTTCATTGGGTAATTCCTCGTCCCTGTTCATGGCCCAGAAACCATCGGTGAGATAGTCACTTTCCACGGAGCTGTGCCGCTGAATGGCACCATAGCCACAGTGATGATTGGTAAGCAAGAGACCATCGGCAGATATCATCTCCCCGGTACATCCCCTGCCAAAGATCACCAGGGCATCCTTCAGACAATCCTGGTTAATGCTGTAGATATCCTCGGCGCTCAACCTTAAACCGGCCTCCTGCATCGCTTCTATGTTATATCTTTCAAGAAGCATAGGAATCCACATGCCTTCCTCAGCTTTCACCTTTACCATGCCGGCAGTCATTAAAACAGCCACCATCAACAAAATAAATCGTTTCATCTCTTCAGTATTAATTATGATTCACCAATAAATTTCTTTAATTCACTATACACTCTCTGAACAGGAAGGCCCATCACATTAAAATAACTCCCCACGATTTTCTCCACGGCTATATGGCCGATCCATTCCTGTATGCCATATGCCCCGGCTTTATCAAAAGGTCTGTAACGATCCACATAGTGCTCAATCTCTTCGCTGCTAAGCCTGGAAAATGTTACATCGGTTACAGCATAAAAAGATGATTGCGCCTCAGCCGACCGGAGGCATACTCCTGTAAATACCTGGTGCGTATCGCCCGAAAGAAGCATTAACATCTCTACTGCTTCTTCGCGATCAGCAGGCTTTCCCAATTCTTTCTCCCCGTGCCATACAATGGTATCGGCCGTTAGCAGAATTTGCTTGCTTTCCAGCCTCTTTGTGTAAGACTCCGACTTATGTTCTGCAAGGTAGAGAGCAATTGCTCCACCCGAAAGATCTGCAGGATATTTCTCGTCGGAATGCTCGGTTTCAACCACCCTGAAGGTGATCCCCAACTCTTTCATCAGGGCCGATCTCCTGGGCGACTGGGAGGCCAGCAAGATTTCATATGAGTGCTTTGAATCCAACAACTATAAATACTTGAAACTAATCAGGTAGAATACCACCACCGAATAGCCTATCCCGAACAGCATAACCAGCTTAATGAGCATACTGGCACGGTGGTAAGCCCTCTTGTCCCTGGCTACCATCACCTGGATGGCCAGAAGAATTAAAGGCAACAGCAGGAAGAGCGAAAAATAGACAAGGGAGATATAATCAACCGGATCGTCTGAGAAATAAATATACTTCAGTAAGACAAGAATCAAAGCAAACAGCGTTGCAGCAATCAATGCTACCACAAGCATCTTGGTCCAGAAGGGCCCCAGCACGATGGGTACCGTCTTCATCCCGTAAGCATTATCACCTTCAAAATCTTCCGCATCTTTAATAATCTCTCTGATCAGAGTGGTAATGAAAGCAAAAAAACTGAAGGCACTCACCCAGGCAAACAGGTAGTTGAAATCGGCATCGTAGCGGATCATGACCTCTCCATACTCACGGTTCAGAAGGGGAATCTCAAACAGGACCACCATCAAGGGAACCAAAGCGGTAAGAAATGCAACAGTCAGGTTCCCCACCAGAAACTGTTTTTTATAGTTGGTTGAGTAAAACCAGAGTAACCCGGTGGAGAGCATAAAAACGAGGGATAGCGCAGGTAAGCCTACATAAAAAGCCAGATACACACCGATCCCCACTCCTATAATATTCAATATCAAATGAAGAATCATGGCAACCTTTCGGCTGATTGCCACTCCAACTACTACCCGGGTCGGCTTATTGATCAAATCGGCCCGTGTATCAAAGTAATCATTGATAATATACCCCGCAGCCGCAATCAGCATGGTGGAAAAAACCAGCAGTGCAAACTGAAAATCACCAAACTGAAGCTCAAATGAATCGGATGGAAGCAGGGGTTCCATCAGAAGGTAACGCATGGCATACTGCGTGAAGGCAATAATCAGCAGGTTTGGGAACCTGACCAGGCTGAATATGGATAGAATTTTTTTAATCATTACTCTTGACTACCAAGTAAAGGGTTCTCCATCATTCCACCTGCCGTGCAGACGCAGCACCTGTTCCATTACATCGCGCACACAACCCTTACCTCCCTTAAATGGGGAGATATAATGGGCCACAGATTTGACTTCATCCACTGCATCGGCCGGACAACAGGGTACACCTACTGCCTTCATCACTTCGATATCGGGCAGGTCATCGCCCATATACAGCACCTCTTCGGGCTTTAGATCGTACTTAAAAAGAAAATCTTTGAAATCTTCCATCTTATAGGAAGAGGCCAGGTAGATATCAGTAATTCCAAGACCCTTAAAACGAAGGGCTACGGATTGCGTATTACCTCCTGTAATGATGGCAATGGGATAACCACGTTTTACCGCATATTGCAATGCATATCCATCCTTGGTATTCATGGAGCGCATGATCTCCCCGGTGGGATGCAGGTAAACTTCCGGTTTGCTTAATACACCGTCCACATCAAATGCAAAAGCTTTTACGGTCTTCAGTCCTTCTTTAAAATTTGTCATGCAATCAAAAAAAATCAGAGCTTAGCTATTCCCGGGACCTGGTAATATCCCGGCTTATAAAAGTATATAATTTCTCCCATTCCGGATGGTCCTTCACAATTCTCTATGTTTATTCATGGTTTCCAGATCTCCCCGAATAGCGGGACCTGTCCGCCCCTCCACCGTGCCCACTGCTTGAATCTTCTCAAAGGTCTCCTGAAGAAGAGGCTCAAGCATTTGAGGATCAAGCTTCTGCTCGGCAATTAGGCCTTTGGCTATGTGAACCATATGATTGGAGAAGTTATTGGCAAAAACGGCAGCTGTATGAATCACCAGGCGCTTTTCAGAGTTGACCTCCACAACATTCTCATAAACTGACAGCGCCAGTTTCATCACAGCTGTCAGCACCTTCGGCGATGAACCCTCCACCAGACAGGGAACCTGTGCTGGCTCCAGCGGCCGGGATCGGCTAAGGGTCTGTAAGGGGTAAAGCACTCCATATTTTTCAAAGACACCCTGTAAAAGATCCATGGAAAGGGCTCCGGCTGTGTGGAGCCAGATCCCTGAAGTATGGCGGAATTTCTTTGCTACCTCAAGCACTGCCAGGTCGGGTAAACAAAGCATATAAAAATCGGCATCCACAGGCACATCCTCAGGATCTGAAATACCGGGAACTCCCAGCTCGCTGGCCAGCCTCTGCGCCGCTGCCTCCGTTCTTGAGTAAATGCAGCTTATATGATGTCCTGCAGAATGAAAATGCCGGGAAATGTGTGTAGACACATTCCCGGCACCAATCATAACAATATTATAAGAATCCAGCGATTCGATCATCTGGTTTTTAGAAGCAATATTTGTTCTCGTCAATCAGCTGGTCAGCAATCCTTCTACGCGCTTCCTTTACATTCACACCGGCCACCCAGGTAAAATTATTGATCCCTTTCTCTAGTAGATCACGCACCTCGCCATAAGCGAAGGAGTAGGTACTATCCCTGGCAAACTTGGCAATCCTGGCAGCTGCATCATAAACAAATACATCAGCCATATCGCGATAAATCTTACATGCCTCTTCTCCCTTCATGGCCTCCATCTTCTTCAAACGCAGAACCACAGACTCGGCGACATATAACTGGATGATGCAGTCTGAAATGTTGCTCAGAATTTCCTGCTCCGTTACCAGGGTGCGATTGAATTTCTCCGAGGCCGCTTTCAGGAGCATCAGGACCACTTTTTTAAAGTTAGCCACATACTGATCCTTCTCCTCAAACCATCCTTCAGCAGGAGCCGGAATACCATTCATGGCTTTTACCTCCTCGAAGGCCTTCTCTGCAAGTTCCATCACCGGAAGCACTTTCTTGGCAGCTTTCTTCAGGATACTATCCACCAGCAAAAGACGGTTGATCTCGTTGGTACCTTCGAAGATCCTGTTTATCCTGGAATCGCGGTAGCCTTTGTCGATGAACATCTCTGCTGAGAAACCCATGCCGCCATGGATCTGGACACCCTCATCCACTACATAATCCAGGGCCTCGGATCCAAATACCTTCATGGCTGCA
>RCND010002219.1_pt1 | contig 10813 bp, 10 predicted proteins | sample 2041351 | NCBI WGS metagenome assembly RCND01 (sample SAMN09708230, study PRJNA481090) | Marine sediment metagenome, whole genome shotgun sequencing project. | biome: marine sediment; feature: ocean; material: sediment; isolation source: Sewage treatment plant 12B marine sediment (STP12B) ...
CGATGCTAATATATAATAATACCCATGAATAGCACAAAATAATCGTTAAAATGCACAAACCGAATCAACGTTCAAATTTATTATTATTAATGAAATAGTCACATTTTGCTCTATTCATAAAAGACAAAATAGAATATATTTGTTGTAGTTTTATTCCAAAGATTTTTAATGCCAGATAACAATAACACTTATAATAACAGAGAGCTTAGTTGGTTGCAATTCAATGCACGCGTATTGCAGGAGGCTGCCGATGAACAAGTCCCGCTTATAGAAAGACTGCGTTTTCTTGGAATATTCTCTAATAATCTAGATGAATTTTTTAAAGTCCGGTATGCTACCATCAAACGAATTGACCAAGCGGGTAAAGGCGGTAAGAGTGCTTTAGGTGGCATTAAAGCTTCAGAACTTTTAGAAATGATTACCGAAACGGTCATTAAACAACAATCTGAAAGTTTGGAAATCTTGGAACAGATTCAAAAAAGCCTAGAAAAGGAAAATATTTTCATGATCGATGAGAGGGCAATTACCGAAAAAAGGGAAGAATTCATCAAAAATTATTTTTATCAGAATGTAAGCCCGGCACTTGTTACAATTATTCTTAACGACCAAATAGAATTACCTCTTTTGAAGGATAGCGCAGCTTACTTGGCTGTTAAGATGACGTTGACTAAAGGAGAAAATCAGTTTGCCCTTATTGAAATTCCCAAAACAATAGATCGTTTTGTCGTCTTACCTAAAGAAGATGATAAGAGTTATATAATAATGGTTGATGACCTTTTGCGATACTGCTTAAATGATATTTTCAATATATTTCAATACCATAGTATTACAGCACATATGATCAAGATTACTAGAGATGGTGAACTTGATTTTGAAAGTGATGTAAGCAAAAGTTTTATGGCCAAGATCTCGGAGAGTGTAAAACACAGACAAATAGGTGATCCGGTGAGATTTGTATATGATAAGAGTCTCGATAGTGAAATGCTTAAATATCTAATGGGAAAAATGGGAATTGATTCTACAGATAGCATTATACCTGGCGGAAGATATCACAATCGTCGAGATTACATGAAATTCCCAAGTCTTGGAAGGGACGATCTATTGTATGAAAAGATACGGCCTTTGCCGGTCAAAGGACTTAGTTTTGGTGGTAGTATTTTCAAGGCTATTGCTAAAAAAGACTATCTTCAGTACGCACCTTATCACACATTTGCCTACGTAGTTAAATTTTTAAGGGAAGCCGCTCTAGATCCTGAAGTCAAAACCATTAAAATCACCATTTATAGGCTTGCTGAAATTTCGCATGTAGCAAGTTCTTTGATAAATGCTGCTATAAATGGCAAGAAAGTAACTGTTTCGATTGAAATACAGGCACGTTTTGATGAGCAAGCAAATATCGATTACGCTGAACAAATGGAAGATGAGGGAGTTCATTTAGTATTTGGTGTACAAGGTCTAAAGGTCCATAGCAAAATGTGTGTGATCGAGCGTCAAGAAGGAAAGAAAACTAAACGCTACGGATTCATTAGCACAGGAAATTTTAATGAATCCACTGCGAAAATATATACCGATTACACGTTGTTTACGGCAAATCAAAAGATTCTGAAGGACATTAGCAAAGTGTTTGATTTTTTTGAAACTAATTATAAGATTTTTAGATACAAACATATTATCACCTCACCGCATTACACTGAATCATCTATTAACAAACTAATAGACATTGAAATTAATAATGTTAAACAAGGTAAACCAGCATACCTCAAGTTAAAAATGAATAGTATCTCGAGTTACAGTATGGTGGATAAATTGTATGAGGCGAGTAGGGCTGGAGTCCAAATTCAGATGATTGTTAGAGGTATCTGCTGTCTTATTCCTGGAGTACCTGGTATGAGTGAGAACATCGAAGCCATAAGTATAGTGGATAAATTCCTTGAGCATCCACGTCTTTTCATTTTTTGTAATGATAACGACCCTAAAGTGTATATAGGATCGGCTGACTGGATGACTAGAAATATCGAGAATAGGGTTGAAGTAACTTGTCCAATTTACGACGAGGACATTAAACAAGAATTAATAGATACTTTTGAAATTAGTTGGAGTGACAATACTAAGGCTCGACTTCTTAATCCAGAGGAGCCTAACGCCTATAGGCGTAATGGATTAAAGCAAATTCGCTCTCAATTTACAACCTATGATTATTATCTTAATAAATTGGAAGTTGCCTTATGATCAGTATTAAAAAATATGCAGCTATTGATATTGGATCCAACGCGGTACGTTTGCTAATTTCCAATATTATTGAAGAAAAAGGAAAACCACCGCGATTCAAGAAAAGTTCTTTAGTCCGTGTTCCTATAAGACTTGGTGCTGATGTTTTTCTAAAAGAGAAGATATCGGCTCCCAATATTAAGCGAATGAAGGATACCATGTTGGCGTTTAGGCTATTAATGACATCCCATCATGTGGTAAAGTATAAAGCCTGTGCGACTTCAGCAATGCGAGAGGCTAAAAACGGAATGAAGTTGGCAGAGATGATCGCGGAGGAGTGCAATATAAATATTGATATAATCGGTGGTGAGGAGGAAGCTGCTATAATAGCAGCTACCGATTTGCGCGAATACATTGACAACGCAAAAACGTATTTATATGTGGACGTAGGTGGTGGTAGTACAGAGTTCACCGTTTTTCATTTAGGAGAACAAGTCGCTTCAAGGTCTTTTAAGATTGGGACTGTAAGGCTTCTTAATGACATTGTAAAGAAAGAGACTTGGACAGATCTGGAAGAATGGATAAAATCGACGACTAAAGACTACGATACAGTAGATATAATAGGATCTGGCGGTAATATTAATAAGATATTCAAGATTTCGGGAAAGGCCGTTGGGAAACCATTGACATATTTCTATTTAACATCATATTATAACAAACTTAATTCATATTCTTACGAAGAAAGGATCACGGAATTAGACCTTAACCAAGATAGGGCCGATGTGATCATTCCCGCAACCAGATTATATCTCTCTACAATGAAATGGAGTAGTGCTAAATATATTTACGTGCCTAAGATTGGATTAGCAGATGGTATCATTAAAAGTTTATACTACGAAACCGTTTCAAGTAAGGTTTTAGAATAACTTGGCACTTTTTTTGCTTATTTGCTTATGAAAACCCAAGATATGAAAAAGTTAATACTCCTATTTACCTTATTGATCACCTTCTCATTATCCGCACAAGATCAAGAATATGATGTGACTGATTCTGGATATGGTTGTATATCGGGTGATTGTGATGATGGATTGGGAAAGTACGTTTGGAAAAATGGGGATTATTACTACGGAGCCTGGAAAGAAGGGAAAATGAATGGTAACGGCACCCACTATAGATCAGATGGGAGCATTTATACTGGCTTTTACCGTAATAACAAGAAGAATGGTCAAGGGAAGTTAGTAATGGCCAATGGTAATATCTATACAGGGGATTTTGTTGATAATATGGCAGAAGGCAATGGTGTAATGATTTATAATAACAAGACGACTTATAAAGGTAATTGGAGAAATAACAAAAAACATGGTCAAGGGACTTGGAAGCACTTTGCTGGTGACTTGTATATTGGTAATTACCAGAATAACCTTCGACATGGAAAAGGAAAATTCATTTATAAAAATGGCGAGAATTACGACGGCTTATGGTCATTCGGTGAAATGGAAGGCCAAGGGACCTATACCTATCTTGATGGCAGTCAGCAATCAGGTTTATGGGAAAACGGATTGATCGTTAAGCAATGATCATCCATGAATAGTTTCAGATTTGCTCAGGTCTTTCATTATTTGAGCTTCAAAATCCAATAATAGCTCCCATTTTTCATCCACTTCCTTTCGGTCGCCATACTGTCTGGCAAATCCTAAGAACATGGTATAATGATTGGCTTCACTTACCATGAGCTTGTGATAGAACTTAGATAGTTCCTTATCTTCTAACTCTTCCGATAGAAGTCTAAAGCGCTCACAACTGCGAGCCTCAATTAGTGAGGCATAGAGCAATCTATGAATAAGCTGAGTGGTTCTACTTCCTCCTTTAGGAAAAAATGTGAGCAACTTGTTAACGTACGCATCTTTCCTATCTCTTCCTAAAACCCACCCTCGTTCCAGTATACGCTCATGCACCATTTTAAAGTGGCTGATCTCTTCTTGCACCAAAGCCGTCATTTCCTTTACCAGATCCGTATATTCCGGAAAACTCACAATAAGGGATAATGCGGTACTAGCAGCTTTCTGCTCACAAAAAGCATGGTCTGTAAGAATCTCTTCAATATTCTTTTCTACGATATTCACCCATCTTGGGTCTGTTGGTAATTTTAATCCTAGCATTTTCATAGTATTTTAAACTATTGATATAAAGATAGTTATATGTCTAAATCGAAAGTTTTACGTAAAGTGTCAATATTCGGATTTTTCTCTTTAAGTTTCTCGAACTTTTCCATAGGTGTGTAGGCATATTGTTTTTCCATTTCTTCGTTGACACTAATGGAAAGGTTGATGTCAAAGTTATTGAGTGTTTTTCGTAAATGCCCCAAAAGATCATATTGTTGTCTCTCAACTTCTAACTTATTGGTGGCATTCGGGAATTCTAATTGAATACTATGACCTTTTAGTCGAGGCTTATCTATCGAAAGGATTGATGCCAGATTGTATTTCCCTTCTTTTTCCAGCTTCAACACAAATTCGTTCCATGCAGATCGCATTGCTTCTTCTGTAAACTCATCTTTTGGCAGATCCTCTTCATCAATTATCACATCCATTTGCTTGATAAGATGCTCTTTTTTCTTTTTTATACTGCTCAGCGACAAGCCAGATATGCGCTTCTTCTCTTGATTTAAAATGATCTTCGGGCGTTCAGTTACAATTTTTGGAGTGGCTATAGTCTCCTCTTCAGTATCAGGGATATACTTTGTGATATCTGGTTCCTTAACAGTTGCTTTTTCAAGAGCCACTTTTTCAGATTTTGTTTTTGGGGTTTTTATTGTTTCAGGTTTAGATATCTGAATCGGTTTGATACCTCTAGATTTGAAATAAGCAGCAGGAATTATGAAATGTTTACTGTTTTTTTTTTCTCCATCAAAAGTGATAGAGGCAAGTTGCATGAGACTTAATTCAACCAATAACCTTTGGTTCTTACTGGTTTTGTATTTCAAATCACAATCATTGGCTAGTTCAATGCCTTTCATCAAAAAACCCTGGGATGTCTTTTTGGATTGCTCTTGGTATTTTTTCTGTGTTTGCTCCCCAACTTCAAGAAGAGCAATGGTTTGTGGTGTTTGGCATACGAGTAGATCCCTGAAATGGGAGGCAAGCCCCGCAATGAAATGATGTCCGTCGAATCCTTTAGAAAGGGTCTCATTAAATTGGACCAATAACTCAGGAATCTTATTCTCGAGAATTAGGTCTGTCGCTTTGAAATAAGTTTCATAATCGAGGACATTTAAATTCTCCGTAACTGCCTGTCGCGTTAATTCTTTACCTGAAAAACTGACGACACGGTCAAAAATAGACAATGCATCCCTCATTGCGCCATCTGCTTTTTGTGCAATGATATGTAAGGCATCATCTTCGGCTTTAACACCTTGCTGATCCGCAATATATTCTAAATACTCTTTGGCATCTTTAACGGTAATACGTTTGAAATCGAAAATTTGGCAACGAGATAATATAGTCGGGATGATCTTATGTTTCTCTGTCGTGGCTAGAATGAAAATACAGTGCTTTGGAGGTTCTTCCAATGTCTTCAAAAAAGCATTAAAAGCGGCCTGTGAGAGCATGTGAACTTCATCAATGATATAGACCTTGTATTTGCCAATTTGTGGAGGAATACGTACCTGATCTGTTAAATTTCGTATGTCATCTACAGAATTATTAGAAGCTGCATCCAACTCGAAGATATTGAATGCGAATTCTTCGTCATCGGACTGTGTTCCGTCCTGATTGATCATTTTCGCTAAAATACGGGCGCATGTCGTTTTTCCAACACCACGAGGTCCCGTAAAGAGAAGGGCTTGTGCTAAGTGATTATTCTCAATGGCATTCAATAGGGTATTGGTAATAGCACTTTGACCTACAACATCTTTAAACGACTGTGGTCTATATTTACGTGCTGATACTACAAAAGGTTCCATTGAGTTGTTATTATAACAAAGAAAAAAAAATCCCTTCAGAATTCAGAATTCAGAAGCCTGTATTTAAGGTTAGTTATTAACAATTTGCTTAGTTTTGCAACCAAGCAGATTGCCTTATCGCCACGCCTTTGGCGTGGAGGAAAGTCCGGACACCGCAGTGCAATATAGTGGCTAACGGCCACCAGTCGTGAGGCTAGGAAAAGTGCAACAGAAAGAATGTACAGGTTATGCTGTAGTGAAACCAGGTAAACTCTATATGGTGCAATGTCATGTAAACCAGCGTTTGAGTGCGGCACGCACAATGTTGGAGGGTAGGCAGCTCAAGTTTACTAGTAATAGTAAATGTAGATAAATGATAAGGGCTCTTTGAGTACAGAATCCGGCTTATAGATCTGCTTTAATATAAAAACCCTCTTCTAATTCCGAAGAGGGTTTTCTATTTAGCCAATGGTGTTCATCATCTATTTACTTAAAAAAGGAGAATATACTGCCTCCATAATGTCGTGCATTATCAAAATTATTTAAATCTGATAGGTCTGTGTATTTGGAATGTTCGATAATGAGGATGCCATCTTCTGTTAGTAATTCATTGTTGAAAATCGCATTACTTATTTGTGAGAATTCGTCGCGTGTGAAATTATAAGGCGGGTCGGCAAATACAATTGTATATTTTCCAATTGCACGTTCTAAATATTTAAACACATCACTTTTAATGACAGTAATAGGCATGTCAAACTCCTCCGATGTTTTTTCTATGAACTTCACACATCCATGATTAGCATCAACTGCTGTAAGGTTTTCAACGCCTCTTGAAGCAAATTCATAGCTAATGTTCCCAGTACCCGAGAACAAGTCCAACACAGAGATTTCATCCAAATAGTATAGGTTGTTCAGTATATTGAACAGTGATTCCTTAGCCATATCTGTTGTAGGTCGAACAGGAAGCTTTTTTGGAGCTGTAATCCGTCTTCCTTTGTATTGACCTGAAATTATTCTCATAAAAAACTATGCAAAATCACAAAATCATCATTTTCGTTGTCTGGTTGTGCATCATCTGCAAACTTGAAATTGTCCATACGCTTGGCGAAGAATACAAAACGAACATACTTAAATGCAATGGTATATAATTCATTTTTAAAATCTACATCTCCTGTAAATATCAATTCAAATTTCTCGGGGTTCAATCCAAGTTGCTCAGATGTAAAGAGTATGTAATAAATAAAGTCTTCCTTAGTTTCATATTCGAAGGTATTGTATAGCTTGAGTACACCATTTTCAACAACAACTATTTCAAAATGATCATAGGCCACATTAACATACATCTTGGCTTTTGTAGCATTTTTTTCAAGTTTAAGGACTTCTTCCACAAGCACTGAGGAGTGGTGTTTGAATATAAAATCGCCATAATTGCCATATATATAGTTATTGATGTTTACATATGGTACATAGACATTAACACTATCATTGGTTTTTAATTCATCATAAGCAATATAATCGGTCTTGAGGATTTTGGCGTTGAATTTTAAATAATCGGCCAGATACTCTTCATTGAATAATGGCTTAGGTACTAGGCTCGAAAGATCATTTTCGTGAATGACCAATATGTTGTTAAAATCCTCTTGGAGTGCTGGTTCCGAAGTAATAGTATTTTTAAGTAATCCTAATATTTCTATCGGAAGCATTTGTTTTTCCGAATGGCAATGTTTTAAAAATTCTATAGTATTGGTGTCTGGATTTAAAACACAAAAAGAAAGTCCATTCAAGCTAACTTGAATGGACAAAGCTTTAAAAGGTACTATTTCTTTTTTAGTTGTCGTTTTCGCCATATGTTTTTGGCCAGTTACCATTGGTGTTCACTTCATTCATAGATCCAACTTTTAAAGATGGTCCGTTTACACCATCAACAGCAACCACTTGTTTTTCAACAGTAATAAGGTCTTTATCCTGTCCATCGAGGATGACGCTTTTATCAACACTTACTTCAAATACAGGGATTTCTTCAAATCGTCCAGCTTTAAGTTTGAATTTAGCACCTTCCTTACCTACTGGCAGATTCATCATCGTTTTGTAACGATCAGACCCCTTGAATAGTGAATCTTTTATGGATGCATACCCTAATGTGTCTGTAATGGATATTTCCTTAGTGGTGGTAACACCGCCATAACGTCGTGTTAATTCTTCATCAATTACAGTCGAATCTCGTCTTTGAGTGAGCGTGAATTGAGCGGTATCAATGAATTTTACCAGATTATCGAAATTACCGGCAAACTCACCAGTGACTTCTCTATGTGCTAACTGTGCTACTCTAATGTCCTTTAAGTTCTTTATGACTTCAGCGTATCTTTTTTGTACAATTTTATTGAACTGTATAGGCTTATAGACCGAATTAAAGGTTTGATAAGCGAAAAGAGCTATGAGTCCCCAAAGCACCAACATAACAACTGGTTTCAATTTTTGAGGGATGAATTTATTGATTAGCCAAACAATTCCTACCGTAGCTGCTATTGCGACGATAATTAAAAGAATCAAATTCATGTTTAATTTGTTTTAGGTTGAACACAAATCTACAATTTTTTTTTATTCACTAAAACCATTGTTAGTAAAAATCATTTTTATCTTTGGTAAATACACAAAGCTTTCCTAAAATTAATGACTTCAGCGGAATTTTATCACTTAATAAAAAAACAGTTTCCTTTTCAGCCTACATCAAAGCAGGATATTGTATTAAGACAACTTTCCGATTTTATATTATCAAGCTCTAAAGACGCATTGTATCTCTTAAAGGGATATGCCGGAACAGGTAAGACAACCATAGTGGGAACTATAGTAGCTAATCTTTGGAAAATCAAGAAAAGCGCTGTTTTGATGGCCCCAACAGGTCGCGCTGCTAAAGTGATTTCAAATTATTCTGGTAAGGAAGCTTTTACCATTCATAAGAAAATATATTTCCCGAGAAAAGAAAAAGCAGGGGGCATAAAATTCGTATTACAACCCAATAAGCATAAGGATACTATTTTTATTGTGGATGAAGCTTCAATGATTCCTGATACTCCAGGAGACTCAAGATTATTCGAGAACGGGTCCTTGTTAGATGATCTAATGCAGTATGTATATTCTGGATATAAATGTAAACTCCTGCTAATTGGGGATACGGCACAATTGCCACCTGTTAAATTGGATCTGAGCCCTGCTTTAGACGAAGATAAATTAAGTTTGAATTACAATAAGGAAGTCACAAAAATGGAACTTAGTGAAGTGGTTCGGCAAGAAAAGGGTTCTGGTATACTTGAAAACGCTACTAAGATCCGAGAATCCTTGGCTGAAGGCTTTTATGACACATTTCGATTTGATTTAAAGGGATTCGTTGATATTGTGAGGCTTATTGATGGTTATGAGACAATGGATGCCATCAATGATGCATATAGTGCACTTGGAAATGAAGAAACTACAATTATTGTCAGATCCAATAAAAGAGCGAACCTTTATAATCAACAAATTCGTGAACGCATATTGTTCAATGAAAATGAATTGTCTGCCGGAGATTATATGATGGTCGTAAAAAATAATTATTTCTGGTTGAAACCTACGAGTGAAGCAGGGTTTATTGCTAATGGGGATATTATTGAGGTATTGGAGATATTTAATATTAAAGAGTTATATGGTTTTCGATTTGCCGATGTTAAAGTAAGAATGGTGGATTATCCGAAGATGCAACCATTTGAAACCGTTTTGCTATTAGATACAATAACTGCGGAAACCCCGTCACTTCCCTATGAAGATTCCAATCGATTATATCAGGAGGTTCAGAAGGATTTTGAACATGAAACCTCGAATTACAAGAAATTTCTCTCTGTGAAGAATAACAAACATTTCAATGCGCTTCAGGTCAAGTTTTCCTATGCAATTACTTGTCATAAATCTCAAGGGGGACAGTGGAATACCGTTTTTGTAGAACAACCTTATTTACCGAATGGTATCGATAGGGAGTATTTGCGTTGGTTGTATACAGCAGTTACAAGAGCCAAGGAAAAATTGTACCTTATTGGCTTTAATAATGAATTTTTTGAAGAATAAGTCATGACAAGTGACACCGTATTAAGTATTTTCCTAGGTATAGGATTAGCCGCTTCTGTTGGTTTCCGTATTTTTGTCCCGTTATTTGCCTTGAGCTTGGCATCATATTTTAATGTATGGGAACTCAATGAGAGCTGGCAGTGGATTGGTAGTTTAGCTGCTGTTATTGCGTTAGGTGTTGCTACCATAGTCGAAATATTTGCTTACTACATACCGTTTATAGACAATTTATTGGATACCATTGCCCTGCCATTAGCGGCAATTGCCGGCACAGCGGTAATGGTTTCAACCGTTGCAGACCTAAGTCCAGTTGTAACTTGGGCAATGGCCATAATAGCTGGTGGTGGTACCGCAGCAGCTATAAAAGGAGCGTCTAGCGCTACTAGATTAACCTCAACCGCCACCACTGGCGGATTGGGTAATCCGGTGGTGTCGACTGTCGAAACAGGGACGTCAATGATAATGTCTGCCCTGTCGATTTTTATTCCTGTATTGGCAATAATAGGTGTTGCTTTAATACTAATATTCATATTTTGGATTTACCGAAAGATACGACCACGCAAGGCTTGA
>RCND010002220.1_pt1 | contig 10813 bp, 8 predicted proteins | sample 2041351 | NCBI WGS metagenome assembly RCND01 (sample SAMN09708230, study PRJNA481090) | Marine sediment metagenome, whole genome shotgun sequencing project. | biome: marine sediment; feature: ocean; material: sediment; isolation source: Sewage treatment plant 12B marine sediment (STP12B) ...
GAACCACCGATGGAAGCAGCCCCAGTGTGGGAGATGCGGATACAAGGCTGACAGTGCCGAACCAGGCAGTCTGTTCATACTCGTAGTAATCAGCGCTGATCTCTTCACATGCATCGTATGATGTACTGCCTCCCATACCTACGGTGGATACAGGTGCCCCAGCGGTTCTGAAGCTGGATCCAGTGGAGTTATACGATGCTTCCCCTCTTGCAGTACCGAATACACCTTCGTACGAGACACCGTCAGGCATGTTAACTGGAACCTGGACCGTTACCGGATTACCATCAGGGTCGGTTCTTACCTCTTCACATACCGCAACGAATGAAGTGTATTCACTCATTATCTGATAATCGAGAGCCGTGTCGGTTATCTCGTCTATTATATCCTGGTTCTGTTCGATGTAGCCGTAGGAATTGTACATCTGGCGGTTGAGATCGTGTATCTTCTTCCGGGCCCAGAGAGTGGCAATTACATCGTTGTCTTCCTGGTGCGAAGGAAGTACAACCTGAACATCTTCGTTCCAGCGTCTTCCTGCGATAGTACCTGTAAGATTTACTGTTTCGCTTCCAGAGCCATCGTACTGTCCAACGATTATGAGGGGCTCTCCGGCGTACAGGTCAGGAATTCTGGAAGGATATACATCGTGAACATCAAGATCACCCCAGTCGATATTGATACCGACAAGGTAAGGATCGTTGATCTTCTCGTAGATCGCGCCTACCGCTTCGGTGGGATCCTCATTCAGTCCCACGTAGTAAGCATGCCCACGTCCTTCTTCAGCCAGACCTTCGATGAGGTATCTGTTGGGACTGGAGCCGACACCGACACTGAAGAGTCTGGTGTTTTCACCAAGAGTACTCTGCAGCTCACCAAGTATCTCCGCCTCGTTACCAATGAAACCATCGGTAAGGAAAATGACAAATCGCATTCTGTCAGGATCTTCAGGGTAACCAATGGCGGCCCTTACCCCTTCGATCATCATCGTTCCGCCGGTACCGCTCATATTATTGATGAACCGTACACCCTGCTCTATGTTGCCCTCAGTGTTGGTCAGCGGGCTCCTGGACATGCTGCTTGCAACTTCGCTGAATCTCATGATCCCGAAGGTATCGTCTGGGTTCATTCCCTCCACGAACTGTCTGACGGTTTCTTTGGCGACATCCATCGGCTGGCCGCTCATGGACCCGGAGCAGTCAACAACAAAGAACATCTCCTTGGGAGTGATCTCATTTATATCAATATCAGCGTCCGGCTGGAGGATCAGCATGAAGTGGCCGCCCAGCTCACCATTATGCGAGATTACTCCGGTCTGTATTCTGTCAGATGCAGTTGTGTATCTGAGTACAAAATCTCTGTTGGGGATGACATCTTCATCTGTGAGCGAGATAGTTACATTTCCGGTTCTCCAGAGGAGATCAACATCCACTTCGTGATTAATCGATTCGAAACCCACTATCTCGATACCCGGGTTGATGGTGACGGAAAGTTCGATGTCATATCCGGTTCTGGTTCCCTCCGGTACGATCGGAGGGGTAATTCTATCAGCGTCTTCCACTGAAGTTGAAACCGTATCAGTACCGAATATCGTTCGCAAAAAATCACCCGGTGGCACAAATCTCGGTCCCACAACCATGGGGAATACGATCTCGTATTCACCATCATCGTACTCCACAGGTGCTACATAACTGATCTCGATCACAATACTGTCACCCGGCAGGATATTCCCGACACTCTGCGTGAAGATGTTCGGGCGTTCCTGCTCGAGGAGACTTGCGGTCTGACCTGACTCGATCGCCTGCTCGTAGATCTGACGGGCAAGATCCCTTTCGTGGATTTTTCCCTCGATGAATCTGTCACCAATCCACATGTTCATCCTGTCAACCGCGCCGCTCTGTGGGAGAGGGAATGTATAGACAGCCTCTATAGGCTCATCATAGGGGTTCCCATAGACCTGGCGAACGGTCGCCCGCTGGAGATTCCCGCTAACGGTAATTTCCACATAAGTGTGCTCCAGAGGAAGTTCACCTATAACACCTTCTTCTCCAACAACCTGCATCCTGCCTGCGCTCGATTCCTCCCTTGAATCTCCCTGGGAGAAGGTACTTGCCGCAGCAAGGATAAGTACTGTGATGATCAGATATTTCATTCTTTCAGACCTCCGTGTAATGGTTTACTGTTTCCGGTTCTGATACATTGAGGATCGATCAATTATTCCATCATCAATTGTTCTGTTCAGTTAGCTGTGCCTTCAGCAATTCAAGGTTGCAGGTAATCCATCATACGCTTATTTTCCGTTTTGATGTTTTTCAGAAAGGCAATATGAATCTCTCTCTTGTTGTTATCACGCTGAACGAAGAGGACAGCATTCCTCGCTGTATCGGAAGCGTTCCCTTTGCGGATGAGATAATAGTGGTGGATTGCGGAAGCACTGATTCGACTGCAGAAGTGGCTGCGAGCTGTGGTGCAAAAGTGTTGTTCCATGAATTCCAGAACTTTTCAGCTCAGAAACAGTGGGCCATCGAGCAGGCTTCAGGCGACTGGGTAATTTCACTTGATGCCGATGAATACCTGAGCGAAGAACTATCCAATGAGATATCATCGATTGTAAAAAAAGAAACCGTTCACTCAGGGTTCAGCCTTCCTTTCAGAATTCAGTATATGGGCAGACTGATGCGCTTCGGTCCATGGTCCGGTGAGCGTCATATAAGACTTTGCAGAAATGGACAGGCCAGTTTTCCGGATTCGGGTATCCATGAAGGGCTGGAAGTGTCGGGAGGAACCATTGGAGTTATCAGAAAAGGTCATGTGATCCACGAATCGTATTCATCGCTGAGCGATCAGATGGAAAAAATGCTGCGGTACAGCACTCTCTGGGCGGAGGAGGAGTTCGGGAAGGGCAGAAGGTCAGGTCCATTCCGGATTATCTTCAGGCCTGCATGGCGATTTTTTTCTGCATATCTGCTCAGGGGAGGTTTTCTGGAGGGAATTCCCGGGATCGTATCATCTGTTGTTTCAGCATATTACGTATTCCTCAAGTGGACGATGCTGTATGAAATGAGGCGTGATCAATGAAGAAAATTGGAATTATAATCTGTGATCGCTACCGTTCGTGCGCGGGGGGGAAGTGCCTCAGAGCTCTTAGAAACCGCGAAGGAGCCTTCGAACTTTACAGGGGGGAAGAGGCTGAAATTGTGGGTTACACAAGCTGCGGAGGATGCCCGGGAGGCAACGTGGAATACTCTCCCGATGAAATGAAGAGAAACGGAGCTGATGTGATTCATCTCGCCACCGGGCTTCTTGTCGGGTATCCGCCATGTCCGAGGATCGGGCAGTTTACCGAGTTCATAAAAACTGCATACGGGCTGGATGTGATAAGCGGTACACATCCCATACCGCAGAACTACTACCTAAGGCACCAGGAGCTGAATACCTGGAATTCCACCTGGTGGGAAGACACCATCAGGCATGTTCTCTCGGATGAGAAGACACGTCTCGCATACGATTAATTCTCATTCTCGAATTGAATCAGAACACCCGGGAAAACCGTTGCTTCCGAAAGGGCAGTCGTATCTCCCGGCGCATATAATCTGATGGTACAGGGAAGGTCAGCAGGAAGACCGAAATGCAGCGGTCCTCCGTTCTGGCTTGTTGTTCCGCTTCCCCCTTCAATCTGACGCATCAGGGTAACACCCTGCTGTTCAAGTATGACGGTGCATCCTATGCCGGAAGGATTGACTCCTTCTGGAGGATCTACGTTCACAAGCAGCCAGTTGCCGTCTGCTGATACGTTTTCAAGAAGTGTGGGACCATCACCTGAACCCACTATAAGGTCAAGTTTTCCATCAAGATTGTAATCCGCCGCTGCAGCTCCCCAGCCGTTGAAGACCCTGGTTCCGGAAAGCCATGTTACATCCTCAAAAGTTCCGTTTCCAAGGTTCAGGTAGAGAAAACTGCGTCTGCCCGAGTATATAGAAGTAACGAAAAGATCAAGCCATCCATCGTTGTTAAAATCCCCCCATAGAGGATTGGAATGCGTTTCCTCAAACCTGATGCCGGCACTGCTTCTGATATCTGTGAAATATCCATCCCGCTGCTCGTAAAGCATGCTTCTGTCCGAGAGGGTGATGTACCGAGGATGTGCAAGGTTGGCCGAGAAAAGATCCCAGTCCCCGTCGTTGTCAAAATCACCCCAGGCGCTTCCTATCGTATGTCCCCACCAGCTGTCGACATTTACTCCGGCAATCCCTCTCTGGAGTGCGGAATTGACAGCAATTCCGTCTTCGTTCTCCCAGAGGAAATTCTCCTGAAGTCTGTAATTGGATACGAAGATGTCAATATCACCATCAAGATCGAAATCGCAGGGACTCACGCCTCTTCCGCAGAGAGGTTCTTCAAGAAACGGCACCATTCCGATACTGTCACCCGCTTCGATGAAACCATCTGCACTTCCGAGATAGAAAGCGTCTTCGGTACCCGATCCCAGGCCGCCGGCTCTTTCGTAACTGGCAAGGCAGAGGTCAAGCCATCCGTCCGCGTTCCAGTCCAGAAGGGCGACTCCCTCCACACTTGATTCCGTAATAGTGATACCTATACTTTCGGTAACATCTTCAAGAACACCGTTTCTGCTTACGAATACCTGAACAGGGTTGCCTGATGTAATAAGGTCCGGCAGTCCATCCCTGTTGATGTCTCCCCATATCCCGCCGTTGCCCCTGCACGAATCCAGTCCCGCTTCGGAGGTTACATCCGTGAACGATGAACCGCCCATGTTCTGGAAAAGAGAATGTCCCGCGAACAGATCGGGAAAGCCATCGGAGTTCCAGTCGCACCAGGAGACGCGGCTTCCAGCAAGCATGCTGTCCGGACCCAGCAGATGGCTCGCATCAGTGAAAACCGGTCCTTCGTAATCCTGCCGCTCCCTTGCCCACCGCACAGGAGTGGTATCGGGAGGAAGGAGGCTGTCCATAGAAAGAATCGCCTCACCGCTCCACCTGTTCCTCACTTCCCCGGCAGCAGCTGCATCGGCAAAACTGCCCAGAGCCTCCAGGGAATCCCCCTCTTCAAGGTGCAGCGTCCCGCAGAGCCAGTAGAGAGAAGCTTCCGTGTGGTAATCATCAATATTGAAATCCGTATCCGATATGACCGCTGAAAGCTCATTGAGGGCTTCACGCCTTCGGCCCGAACCGGCCATTGCATACAATCTTCTGAATTGAAGACCCGCTTCGAGAGCCGGGCCAGTCAGCTGCCATTCTTCATCCGGCATTCCCTGAGGAACCCATCCTTCCCGTACAAGGTAAAGACCCCTTTGGGCGAGAATCAGTGCTTCCGACCATGATGAATCCCTGTCTATATGCAGAGCCGCACCGCTGTGGCAGGCCCGTGGGTTTTCCGGACAGGCTTCAAGCCAGTCATTCAGATAGTTTTCCCAGTTTGAAGAATCAGCAGTTTCCAGAACCGAAGAAAGCGTATACTGCCAGGCAAGGCTGCTCCATAGGTCCGATCTGTCTCCCCAGTCATTAAGGAATTCCGCCAGAACAACTATGCTTGCAGAATCATCGTACCAGACCGGGTAAAGCCTTTCATAAAATTCCCAGCCTATTACTTCTGAGGCTTCAGCAGACTGGGGAAAATCATCTACAAGAACCTGCACAAGGCTGTCTGCGAGCAGGCTGTCTTCAAGTAAGCTTGAAGATTCTATCAGCGATATCAGATCCTCCGGTCCCCATGAGAGGACGCCCTCCGATTCCAGTATCTGCTCCCTTAGAAACGCTGCTGTCAGGGAAGGGTAATGGTCCGCTCCGGAAGCCACAGATTCCCACATCGCTGCGAAAAGTCCAGCAGAGGGATTTTCGTTGAAAGCCTTCTCAAAGAGCACGGAAGCCATGGAAAAATTACCGGCATCACGAAAAACCACCGCCTTCAGTGAATCGGAATCGGCAGCTGCATCAAGTGCTGAATCAAAATCTCTTACGGAAAGGTAAGTCTCGAAATCGCTATCGGCTGTCATGAGAAGGATGGATATAGCCAGGGCGGTAAAATACATAATCTCTCCTGTATCTTCCAGGATGGGAATCCAATCAGGCTGGTCAGAGTACGCTGAAGTTCACAGATTACCAATTGCATTGTATAATGTCAACATCGAACTGCTTATCCGCGATATTTCGGATAACGTTTTCAGGGCGGCCGAAGTCTGGAGAAATATGACAAGAAAAGGACTTGTTCGAGAAGTAAAGGGAGATGAAGCTCTCATCTGCCCCACAGATGGAAATGAGTGCGATTCCTGCGAAGCAAAGCATGCGTGCCTTTCCCTGTCCGGCGGCAAGGAGAGAAATACTGATTTCTGGATGCCCAACGACCTTGGCGCTTCTCCGGGAGATCTGGTGGAGCTTGAACTGAGATCCTCCGCATCTCTGACCATAATCGCTTCAACTTTTCTCCTTCCCGTTTTTCTCCTGTTCGCAGGATACCTGTTCATGATGGATGGCACCGATCTCCATAGAGCTCTGGGGGCAGGAGCAGGACTTCTTGCCGGAATCGTGTCTGCTATCGTAATCAACAAACGGCTGGGAGCGAAAAAAGGCTACAATATGCAGATGACGAAAATACTTGAAAGAGCTGAAACTGATACTGCCGGGAGAATTACTTCTGGTACTGAGCTGGAAGGAAATAATGATGATTGATGAGATGAGAGGCCAGACCGAGCGGATCGTCGGTCAGCTTAAATTCCGCGGAGTGGACTATGGTGATGCGAGGGTTGAGACTACAGACCTTGAAAGCTTGACATACAGGAAGCAGAGACTGGCCGAATCGGATTTTCAGGCCACACAGGGGATTGGTATCAGGGTTCTTGTAAAAGGATGCTGGGGTTTTGCTTCCTGCAGCGGATTCGATTCAGATCTGGTAGAAAAAACCGTTGACAGAGCTGTCTTGATAGCCCGGGCAGGAGCCGGTGTGATGGATGGCTCTGTGAGGCTCTCGGAAGAAGTTCCTTCGATCGGGCATTACGATGGACCATGTGAGCGGAACCCATTTGAAATTCCCAGATCGGAAAAACTTGATCTTCTCGCCAGAGCTGCCGACATAATGCACGCATCGAAGCTTATCAATATGAGCTGGAGCCGTCTTCGATTCGAGAGGAAGAGAAGAGCTTTCGGCAATACTGAAGGCACACTGGTTACTTCCGATCTGGTTTTTTCAATGCCGGATATCATGGCGTACGCGGTTCTGAATGATGACATGCAGAGCAGAGGTTTCCAGGAAGGCGCGAGGATTGCCGGCTGGGAGTGGATCGAACAGGCCGACTTGCTTTTCTGGGCTGAGAAATCAAGGGAGGAAGCGATAATGAAGGTCAAGGCTCCCGAAAGCCCCTCTGGAGTGATGGATCTTGTCCTGGACGGGACTCATCTCAGCCTGACAATGCATGAATCGGTTGGCCACCCTACAGAAAGCGATAGAGTTCTGGGATGGGAAGCAAGCATGGCCGGGCGGACCTTCCTCCATATTGATGATCAGGAGAAACTGAAGTACGGTTCTGAGATAGTCAATTTTGTCGCGGATAACACAATGCCGTACGGAGTCGCGAGCTGGGGCTGGGACGATGACGGTGTACCAGGTCAGAAATGGTACACGATCAAGGATGGGATCTTCCAGCAGTTCGGTTCCGTCAGAGAAACCGCTCTGCTTGTCAACAGAAAACACAGCACCGGATGCTGCAGGGCTATGAATTTCGCCAGTTTCCCGATAAACAGACAGCCTAACTTCTACCTGGAACCGGGGAAAGAGTCCATTACACCGGGCGATTTGATTTCCGATGTGAACAGGGGAATCTATATAGAAGGACGCGGATCCTTCAGCATCGATCAGAGAAGGATAAACTTCCAGTTCGGCGGCGATATGTTCTGGGAGATAAAAAACGGAAAAAAAGTTCAGCCCCTGAAGAAGGTTATCTACCGATCTAAGACAAGGGATTTCTGGGGATCCTGTGACGGTATCGCAGATGACAGATCTTTCAAAACCATGGGACTTCTCACGTGCGGAAAGGGAGAGCCTATGCAGTCTGCCAGGATGACCCATGGAGCAAGCACATCAAGATTCAGGAACATTGAAGTAGGAAGGGGTGCGGAATGACCAGGGACGAACTTCTGGAGATAATCGAAACTGTTCTTGAAAAGGCTGAAGCCCCCGACGTTGTTGCCACTTTGACTGAAAACAGGGACGCAGCTGTGAGGTTCGGCCAGAACAGAATAACACAGAACATGGATACATTTGAACGTAAGCTCCGGATCACCCTGGGTGACGGCTCCCGAAAAATTGTTTACTCAACCCATAGAGTAGACATCGATGCAGTCCCGGAGATTCTTGACAATGCCATGGATATACTGAAGACCGCTTCCCCCGATCCCGAGTACATGCCGCCTGTACCAGCAGGTCAGGTATACCCGGTTGTAGATGCATGGGACAGCTCGACCGCTGAAGCGGATCCTGCAGGGAGAACTGAAGCTGCCGCGAGGGCGATAAACACTGCAAAAAAGAACGGAATGGAAGCAGCAGGCCTCGTCGGCATGAGTTATGAGAATACAGCCATCGGCACTTCTACCGGCAATCTTTCGCATAACAGGTCAACGGACGCCTACATGAGGCTCACGATGGACAGGGGTAAGCCATCCAGCTTCAGACTTCTGAGCTCGGAGGCCTGGGATGACCTTCCTGTGGACAGCGCGATAGAAGAAGTGGCACTGGAAGTCGAAGCAGATGAGAATCAGAGGGAGCTTGAACCTGGTGAATACAGGCTGATATTCGAGCCCCAGGCTGCCGGCGACCTTATCCCGTATATAGCCTGGTCAATGAATGCCAGACCCGCCGACGAAGGACTGACAGCCTTTTCGGGCAGGCAGGGTGAGCTGGTCACAGGTGACAATTTTACAATGACAAGTGAAGTCAACGGTGTTCTTAAGGGAACCCCGTTCAGTGGGGAGGGGCTTGCATCCAGTGATGCTGTATGGATCGATCGAGGCAGGCTGGTCAATCAGCCCTGCACGAGATACTGGGCAGCTGAAACTGGTCGTGAACCTCTTTTCATACCCGGAACCCTCGCACTTTGCGGAGCTTCAGGTTCCATAGGGGATCTTATCAGCAGTACTCCGGGCAGGGCTCTGCTTTTCAGGAGATTCTGGTACATCAGATTCGTTGATCAGAAGGAACTGAGCCTGACAGGCATGACGCGTGACGGTGTCTTCCTGGTCGAGGATGGAAAGATAGTGCATCCCGTTGAGGATTTCAGGTGGAACTGGAAGCCTCTGGACCTGTTTTCAAGGATTGAAAAACTCGGTACTGCAGAGCGGAAAGGGCAGCTCAGCGTTCCGCCGATGGTAATAGGACCAACTGCGCTGTAGCCGGAATGAAGTCCGCAATCGAAATACAAACAGGAGGATAATAATGGCAGAAATTACTCTTAAGGGTAACCCTGTGCAGACATTTGGTGATCTTCCCGAAGTTGGCACTAAGGCTCCGGACTTTGAGCTGACCGGCAGCGACCTTTCGGAATTCAGGTTCAGTGATGTTTCGGGAGGGACTGTCATTCTCAATATTTTCCCGAGTCTCGACACGGCGGTCTGCGCCATGTCGGTCAGGCGCTTCAATGCTGAAGCTGCCGCGCGGCCCGGTGTGAAATTGCTCTGCATTTCCGCAGATCTTCCGTTCGCTCACGCAAGGTTCTGCGAAACGGAGGGTATAGATAACGCTGTAAACCTTTCCAGCTTCAGATCGCCTGATTTCGGCAGGGATTACGGGGTTGAGATAACCACAGGACCACTCAGAGGGCTTCTATCCAGAGCGGTGGTTATCGTGAATAAGGATGGATCAGTTCTTTATACGGAACAGGTCCCCGAGATAGGTCAGGAGCCGGATTACGAGGCTGCGCTGGCCGCTCTGCCGTGACATCGCAGGTTTACCAGATGAATCTGATTCCCCAGTAGGTTTCGCCGTCCAGTGACCGGAACGGCTGCGTGTCGCTGAAGTAGTGTGTTATGTGCGCTTCAAAGGTTCCTGCTGGTGCATTGTAGGCAATATAGAATTCACCTTTGTGTTTCGATGAGCTTGCGCCGTCGTTGTGGAAGAAGAAATCCGATCTGTACCGCAGGCCTGAAAGATATGAACGCCATGCAACGCCTTCAAAATCGAACATTCCGTGCATAGACCAGTTGAAATCGTGACCTTTCTGGAAAGTATCGCTTCTGGGGCGGTAGAACCCGATGGAGAACCAGCCGTCAGGCAGGCCAGCTGGTAGAAAATCCAGACTGTCAGTGTACCCGGGGGTGGGCTCATCCAGAACAACTCCGAGTTTGATGGTGTTCATGTACTCCGAAAGTGTGTCCGCCATGTCTATATTGTGAAAACACTCATGATCTGTATAGATCCTTAGAAGGAGAGGATCCAGCTGGTATCCGAACTGGGTCTTTATATTCCAGTGGCCGCCGTAGATGTTGAACTTCATCTCGGGGCTGTTCCAGCTTTCTCCCATGTATGTTTCCATCGCAAGCCCAAGGCGCCATGAGAAGCGGCCGATCCTCAGTACAGTTATATCGGTTTCAATGTTGCTGTAAATGAAGTGCTCGATGTTCTGGTTAAAGAAGCTGTAGGCTTCAAGTACACCGGTGGATTCCATAGGGAATTCCACAGGGGCTGAAAACAGAATTGCAGCAAGCAGAAAAGTACTCATGATGACCTGCCTTTGGAATTAGATGTAACCGGAATATAAATCTCAGCTGTTCTGTAGGTAGTCCAGAAGATTCGTCTCTTCTGACGGGGCATCTTC
>RCND010002221.1_pt1 | contig 10813 bp, 10 predicted proteins | sample 2041351 | NCBI WGS metagenome assembly RCND01 (sample SAMN09708230, study PRJNA481090) | Marine sediment metagenome, whole genome shotgun sequencing project. | biome: marine sediment; feature: ocean; material: sediment; isolation source: Sewage treatment plant 12B marine sediment (STP12B) ...
AGCACCGACGACTGACTCATTGCTTCGGTCTCGATGCCCCGGTGTTCATTGTTTAATGTCGCCATCAGGTACTGCTATCAGGCTTCGAGCGAGAGGAGCTGCTCAACCAGGCGAAGTTGAAATTGTTCAGTCAGTGATTTTGGGCTGGAACTGTTCCACCCACAAAAGGGTGGCTCCGGCGACTGCAACCGGCATGGTGATGAAGTTGACGATCGGAATACTGGTTAGAACCATTACGCCTCCGCCGAAGCCGAGTGCGATACCCCGGCGCTCGCGCAATTGTCGCTTCTCTTCGTCGAACACAATATCATGATTGCCCATCGGGTAATCGAAGTATTCAAGCGAGAGTAGCCAGGACCCGAAGACGACCCAGAGTATCGGTGCGATCAAGTTGATCACCGGTATCAGGCTGATCAGGAACAACCCTAACGCCCACACCAGGATATACACCAACTTACGCAGCTGTGAACCGATCGCATCCAATGCCATCTGCGCAAAACTCAAATCCGACGAAAGTGCCTTGCCGGTGAGGTGAATTTCAATTTTTTCCGACATTAATGCGTTAAAGGGTGCGGCAACAATATTCGCCACCGGGGTGAAGCAGAAAAACACGGTGATCGCAGCGAGGCTGCCAAAGAATAGCCAGATAAACCATTCCAGAAAATCCAGAAACCCGGGCACAAAAGACATCATCCACTCGACAAATGGCACAAACTCGCTGTAGCCATACCAGATCAGGGTGCCAAAAAGCAGCAGGTTGATGCTAAGGGGGATTATGACATAAACGCGCACACCGGGCTGATTGAGCAGGCGGGTGCCGCGTGCCAATGCCTGGATACCGATAGTGATGTCGCTAAACATGCTCTGACTCTATGCCAGATCAACCCGCTCGGGTGCCTGCCAACCTTCGGCTCGATGCTCGACGACAATGCGGGTATAGACTCCACCGCGCACGTTGAAATCAGCATTGATTCTCATGAAACGAGGGCTGATGGCGGCGACCAGATCAGTTAGCATCTGGTTGGTTACCGCTTCGTGAAACGCACCCTGGTCGCGATACGACCAGAAATACAGTTTCAATGCCTTCAGCTCCAGGCATAGCTGATCCGGCACGTATTCGATATCGATGGTAGCGAAATCAGGCTGACTGGTTAGCGGGCACAGACAGGTGAATTCGGGGGTGTCGATATGGATCGTGAAATCACGTTCAGGATTAGGATTGGGAAAGGTATCAAGGGCCCTGGAGGGTTGGGTGCTCATATTGATTCTCGTTTTGAAACTGGTTGCGTCATTGGAGTCGGCGCATTAGCGGTATGTCTCGGCGAGCTATTATATCCCTGCGCGTATAATAGGCAATTTTTTGGTCGGTTTTACTGCCGATATTCAATCCAAATGATATACTCTTGCGGCTAAAATAAATCGTGGAAATTGCCGCCCGAATGCGTCTCAGTCAAATCAAGATCGCCGGATTCAAATCGTTTGTCGACCCCAGTAAGATTAGCTTCCCCGCTAACATTACGGCTATCGTTGGCCCCAATGGATGTGGTAAATCAAACACCATCGACGCCGTGCGCTGGGTAATGGGTGAATCCTCGGCGCGTAATTTGCGCGGCGAGTCGATGGAAGATGTTATTTTCAGCGGTTCCTCCGGGCGGCAACCAGTTGGGCAGGCATCTGTGGAACTGGTATTTGACAACTCCGACGGCCGAGTTAAGGGCGAATACGCGAAGTACAACGAAATATCCGTCAAACGTATTGCTACACGGGTAGGTAAATCCAAGTATTTTCTCAATAACACCCGCTGTCGGCGGCGTGATATCGCCGATATTTTCCTCGGCACCGGCCTTGGCCCTCGCAGCTATTCCATTATTGAGCAGGGCATGGTCAGCCGCATCATCGATGCCAAGCCCGATGAGTTGCGTGTATACCTCGAAGAGGCTGCAGGCATATCCAAGTACAAGGAACGTCGGCGCGAGACGGAAACTCGCATTCGTCATACTCGTGAAAACCTGGAACGCCTGACCGATCTGATCGATGAAATCGACAAGCAATTGACTCGATTGGATCGCCAGTCGAAGACAGCCGAGAATTATAAGCAACTGAAGCAAGACCAACGTCGACTCGAAGCTGAGAGCCTGTTGTTGCAGAAACGAGAATACGATAGTGAGATAGAAGGGCAGCAACGACAACTCGCCGAGGCTGAAACTGCAATGGAGCAGCGCACTGCAGACTTGCGCGAGACCGAACGCGAAATTGAACAGGGGCGACAAAAGCTCACTGAAGCCAACGAGCAGCATAATCAGGTGCAAAGCCAGTTCTATCGCCTGGGTTCCGATATTTCCGGGAAAGAGCAGGCCATCGAACATCAGAAAAATTTGCGCCAACGCAGCCACGATGAATTGACCGGTCTGCAGCAGTCATTGCAGGAAGCGGAGAAAATGCTGCGCGATGACGGCGAGCGCCTGCGGCAACTGGAGCAGGAACTTGGTGACATTACGCCGCAACTCGATACCGGCAACCAGCAATTGCGCCTGCAGCAGGAGAAATTGGACCTGGCCGAAATCAAAATGCAGGAATGGCAGGATCTCTGGGATCAGTTTCGACGTGAATTCCACCAGGTTCACGAATCGGCGCAAATCGAGAATCGCGGCATCGAGCACATTGAGCGGCAGGTGCAACGCACCGAGCAGCAGCGTGTCCGCTTGCAACAGGAACTGGATAACCTGGACATGTCGGATGCGGTGCGTGAAATCAAAGGTCTTGAATCTTCGATCGAAACCCAGGCCGAGGAGTATGCGGCGACTCAGGTGCAGGCACAGCAGCGCGCTGACCAGGTTCAGGAGTTACGCAGTAGCTGTGAACAAAGCGCTAATCAGCTGGATGAAAAACGCAGCCAGGTGCAAACTCTGCGTGGACGCCTGAGTTCGTTGGAGGCATTGCAGCAACATGCGCTCAGTGAAACCAACGATACCGTTAAACAATGGCTGGCCAGTAACGAGATCGATTCAAGCAGGCGCCTGACCAGCCTGCTCAAGGTTAAAGGCGATATCGACAAGGCTGTAGAAATAGTACTGGCTCCATTTCTCGGTGCCTATAGCGTTGCTGTCGGGCAGTCGATCCCGGATTCTATCGTGCCGAAACAAAATCTGGCTTTGTTTGATCGCGATCCGATACCGTCGGGTGGTACCTATCGAGACTGGCCGCGCCTTGTTGACTACATCGATTGTGATATCGATCTGGCGTCTATTCTTGATGGAATTTATCTGTGCCAGGATATGTCGGAACTGCGCGCCAAACGCTCACAATTACATGCCAGTGAAAGTCTGGTGACGCCGCAGGGGCTTTGGGCCGGCCGTAACTGGGTGTTGCAGCTAAGTGAGGAAGACGAGCACGCAGGTACGCTCGCACGCGCGCAGGAAATCGAGAGTATTCGCACTCAACTGGAGCAGATTACCGAGACAGCGATGGAGATGAAGTCGCGTTACGATGATGACCGGCAGCGTCTTGTATTGCTGGAACAGGAATGGGACAGTGACCAGAAGTCGCTTGCGCAGTTGCAGCAACAGTTATCCGACATACGTCAACAGTTGAGCACTCGTCAGAGTCAGGCGGAGCAGGTGCAGTTACGTCGAGGGCAGTTGCAGGTTGAACTGGGCGAGCTTGAGGAGTTAAAGGCTGGGCATGCCAGCGAACTTCAAGCCAACAGCAACAAACGCAACGAATTCCTCGAGCAAATCACCAGCATGAGTGAACTTGAGGAAGGGCTAGTAACGCAAAAAGCCGAGCGTCAACAGACGCTTGTGGAATCACGTGAAGCTTTGCAGGCTGCGCGGGACGCCACCCATCAGCAGCAGATGCGACTGCAATCCCTGCAGACCGAACAGCGGGCGGCACAGTCGAATGTGGATCGTGTGCGCCAGCAGGGAGATCAGTTTGCCACCCGTATCAAGGAACTGGATAGTTTCATCAATGGTGGAGATGATCCAATTGCCGGTCTTGAAGAGGAATTACAGATCCTGTTGCAACAGCGCAATTTGAATGAGCAGGAGTTGAACCTGTCGCAGAAAAATGTGGGTGAGCTCGACAGCCACCAACGGGAGCTCGAAGGCGAGCGCAACAATCGCCAGCAGCGGGTCGATGAGTTTCGCAACCAGCTGGAACAGCAACGACTTCAGCAGCAGGAAGCCAGGGTTCGTTGCAAGACGATCGAAGAACAGCTGCAGAAAACTGGGCAGGATATCGATCAGCTCGGTGAGAATCTTGATCCCGAGGCTGAATTGTCGCAGTGGTCACAGCGACTCCAGACGCTTAACACCCGTATCGACAGGCTGGGCCCGATCAATCTTGCGGCGATCGATGAGTTTAAAGAACAGGCAGAGCGCCGTCAGTACCTCGATGCGCAGAACCAGGATCTGATTTCAGCGCTGGACACACTTGAAAGCGCTATTCGCAAGATTGACCGCGAAACCAAGGATCGTTTCAAGGAAACTTTCGATCAGGTCAACCAGCGCATGTCGGAACGCTTTCCAAAGCTGTTCGGTGGTGGTGAAGCGCATCTCGAAATGACCCAGAATGATTTGTTGAATACGGGTGTTTTGATCATGGCGCGCCCGCCGGGAAAACGTGTAACCAACCTGCAATTGCTTTCAGGTGGTGAAAAGGCGCTGACCGCGGTTGCTTTGATCTTTGCTATTTTTGAACTGAATCCGTCGCCTTTTTGTATGCTTGACGAGGTCGATGCGCCGCTTGATGACGCGAATGTCGGTCGATTTTGCTCGATGGTCGTGGAAATGTCCGAGCAGGTACAATTCATCATGATTACCCACAACAAGATTACCATGGAGATTGCTCAGAATTTGACCGGCGTCACCATGCATGAACCCGGGGTGTCACGCCTGGTGTCGGTCGATGTCGGTGAAGCCGTGGTACTCGCCGGAGTCCAATAATGGATGCCGCTACCTTCCGCTGGGTACTGATTGTTATTGCGTTGTTGATCGCTGTTGCGATCTACTTTTATGGTAAGCATCAGTCGCGTCTGCGCCGGCGCAGTGCAATCGATACGTTTACCCGTGATGAGATTGATTCCGCATTCGTCGAAGATGAGCAGTTACGATCTGAAATGGATAATCTTAACCAGATTCTGCGAGAGAACGAGGCAGATGAAAACCTGGATGATATACAGATCAATCCTGAGCGGGATGTGCAGATGACTCCGTTTGCGTTGCCCGATCCCGAGATTCATGTGCACTCGGAGATCACCCGGCGCGATTCGGCGCGTTTGATCAATTATCATTTACGCCACGATGATTTTCGCCTCATCACCGGCGCAGAAGCTTTCGCTGCCGTGCAACAGCTTGGCCTTGAGTTGAATGATCACGGGTTACTCGAATATCGTGAAGAAAGCGCCCTGGGATTTCAGGTTGCCAGCCTGACGGCACCGGGTGATTTCACCCAGATCGAGGAGCTCGATTTCAGCACGCTAGGGTTTAATTTATTTATTGATCTGGATAATTCTGAAAATTCCCCGCAAGCCTATGAACTGTTGCTAAAGAAAGTCGATGAACTGGTGCGCGTTCTGAATCTCAAAGTGTATATGCCCAGCCAGGATCTGCTCACCATCAGTGATGTCACTGACACCCGCAAGAGCCTGCTGGATTAACCATCGATTTGAATTAAGATGTCTACTCTCCAATCGATCATCGCCGAGGTCTGCCAGGTGCGCGCAGAGCTGGAGCAGCATAATTACAATTATCATGTGCTCGACACACCGCAGATTACCGACCAGGCTTATGATCGATTGTTTCGCCGATTACAGCAGCTGGAGCAGGAAAATCCAGAATTGCTGAGTACCGATTCACCTACCCAGCGAGTGGGTTCGGTCCCCGCCAGTCATTTCGAAACCGTGGCGCATGAAGTGCCGATGCTGTCGCTTGATAATGCCTTTGACGATGACGAAATGCTCGACTTTGATCGCAAGTTGCGAGATCGCCTGGAACAGGACGGGAAGCTCAGCTATTGTGCTGAACCCAAGCTGGACGGCCTTGCTGTAAGCTTGCTCTATGTGGCGGGTGAACTGGTGCGGGCCGCGACTCGCGGTGACGGACGAAGTGGTGAAAACATTACCGCCAACGTACGTACAATCAAGTCCATTCCACTGACTTTGAGAGGCGATGCCCTTCCTGATCGAATTGAAGTGCGTGGGGAGGTCTACATGGAGGTCGAGGCATTCGCGGCACTCAATCGTGCCCAGCTTGAGGCCGATGGCAAGGTGTTTGCCAATCCCAGAAATGCGGCTGCAGGCAGCTTGCGATTGCTGGATTCACGCATTACCGCGAGTCGGCCGTTAACTTTTTGCAGTTATGGCATTGGGCAGATGGAAGGTGCAGATCTACCCACGAGCCAGTATCGGCAAATGCTGTATTTGCGCGAAATTGGCTTTCCGATCAGCCGCCTGATCGAGCAACTTGATTCGGTTCACGGTTGTATGGAGTATCGCGAGCGAATACTCAACGCGCGCGCGCAACTCGCCTTTGATATCGACGGTGTGGTGTTCAAGCTGGACGATATCGCGATGCAGCGTGAGGCCGGGTTTGTGTCACGTGCGCCGCGCTGGGCCATCGCTTACAAGTTTCCCGCGCAGGAAGTGATGACACGATTGCTGGATGTTGATTTCCAGGTCGGTCGAACCGGAGCCTTGACACCGGTCGGGCGCCTGGAGCCAGTCGCGGTTGGTGGGGTCATGGTGAGCAATGCCACCTTGCATAACATGGATGAGATCGAGCGCAAGGACGTTCGTATTGGAGATGTGGTTATTGTACGCAGAGCCGGTGATGTTATTCCCGAGATAGTCGCACCCGTGTTGCAACAGCGCGAAACTGAGCTCAAGCTGCCGCAAATGCCTTCACATTGCCCGGTCTGCGGCTCGGAGGTTGTGCAGCAATCGGGTCAGGCAGCTTATCGTTGTGTCGGTGGATTGTTTTGCGCGGCGCAGCGCAAAGAGGCGATCAAACATTATGCTTCACGTAAGGCGCTTGACATCGAAGGCCTTGGTGACAAATTAGTGGAGCAACTGGTCGAGCAAAATCTTATCGATTCGGTTGCCGATCTTTACAGTCTGACGCTGGAACAGCTGGCGGGGCTTGAGCGTATGGCCGAGAAATCAGCACAGAATTTGCTGGCAGCCCTCGATAAGTCAAAAAAAACCACTCTAGCCCGATTTATATATTCACTGGGTATTCGGGAAGTCGGCGAGGCGACTGCAGAGTCACTGGCAAGCTACTTTGGTGATGTATCATCATTACTGGATGCCGAGTTAGAAACCCTGCAACGTGTCGAAGATGTCGGTCCGGTGGTTGCTGAAAATATCCGCCACTTTTTTGATCAACAGGTAAATAGGGATATAGTCGACAGGTTGCAGCAGCAGGGCGTTAACTGGCCAGCCGGAGATCCCGGGCAGCAACAGCAGGAGCAGACGCTTACCGGCAATATCTATGTGATAAGCGGCAGTCTCGAAGGTATGAGTCGTGACCAGGCAGCCAGCTTGCTGAAAGCGCGTGGCGCCCGCGTGAGTGGCAGCGTGTCGGCGAAAACGACGGCATTGATCGCCGGTGAAAGCCCCGGTTCCAAGCTGGCGAAGGCCGAGGCACTCGAGGTTGATGTGATCGATCAGGACGGCTTTAATCGGCTCATCGAAGATTCCCGGTCCGCTGATACATCATGATATTTGATGATGCAAAACAGGCTGAACTCAGAAAGTATGCCTACGCAGTTTATATTTTGCAGGCCTTGTATTTTGTGATGCTGATAACACCTGTAGTGGGAGTGATTATCAATCACGTTAAAGGTGAAGACGTGCGTGGCAGCTGGCTGGAATCACATTTCAGGTGGCAGAAGTCAACCTTCTGGTTTGGTCTGATGTGGACTGTGCTGGGAGTAATCACTACGCCGATCTTGATTGGTTACGCGGTGTTGGTCGGTGTTACTGTCTGGCTTATTTACCGTATTGCGCGCGGCTGGATTTATTTGGTGGACGGAAAGGAAATGTACCTGCAATCAGGTGGAGAATCGAATGAGTAACGAACAGGAATGGAAGGACAAGCTATCCGTGGAGGAATATCGAGTTTGCAGAGAGAAGGGCACGGAGCCACCTTTTAGCGGCGAGTATTACCATAATCATGATGCCGGTAACTACCTGTGCAAATGCTGTGGCGAAGTTTTGTTCGAGTCATCCCACAAGTATGACTCGGGATCAGGCTGGCCTTCTTTCGATCGTCCGGTGAACCAGGAGGTGATTCGTTACGAAGAAGATGCGAGCCTTGGTATGGGTCGCGTCGAGGTATCCTGTAATGGCTGTGGTTGTCATCTCGGGCATGTGTTCGACGATGGTCCGAGTGAGAGCACGGGCAAGCGCTATTGCATCAACTCGTTGTCACTCGATTTTACAGGCCAGGACGATGGCAAAACTAATGAATGAGTCCGATTTTGATCAACTCGCCGACGACACTATGCTCGAGATCGAAGAAGCCATCGATGATTGCGGTGTCGATATCGATTATGACAACGCCGGCGGCATACTAACCCTCGAATTCGAAAATCGCAGCCGTATTATCATCAACAAGCAGGCGCCGCTGACTCAACTGTGGGTGGCCGCGCGCTCGGGTGGGTTCCATTTTGATTACGATGATGACGCCAAATGCTGGCGACTACAGGGAAAGGATGATGAGTTGTATAGCTGTTTAAGCCGTTATTGCAGTGAGCAGGCCGAGGAAGCGGTGACCCTCAACCAACCGTAACGCCAAAAATCAATGTTGCCGCAATCGCACAAAAAACCGATTGCTTTGAACGGAAGTAATTTTAGTATTCGCGGCGTTCGCCTTTGTACAGCTCCGACTCGATCCCGAATGGCACTTCGCGGCCGACGATGGCTTCGAGTAGCTTGAGTTCCGCATCGGTATGGTTCTTGAAAGGGGCCGGGCGAATGAAAGTATCGCGGGTCTTCTTGTCGGTGATGTATTTTGGTGAATCGTGGTGTGTCGCGGTAATGAGCTCCGAATCGTTCAGATCCTTGTTGGAGTAAAGCCCGACCTGTCCATAGCAAGTGCACAGATAGGTCAGTCCGGGTTCGGATTCCATGTAGACACCGGTGCCTCGAATACCGATGGTGGCAGTAGACGAATTCATCGTTAACTGCTGCTGTCCACTGCGTTTGCCGAAAACCGATAGCACGCTGCCCGTCAGCATTCTCAGCGCATCGACAAAGAAACCACCGCCTTCGATTTCCATTTCACTGCTGCTGCGCAACACAAACGAATCTCCGCCGACAGCGAAAATCACTTCGCTGTCGCGTTGTGTGCTGACGGTATCGCCGCCTTTGATCTGTGTGCCGAGATCGGCGCGTTGGCCATTCACGCGTACGTCACCTTCAAGACTGAATATGGATTTGTCTTCATCCAGTTTCTTCGGAGTGCTGCCCCACCAGGCTGCCTGTAGCTGACTTAGCGGCGTTGCAGTAAGTGCGCTGACCGTCAAAAGTTTGACCAGGTAATCCCGGCGTTTTTCATCCTCAGGATGCAGATCGTCATCGCGATTCATAGACTCTACTCGGGTTATTTTTATTGCAATGGCTTTTATTATAGGGAATATTGTCTGGAATTATCTCCTATTTTATAGAAGGGGGTCACACTCCTCCACTAGATAATTCGCAGTTATACACCTAAAACAAGTACTATAAGTGGCAATTCTCGGATCGTTAAGGTTTATGAGAGATATAAAAATAACTATATTTGGAGTCATCAGGTCCGTTATAGGGCCAAGTTCATCGCTTATCGACGGCAGCAACGCGGCGCGCAGGATTTCTTCTCCAGTTCCCAGCCGTTTTAGTTTATTAAGTCGATATCTCTTTGCTGTGATCGGGTTAGTTGCATCCTTTTCAGTCTCAGCGAATAGCGGTGGTATCACTAATCAATATACCGACGGCACTAGTTGTAGTAACTGTCATGGTACAGGCTATAATTATTCTACGACCATTGGTGGCGACACAACTGTTGCTCCGGGTGTGAACGGGGCTTATTCCTTTGCGTTAACGCGCGCGGGCGGTGGAGAGGCTTGCGAGGGTGGATTCAACATACGCACGTCAGGTGGAACATTTAACGCTGGAACTTCGCAAACCGACGCTGGTACGAGCGGCGAGCAATTAACGCATTCCTCACCGCAGGTTAGCGATGCTGATAACAGTAATGGTTGCAATGCTGGTTCGGGCAACTTCAATTGGTCATTTACCTGGGATGCACCCGTTACAGTGGGCACTTATACCATGCAAGGTTGTGGTAATCCGGTGGATGGAGATGGTGTAGACGATGCCGATGATGGAAGTTCGAATGCCGGGCGTTGTTCAACTAGGACCATCACGGTTAATACCAGTCCCAATGCGGTAAATGACACCAGAACCGTGGCAGAAGATAGCGGTGCAACCTCGTTCAATTCAACAGGCGCTCGCCTCACTATTCTGAGCAATGACACATCGGGGGGTAGTGGTAACGAGACGGGTGACTCAAGGCGAATTTACCGGGTATGTTCGTCTTCTACGACATCATGCAGCACGAGTAGTTACAGCAATGTGAATGGGCTTGTGGAAATCGTGGGCTCGGGAACCGCTGCCTACGTGAGGTTCACACCAACGGTAAGAAGGTGCAAGTTGGTGTTTTTGGAGGCTATCTTAAAAATCTTGGAACCGCAGATCCAATGGCAGACGCAGCCAATTCTGTGTATGGGCTGACCACAACTATTTCATCATTGTTAAGAGTTTCTCCGCGGG
>RCND010002222.1_pt1 | contig 10810 bp, 10 predicted proteins | sample 2041351 | NCBI WGS metagenome assembly RCND01 (sample SAMN09708230, study PRJNA481090) | Marine sediment metagenome, whole genome shotgun sequencing project. | biome: marine sediment; feature: ocean; material: sediment; isolation source: Sewage treatment plant 12B marine sediment (STP12B) ...
GATCCCCGACGTGGTGGCCATCACCACCGGCAGCTACCGGCCCGCTGACTACGCGCCAGGAGAGTCGCTGCCGGCGGGCTCAAGCGGACCGATTGGGGATGCCCGGAAAGCCTGGGATGTCACCGGTGGTGGAACGTCGACACTGTGGTTTGATACCGATTCAGAGCGCCTGGTTGATTCCAGAATCAGCCTGGGTGGCACGCTCAATAACTGTGCCGGCGGTGTCACTCCATGGGGTACATGGCTTTCATGTGAAGAAGCACCGGTAACACCTGAACTAATGCGCCTTGGTGGTGATTTAAAGCAGAAGCTCTGGAAAATAGGCAAGGCTCAAAAAACTCACGGTCATGTTTTTGAAGTACACCCGCAAGGGGAATCTGAGCCTAAGCCCATCCTGGCCATGGGACAGTTCTACCATGAAGCCACGGCGATCGATCCGCAAAGCGGTGTTGTATATATGACCGAAGATATGGCTCCTGATGCAGGTCTGTACCGGTATATCCCCAAAACTCCCGGTATGTTGCGGGCAGGTGGAGCTCTGCAGATGTTAAAGGTGGACGGTCATAAGAGACTGACCGGGGCCCTGCCGCTCAACAAGCCCATGGCATTTGATTGGGTTGATATCAAAGATCCCGAACAGGGCCATACACCTGGCACCCATGATGGTGCCGGAGTGGTCAACCAGGGTTTGCAAGCGGGTGGTACCGCGTTTGTTGCACTGGAAGGCTGTATTCATCACCAGGGCTCAATCTATTTCACCTCAAAAGCCGGGGGTGGCGCTGAAGACGGGCAGGTTTTTCGCCTGGATATAGCCCGGAAAACGGTGGAACTGATTTTTGAGGCATCAGACCGGGGAAGTTTTTCAGGGCCTGACAACATCGTCGTCAGTCCACAGGGCAGCCTGATTATATGTGAGGACCGGCTTGGTATGTCCACACGGGGTCAATACATCGCTGGTCTGGATGAGGCTGGTAGTTTATTTGCTTTTTGTCAGCTCAACCCTGGGTTACGCGCCAGTTACGCCGGCCATAACCTGCATAAAACAGCTGCAAAAAGTGAGTGGGCAGGGGCATGTTTTTCCGCTGATGCTGAGTGGATGTTTGTCAATATCTATAACCCGGGTGTTACGCTCGCCATCACTGGTCCATGGACAGACGGCCCCGTTTGAAAATAAAACACAAGTGGTTGTTTTCTTTTGGTTCAAACATGGTTAAAATGTGCGGTTTCGTGGAGCCGGCTCAGCGGAAGCGCTTTTATGCGCCGGTATCAATCACGGATTTAGCCTGTATGACATGGTGTCAAAGGTAAAATCCGGCCAATTTAAATTGGCATTATTAAAAGGTTATATGGAATGGTAAAGATTCGACTGGCGCGCGGTGGCGCTAAAAAGCGGCCTTTCTACCACATCGTGGTAGCAGATGCCCGCAGCAAGCGTGATGGACGTCGCATTGAAAGAATTGGTTTTTTCAACCCACTGGCCCGTGGTCAGGAAGAGCGTCTGCGTCTTGACCTCGAGCGGGTTGACTACTGGACTGGTGTTGGCGCACAGGTCAGCCAGCGGGTAGCAAACCTGGTCTCACAGGCCCGGGACAGTGCCGCTGCCTGAACGGCTTGTGGCTGATGTTGTGGAGTTTGCGTGAAAAGCGCACACAAGCAGGTAGCGCTTGGTTATATATCCGCAGTTCACGGCATCAAGGGTTGGGTCAAGGTGCATTCCTGGACCAGACCCATGGAAGCGATTTTAGAATACCAGCCATGGTTGCTGGGTGAAGATAGAAAGCCGGTCAAGTTAGTTGACGGGCGAAAACAGGGTAAAGGAATGGCCGCATTGTTACCGGGATATAATGCCCGGGAACAGGCTGCCGCCCTGGTGGGACAACAGATTTTTGTCGGTCGCGATCAAATGCCGCCGACAGAAGAAGATGAATACTACTGGTCCGATCTTGAAGGACTCGAAGCGCATACCACCGACGGTGAGGTGTTGGGACGGGTTGACAAGATGATGGAAACCGGTGCCAATGATGTACTGGTCATCCGTGGGGACCGGGAGCACCTGGTGCCCTTTATCCAAGGACAATACGTAATGCGTGTTGATCTCGAAGCCGGTTTGATAGTGGTTGACTGGGACCCGGATTTTTAGGTGATAGCGGGTAAGCATCATGCGTATTGACGTGATTACGCTATTTCCGGAGTCATTGGGTGAGTTAACAGGTTTGGGTGTCACCGGTCGTGCGATACGGGATGGCCGGGTTGAGTTGAATACCTGGAACCCGCGGGATTTGGCAACGGACAGACACAGAACCGTGGATGACCGGCCATATGGCGGCGGACCGGGTATGGTGATGGCGGTAGAGCCATTGAGTTCAACCATACGTGCGGCCCGAAAAGAACACGCCAGTGAGACTCGAGTCAGTTTGATGAGTCCACAGGGTCGCAGGCTGGACCATGAGGCGGTTGAAGAATTGGCAGGCAGACAGGGTTTAATACTTGTTTGCGGGCGTTATGAAGGAATCGATGAACGGGTTATTGAAACCGAGATCGATGAAGAATGGTCGATAGGTGATTATGTTATCAGCGGTGGAGAACTGGCCGCTGCCGTCATCATCGATTCAGTCACCCGGCTTTTACCGGGTGTGCTGGGTGACGAACAATCGGCTATAGAGGATTCGTTTGTGAATGGTCTGTTGGATCATCCACATTACACTCGTCCGGAAGAGACGGGTGGAAAAGCGGTACCGGGAGTTTTGTTATCCGGCGACCACGAGGCGATACGTCGCTGGCGCAGGAAACAGTCGCTGGGTCGAACCTGGTTACGGCGACCAGACCTGCTGGAAGGCAGGGAATTAGATAAAGAGGCGAAATTGTTGTTAAAAGAATTTCGTCATGAATTGGAACAGGATAATTAAAGCCCATACGTGGCTTACATTGAAAGGACAGAACGATGAATATCATTGAGCAAATCAACGCAGAGCAAATGACCAGCGAGTTACCGGAATTCAATCCGGGTGATACCGTCATCGTTAGCGTTAAAGTTAAAGAAGGCAACCGCGAGCGTCTGCAGGCATTCGAGGGTGTTTGTATAGCCATTAAGAACCGTGGTCTGAATTCGGCCTTCACGGTTCGCAAGATTTCACACGGCACAGGTGTTGAGCGTGTTTTCCAGACTCACAGCAAGCTGATTGACTCCATCAAGGTAAAACGCCGTGGTGATGTCCGTCGCGCCAAGCTGTACTACCTGCGTGGACTGGAAGGCAAAGCGGCCCGTATCAAAGAAAAGCTGGGTTAAACAGCTACTATCATTCAGGAAAAGCCCGCATCGCGGGCTTTTTTTGTGGGTTGGATAATGTGTTACCCGCGATTTATCAAACCAATTAAACTCAACCTTGTGCGCAACAACCCGTGCGTAATGAATTGCGCACCCTACGGTTGGCATTCCTTTCCATCCTCGCTCGGGTTAATACCCGTACATCGTAGGGTGGGTAACTTGTTACCCACGATTTACCGAACCAACCCAACCTGACCTCCCATACAAAAACCCGCGCGCAATGACATTGCACCCCGCGACATTGTGTGAGCAATAACTCGTGCGTAATGAATTACGCACCCTACGGTGGCATTAATTCCCGCATATCCTTGAAAGTCGGGCAGCAGACCCAACTTTGGGCTGTAGTATTCAATTTAGCGGAAACGACAAATGACTGAGACAATTACCCCCAAAGAGACAGTAACCGAAGATTCGGGTGCTGAAAAACATGAATTCCAGGCCGAGGTGCGTGAAGTACTGAACCTGATGATTCATTCCCTGTATTCCAACCGTGAGATATTTTTACGTGAGCTGGTATCAAACGCATCGGATGCCTGTGACAAACTGAGATTTGAATCACTGCAGAATGAAGAGTTGCTAGGTGGTGACTCTGAGTTGAAAATCGAAATAGAAGTTGATGAAGAAGCCGGTCAGATCACTGTTCGTGACAATGGCATTGGTATGTCAAGACAGAGCGTGGTCGAAAACATCGGCACGATTGCCCGTTCCGGAACTAAAAAGTTTCTTGAAAGTGCTGCTGAAAACAAGGAATTCGATTCAAACCTGATCGGCCAGTTTGGTGTTGGTTTCTACTCGTCATTCATTGTTGCGGATAAGGTCACGTTGTTGACACGGGCCGCCGGCAGCGATGCATCTGAAGGCGTTCGCTGGGAATCTGATGGTGCCGGTGAGTACACGATCTCGCAGGTTGACCTGCCCAAGCAAGGCACGGAAGTGACCCTGCATCTGCGTGAGGACGCAAATGAGTTCCAATCCTCATGGAAAGTACGTTCCTTGATCCAGAAGTATTCCGATCACATCGGCTTCCCGATTTATATGAAGGCTCAACCAGTGCCGGAAGATGACGAGACGGAAAAAGCAGAACCGAAACCGGAATGGGAAGCCATCAACCAGTCCTCTGCTTTATGGACATTACAAAAGTCTGAAATCAGCAGTGACGATTACCAGGCTTTCTACAAGCACGTGAGTCATGATTTTGAAGATGCACTGAGCTGGGCACACAACCAGGTTGAAGGCAGCCAGAACTATACCTCGTTGTTGTATATACCATCCAAGGCGCCGATGGACATGATGATGCAGCGCGATGAACGCCATGGTTTGCGTTTGTATGTGAAGCGGGTTTTTATCATGGATGCCGCCGAACAGTTGCTGCCGCACTATCTGCGATTCATACGCGGTGTGGTGGATTCCGACGATTTGCCATTGAATGTGTCCCGTGAGTTGTTACAGGAAAACGAACTGGTTGGAAAAATCCGTTCAGCAGTGGTCCGGCGCAGCCTGGATTTATTGAAGCGACTGGCCGAAAAAGAGGTGGAAAAATTCAATAACTTCTGGGACGAGTTTGGCAACGTTTTGAAAGAAGGTCTGGCCGAAGATATGGCAAATAAGGACAAGCTTGCCAAGCTGCTGAGGTTTTCCTCAACTGCAGATGCTGCCAGTGAACAGCGTGTAAGCTTCGAAGATTATGTTTCCCGCATGAAAGACGGGCAGGACGTGATCTGGTATGTCACGGCAGAAAATCGCAAAGCCGCTGAAAACTCCCCACACCTTGAGATATTTCGTAAGAAGGGCGTCGAGGTACTGTTGATGTCTGACCGTATTGACGAGTGGGTGATGGGTTACTTCACCGAGTTTGATGGCAAGAAACTACGTTCTATCGCCAAGGGTGATGTTGACCTGGATACTGACGGTGAAAGCAAGGAAGACGAGGAGCAAAAAGACGCTGATAAGAATCCGTTGTTGAAGCGTTTATCCGATGCATTGGCTGATGAAGTCTCTGAAGTTCGTGCCTCCCAGCGTTTGACTGATTCCGCCTCCTGCCTGGTGCTGAGTGAACAGGAACTCGCCATGCACATGCGTCGCATGTTGGAGCAGGCCGGGCAAGCACTGCCGGACAGCAAGCCGGTATTGGAAGTCAATCTTGACCATCAACTGCTTCAGCAGGTATCGGTGATCGAGTCTGATGAAGAGTTGAAAGACTGGGCAGAATTGTTATTCGGGCAGGCCGTACTGGCCGAAGGTGGGCAACTGCAAGACCCCGCCGGCTTCGTACAGCGCATCAACCGTCTAATGCTAAAAGGCGCGTAATTCGTTACGCACGGGGATAAACCAAGGGTGCGTAATTTATTACGCACGGGGATAAACCAAGGGTGTGTAATTTATTACGCACGGGGATAAACCAAGGGTGTGTAATTCATTACGCACGGGGATAAACCGTAGGGTGCGTAACTTGTTACGCACGGGGAAAAACGTGGGTAACAAGTTACCCACCCTACGTGTCCGTCATCCAGTCATTGGTCGGTGTGTCCGTCATCCAGTCATTGGTCGGTGTGTCCGTCATCCAGTCATTGGTCGGTGCGTCCGTGATCCAGTCATCGGTCGGTAGCGAAATTTTAGGGTGGGCAATTCATTGCCCACCATCTCCTTCCCGGTTTAAACTCCAAACATGGAATCATCTGTCAGGCTGGATAAATGGCTTTGGGCCGCACGTTTTTTTAAAACGCGCTCCGTAGCCCGTGAAGCAGTATCGGGTGGCAAAGTGCATCTTAATGGCAACCGTGCCAAACCAGGACGCACGATCAATACCGGTGATGAATTACGAATCCAGCGTGGTGAAGAAGAGTTTGTAATCACCATAGTTGAGCCTTCCACGCGCCGTGGTCCGGCTACAGTTGCCAGGACTCTGTATGAGGAGTCTGACGAAAGCCGCGTCAGGCGTGAAAAGCTAGTGGAAGAACGAAAACTGGAGCGTCAACAGCATGCCACGCGTGAACAGCGACCGGATAAGCGCCAGCGTCGAAATATTGTGCGTTTTAAGAACAAATTTGATTAATCGCACACATCGGCATTAACTACTGGCACCGTAGGGTGGGTAACTTGTTACCCACGATTTACCGACCTTGATGGTTTTGCCCCTTGCGTAACAACCCATGCGTAACAAGTTACGCACCCTAAGTATCGCGAGGCTTATTTAATTTACCGATCCAGCAGCGACTTCAGCTTATATAAGAGATCCAAAGCCGCCCTTGGTGTTAATTCGTCCGGATCAATATCACCCAGCTTATCCAGCACAGGGTTATCCGGTTCCAACTCGGGTTCCGGTTCCTCATAGGTGGTAAACAAACCCAGTTGCGGGTTGTCGTTGTCGCCTTTTTCCAGTTTTGACAGCTGAAAACGGGCTCGACGCAATACATTTTTTGGGATACCCGCCAATGCTGCGACCTGCAAACCGTAACTCTGGCTGGCAGGGCCGTCATTAACCGAATGCAGAAAAACGATACTGTCACCATGCTCGACTGCCTTGAGGTGCACGTTGTGGACGCCTTCAAGTTGCTCTGGTAGATGGGTTAACTCGAAATAATGAGTGGCAAACAGGGTATAGGCTTTTACCTGGCGGGCGAGGTACTCGGCCACCGCCCAGGCCAGTGCCAGGCCATCGTAGGTGCTGGTTCCGCGGCCGATCTCATCCATCAGGACCAGTGAATGCTGGCTGGCACTATGCAGGATGTTGGCAGTTTCAGTCATTTCCACCATAAAGGTGGAACGGCCACGGCTCAGATCATCGCCCGCTCCGATACGTGTAAATATTCTGTCCAGAGGGCCGATAACAGCACTTGCCGCGGGTACCCAGCTACCGGTATAGGCCAGCAGGCAAATAAGCGCTGTCTGGCGCATGTAGGTGGATTTACCACCCATATTAGGCCCGGTAATGATCAGCATCCGCCGTTGCGGGTTCATGCTGGTGTTGTTGGGTGTGAAAGCCTCGGATTGAACGTGTTCAATGACCGGGTGTCGACCATCGCGTATATCAATTCCCGACTGCTCGCTGAGTTCAGGGCAGCAGAAATCCAGGGTCACGGCGCGCTCGGTAAATGCACATAAAACATCCAGCCTGGCGATAGCGGTGGCAATGGCCTGCAAGGGTTTCAGTTCCGCTTGCAGCGTGGCGACCAATTCCTCGTAGCAGTAAAACTCCCGCGCCTGTGCACGTTCGCGACTGGACAGTACTTTGTCTTCAAATGTTTTAAGTTCTTCGGTGATGTAACGTTCGGCCGCTTTCAATGTCTGGCGGCGTTTATAATGCAACGGCACTTTGTCCTGGTGTGCATGGGTGATCTCAATGAAATAACCATGCACGCGGTTGTAACCCACTTTAAGCCCCGGAATCCCCGATTCCTCCCGCTGACGTTCTTCGTACTCCAGCAGAAAGCCGTCGGCGTTCTCTGACAAGCTACGCAACTCATCCAGTTCCTTGTCGTAACCCAGTGCAATAACCCCACCTTTGCGAATCAAGACAGGTGGTTCATCAACCAGCGCGGCAGACAGCAGTTCATGGGTCCTTGGCAGGCAATCGATTTCATCCCCACTCTGCGACAATGGTTCGCGCTGGGTGGATATAAGCGCGGATTTGATTTCCGGCAAAACACCCAGTGCCTGGCGCAAGGTTGTCAGGTCACGCGGTCGCGCCGAACCGAGAGCAACCCGGGCAAGAATTCTCTCGATATCACCAACAGAGCGAAAAAGTAAACGTAATGCCTCATAGAGACGGGTATCCAGCAGGACACCGATACTGTTGTGGCGCAATTGTAGCCGTCCACGATCACGGATAGGTTCAGCAATCCAGCGTCTCAGTAGACGACCACCCATGGGTGTCACAGTCGAGTCCATGATACCGGCCAATGTGTGTTCATTACGGCCTTCCGGATGGTGTAGCAACTCAAGATTACGTCGCGTGCTTGCATCCAGGTGCAGATGACTATGTGGGTTCTCCATCTGGATGGCACGCAAATGGGGCAGGGCGGTACGCTGTGTTTCCTGTGCGTACTGGAGCAACGCACCAGCGGCCGAAATGACGGCAGGTTCATCCTCAATACCAAAACCTGCAAGATCACGTGTGCCAAACTGTTCGGTTAACAGGTGGTAGGCAGATTCGCGTTCAAAATGCCAGGGTGCACGTTTGCTCATGCCGCGCCGACCAGACAGGGAATCTGCCCAGTCTGCGTCATCGGGGATTAGCAGTTCGGTTGGTAACAGACGTTCCAACTGGGTTTCCAGATCATCCATGCTTGGCAGCAGACGCACGAGGAATCTTCCGGAAGACAAATCCATCCAGGCGAGTGCCCAGGATTTCCCGAAACGGGCCGCGGCGGCCAGCAGGTTATCCTGGCGTCCGGATAACAGCGCTTCGTCGGTGACGGTCCCGGGTGTGACGATACGCACGACTTTTCGTTCCACCAGGCCTTTGCTTGTAGCCGGATCACCCACCTGCTCACAAATGGCCGCTGATTCACCTTTGCGGATTAGCTTGACCAAATACCCATCCAGTGCATGGTACGGAATACCGGCCATCGGGATGGGTGCGCCGGCAGAGTTACCACGGGAGGTTAAGGTGATATCCAGTAATTTGGCTGCGCGGCGGGCATCCTCGTAAAACACCTCATAAAAATCACCCATCCTGAACATCAGAATAATATCCGGGTAATCGGCCTTGATGCGCAGATACTGCTGCATTAAGGGAGTGTGTGTAACCTTTTGATTCATAAATAATAAACGTTATTAAACATTATCTTGCAGTGTTGCCATGGTGCGGAATGATAAGCCAAACTAGCTCTAATACACATGAAAAAGAGTAAAAAAGGAGGAAATATTACTCTTTCTAGTAATACACACATACGCCTAGACAGATTCGAGTAAGTATCTCAATGAATGATGTAACCAGATGTGAAAGCGACTCAGTTCCTGCATGCCCTATCGTTGAATCGCTTTTTGCTTCTTGAGGGCTAGCAAAGAGTCGATGTTGACACTTCAACCTACGATTAAACCAGTTCTGATTGACATATAAATCTACAAGTCACCAGCTATAAGAATCAGTTAATATCTGATATTCCATATATATGTCAATGCGCATATAATGCCGTGATGGAACCTGACAATCTTTTTAGTATTCTTTCCGATCAAACTCGTCTGCGGGCACTGATGCTTATTCAGGAAGAGGGCGAAGCATGTGTCTGCGAAATCACTTTTGCACTTGATGAATCGCAACCCAAGATTTCTCGACACCTGGCACTGATGCGAGAGTCGGGCATTGTCGAATCACGCCGTGAAGGCACATGGATGCACTATCGGCTCAATCCCAGCCTCCCTGACTGGTCCAAGGAGATCATCAAGCAGATGCATGTCCAGTTGCATAGCTTGAGCCCTTTCCGGGGCGACAGAAAACAACTAACCCAAATGAACAATCGTCCGGAGAGAAACTGTGCCTGAAACCCTCAATGTCCTTTACTTGTGTACTGGAAACTCTTGTCGATCCCAGATAGCCGAAGGCTGGACCCGCCTGATTGGTAATGGTTGGGTTGAAGTCCAATCCGCTGGTATCGAAGCACACGGCAAGAACCCAAGTGCGATTGCGATCATGGAAGAGGCTGGAATTGATATTTCCGGTCAGGAATCAACGATTGTCAGTGATGAAATGCTGCGATGTGCTGATGTGGTGGTCACAGTGTGTGGCCATGCTGATGAACAATGTCCGATTTTGCCACTTGGCGTAAATAAAGTTCATTGGCCTTTAACTGATCCAGCAAAAGCCACTGGGACGGAAGAGGAAATTATGGATCAATTCAGAGCGACGTGTGATGAGATTGAAACGAGAGTCCGAGGTCTACTGGCCAAATTGTCCGAAGGAGTCGAGTTGTGAGTGTTCAGTGCGAAACCACGGGCCGGCGTGCGGTCGGTGCTGATATGCCCTTTTTTGAGAGATACCTGAGCATATGGGTGGCCCTTTGTATCGTCGCCGGTATTTTGCTGGGCCGATATATACCAGGTTCATTTGAATCGTTGGGTGCGATGGAAGTTGCTAATGTCAATATACCCGTTGCGGTACTGATCTGGCTGATGATCCTGCCGATGTTGCTGAAAATAGATTTCCATTCATTACAGGAAGTCAGGTCTCACTGGAAAGGTGTTGGTGTAACGCTGTTCATCAATTGGGGGGTGAAACCATTCTCAATGGCCTTGTTGGCCTGGATTTTCATCCGTAATCTTTTCTCTGGCTGGTTACCCGCAGATCAACTTGATAGTTATATCGCAGGGCTGATCCTGCTGGCAGCGGCTCCCTGTACTGCCATGGTATTTGTCTGGAGCAACCTTAGTGGTGGTCATCCTGGATTCACGTTATCCCAAGTAGCGTTGAATGACTTGATCATGGTATTCGCCTTTGCACCAATTGTTGCCCTGTTGCTGGGTATTTCGTCTATACACGTGCCATGG
>RCND010002223.1_pt1 | contig 10810 bp, 10 predicted proteins | sample 2041351 | NCBI WGS metagenome assembly RCND01 (sample SAMN09708230, study PRJNA481090) | Marine sediment metagenome, whole genome shotgun sequencing project. | biome: marine sediment; feature: ocean; material: sediment; isolation source: Sewage treatment plant 12B marine sediment (STP12B) ...
CAATGGCGACATTTATAAACCTATTAGTATCCCGAATACTTTCCAAAAACTGGAGTCAAAACCACAAGGTTTTGCTGCCTTTGTCAAGTCCCCTATTAAAGGAATTATTGAAGCTGCGGATATCATTTTTTTAGTTTTAATTATTGGAGGGCTCATTGGAATAATGAATAAAACAGGGGCTTTTGACGCAGGAATTTCCTGGCTTGGTAGAGTCTTATATGGACGGGAATACCTTCTTATTATTCTTGTAACTACTTTGATTGCGGCCGGAGGGACTACTTTTGGTTTAGCAGAAGAAACCATGGCTTTCTTTCCTATATTGATCCCCATTTTTTTAGCTGCCAAATATGATGAGATGGTTGGCTTGGCTTGTATTTTTCTTGGATCTGCTATCGGCTCAATGTGTTCAACTATTAACCCTTTTTCGGTAATTATCGCATCAGACGCGGCGGGAATCAATTGGACAACCGGCCTAACTGGTAGGATTATCATGCTTTTAACCTGTCTTATCATTACGATCATCTATATCCTAAGATATGCAACACGTGTAAAAAACGACCCTACTACTTCGTTGATTTATGAAGATAAAAAGAACATAAGTCATAATTTTAAATCGCACGACGAGTCCCTAAAACTCACTACAAGATTAAAAATTATCATTCTGATTTTCTCTTTGAGTTTTATTGTTATGATTGTAGGAGTTTCACTTCTTGATTGGTGGTTTGTTGAAATGACGGCAACATTTCTTGTTGGAGCTGTTCTAATTGGTTTTGTTGGTAAAATAAAAGAAAGTGAATTTGTAGATGCATTTTCGAAAGGTGCTGGTGAATTACTTAGTGTCGCTTTCATCATTGGCATAGCCAGAGGAGTTTCTGTAATTATGGATGATGGCCTCATCAGTGATACCATGCTATACTATGCGAGCTCAATGACAGAAGGCATGAATAAAGGGGTGTTTACAAATGCCTTGTTGTTCATCTATGGTGGATTGTCATTTTTTATTCCTTCCTCATCAGGAATGGCGGTATTAACAATGCCCATCATGTCTCCTTTGGCAGACACAGTAGGCATAGGCCGAGAAGTGATTGTCAACTGTTACCAATATGGAATGGGATTGTTTTATCTATTTAATCCTACTGGTCTAATTTTAGCCTCATTGGCCATCATAAAAGTTGGATATGACAAATGGTTAAAATTCATTACTCCGCTGGCCATAATTCTTGTTTTGGTGACCATGCTATTTTTGACAATTTCGGTCCTTCTATAAATTAAACAATAACTTTTAAAACTTTATGAATGATTCTTTAGGAAGAATTGCGTCTTAACCTTAGATTTCTGCCATTCGACGTCGGATATTAGGAGTCTAGCTTATAAGAGCCTTATTATGACCAACTAGGCGTGTAATTTTTGAATTTGATTTGTACATTTACGACTAGAACCCGAATGACATATCTTAGAAATTCTATAATTATGAAACATCTGCTTGCCGTTTTGGTGCTCAGCACCATTTTTATTTCCTGTAAAAATGATCAAAAAGCCACATCTAATAAAACCGAGAGTGAAGTAAAGCAAGAGGACGCTGAGTCTAACGAATCTGAAGATTGGATCTATCTATTTGATGGGACTACGACTGATGGATGGAGAGCCTATAATGGCGATTCACTGCCACCAGGATGGGTTGCAAAAGACAGTGTATTAACTTTTGACACGGAGCTTGGAATGGAACAGGATTATACAGGTGGTCAAGATATCATCTATGCCAATGAAGAATTTGATAATTTTGAGTTTTACGTTGAGTGGAAGATCCCGGAAGGAGGCAACAGTGGTATTTTTTATCATTTAAAAGAGGGTATTCCTGATGCTGGGCCGCCAGACATCTCTCCTGAATACCAACTGATTGATGATGCCAATTATACTTCGATTCATAATTTGACTGAGTATAACGAAAGTATGGGAGTGACTGAAAATCTGCAAGATCTTCAGGGTTGGCAAAAAACAGCCTCAGATTACGCGATGCATCCAGCTAATGAATCAGAAAAAATATTACATCCGGTTGGAGAATGGAACACAACAAGAATCATCTTTACTCCAGAAAAAGTAGAACACTGGCTCAATGGAAAAAAAGTAGTTTCTTTTGTTCCTTGGGATGACGCATGGCAAGCAAAGAAAAATGCCGGAAAATGGAAAGATGCAGCGCTATATGGATCTTTTAAAACTGGTTACATCGGATTTCAGGATCATTCGAGCCCGATTTGGTTCAGAAATATTAAAATTAAAAAACTATAATTCCACATAAATGAAAAAAAGAGATTTCCTTAAAAGCACAGCAGCCATTACATTGGGAGCATTATTACCTTCTTCTGTATGGGCCCTTTCAAAAAATGGCAGACTAAGAACAGCTCATATCGGAGTTAGTAATATGGGAGGTGCAGACCTAAAGGCTATTTCATCTCATGAATTGGTAGATGTAGTTGCACTCTGTGATGTTGATGCAAATGCTCTGGCAGCAGCGAAAGAACTGCATCCAAATGCTAAAGTATATGCTGATTACAGAACCATGTTTAAGGAAATTCAAAACGAAATTGATGCTGTCATTGTATCAACTCCTGATCATACACATGCCCCTGCCTCTATGATGGCGATGAAAATGGACAAACCTGTATACTGCCAAAAACCACTAACACATCATGTGGCAGAAGCAAGAGCGATGAGAAAAATGGCTGATAAGAAAAAACTTGTGACGCAAATGGGTATCCAAGTTCATTCATTTTATGATTATAAATTGGCAACGATATTAATTCAAAGTGGCATTATTGGCAAAGTTAAAAGAGTAAGAGCGTGGTCTCCAAAAAACTGGGGTTATGATGGCCCTGAACCTCAAGGCTCAGATCCTGTACCAGATTCATTAGATTGGAATCTTTGGTTAGGAACTGCCGCTGAGAGAGATTATAAGAAGGACGTTTATCATCCGGGAAATTGGAGAAAATTACTTGATTATGGCTGTGGAACACTCGGAGATATGGGTGTACATATTTTTGACACACCCTACAATGCATTGAATCTCGATGTACCCAATACAATTAAAAATAGTTGCAGACCTACAAATGGGTTCGGCTTTCCCGAGAATAATATTGTAACCTATGAATTTCCAGGAACTGAGTATACAGCAGATACTTTGACTTGGATTTGGAATGACGGTCCAGGAGCACCTGAATCTCATGAAGATCTTAATTTACCAAATAATGACGAACTACCTGATCAAGGTGCTATGTTTATTGGTGAAAAAGGAAGGTTGCTATTGCCTCATTTTATGCAGCTTCCACGACATATTGTTGACGGAAAATACGTTGATTTGGACCTTTCATTGGTAAAAGATAAAGATGAATTAGGCCCTCCAACAAGTGATTACAACAAAGAGAGTAATAAACACTATCATCAATTTGTTGATGCTTGTTTGGGAAAAGCGGATTGCAGCGCTCCATTTTCATATGCATCCAGGTTAACAGAAACCATATTACTCGGAGTTATTGCCGGACGTTTCCCTAATAAAACTTTGCATTGGGACAACAAAAAAGCACGATTTGCAGAAAAAGAAGCAAATAAATTTTTAGACGCTCCTTATAGAAAGTTCTGATAATCAAGGCTTGTTGTTGCATGTGGCCTGATTGGCCTTAAGCTTGCTTGGCATGTCAAGTTCCTGAAAAAAAAATTGGTGGTCCTGATAAAACTATTTATGCCTTAAGCCAATCTAATGATGGTGATTATCTTGTTTCAGGTGGTGACGATCAAAGCCTCATCATTCAGGATCTTGGGGAAAAAAATTATTTATAAAGGATCAAAAAATGATAAAAAAGAATGTTAGTCATCTTCTGGTCTTTATACCCTTACTGGTTATTTCCATTTCTTTCTTGGAGGCACAGGTAAAACCTTCAGACAACAAGAGCACTGAAATAAACATTTTATTTATTGGAAACAGTCTTACCTATTCAAACAATTTACCAAAACAAGTGCGCTTCATAGCGAAGGAAGCAGGAATTTCAATCAAAACTGATATGATTGCAATAGCCAATTATGCCTTAATTGATCATTTGAATGATGGAGAAATACAAAAGAAGATCACAACTAAAAAGTTTGATTTTGTGGTTATTCAACAAGGTCCATCCTCCCAAGAGGAAGGTAAAAAATTACTTCTCGAAGCAAGCACAAAAATATCCGCACTATGCCAAAAACAAAATAGTAAAATGGTTTTATTTATGGTTTGGCCTTCACTTGAATATTATCAAACATTTGATGATGTAATCAATAATTATCGGGAAGTGGCAAAAATAAACAATGCCATATTATGCCCAGTAGGAGAGGCCTGGAAAACACATTTTAATAAAACCAACAATTTTGATTATTACGGACCCGATGGTTTTCATCCCTCATCAAAGGGTAGCCAAATTGCTGCAAAGATTATTGTTGAGAGCCTTTTTAAATAGCTTTATTCCCAATGAATCAATGAGTAAGACCTTTCAAATGATTTATTACCTTTATAAACAACATAAACCAATCCACCCAAAATGAGACGTTTTTTGCTATTTTCAATTCTCGCTATATCATTAATTATAAATTCTTGCCAACAAAAAGAAAAAAAGAGTTTAAAACTCCCGTTCTTATTTTCTAATCATATGGTTTTGCAACAAAATGAGAAAGTTGCCTTTTGGGGAGCATACAATCCAAATGATAAAATTAGTATCAAAGGAAGCTGGGGAGAAGAAGCCCTGGCTCAATCTGACGAAAATGGTGACTGGCTTGTCAAAATTCAAACCCTTAAAGGGGGTGGCCCTTATACGATCAATATAATAACTTCTGATAGTACAATCGTACTAAATGATGTTCTATTTGGAGAAGTTTGGCTTGCTTCAGGACAGTCAAATATGCAAATGCCATTGAAAGGATGGCCACCCAACGATGCGATTAAAGATTCAGAAAACGAAATAGCAAGCTCTGAAAATTCTAATATTAGAATGTTTACGTTACCTAGGACACTCTCGGTAGTGCCTCTTGAGGATATTGAAGGACAATGGGTTGCCTCTTCTCCTGAAACCGCCGGTGACTTCAGTGCAACAGCGTATTTCTTCGCCAAGAGATTACAAAATGAACTCAAGGTGCCAATCGGAATCATTCATAGCAGTTGGGGAGGAACACCTGCTGAGGCCTGGACAAGCGAAGATAATTTGAGAAAACTAGGTGACTTTGATGAAGCACTTGATCTTGTGAAGAATCCAGAGACTTTTAAAATTATTGATAATTGGTTTAGCCAATTTCCATCTCAAAATTTTCCTGAAACCAAGGAGCAATGGGAACAAATAGAATTTGCGGATATAGACGCGGCTAAACTTGATTTCGACGATTCTAAATGGGCTTCTATTGAAATTCCTGGCCGAATCGATATTATGGAAAACGGGGCTTTCAATGGAGCAGTCTGGATCAGAAAAGAGTTTGAAATAATAGATACATCTTCAGATTATTTCTTAAAAATTGGCGCTGTTGATGATATGGATGCCACTTATGTAAACGGTGAAAAAGTAGGAGGTCTTGCAGGGTCCGGATTTAGTAATGTTTCAAGAGAAATGACAGTACCTAAAAGACTCTTAAAAAAAGGAACAAATATGATCGCAATACGGATCATTGATACTGGAGGTCGCGGTTCAGTGGAAGGTCCTATTGAATTGATGAACAACAGCGGGACATCCATATCCATAACAGGGACTTGGAAATATCTTGTAATTGCTGAGATTTATTTAGGAAAATTTTATGGCTATGGGCTTGATAAGGGTATAGAAAATCGCCCAGATATTCTGCAATTAAACCCCCATATACCTAGTGTTCTATACAACGCGATGATTAACCCCCTGGTTCCGTTCACCTTAAAAGGTGCCATTTGGTATCAAGGAGAAAGTAATGTGGGCAGAGATGAGCAATACAAACGTCTATTCCCTTCAATGATAAATGATTGGCGAGAGAAATGGCAAACTGAATTTCCATTCTACTTTGTTCAAATTGCTCCATACAAATATAACCCAGATCCTACTTCACATGTCTCCCAAAAACTTCGTGAGGCCCAACGCTATTCATTGAAAACGCCTAAAACCGGAATGGTCGTAACTCTTGACATTGGGGATGTTGAAAATATTCATCCAGCAAATAAGCAAGATGTAGGCTCTCGACTTGCAGGTTTGGCATTGGCTAATAACTATGGTATGGATATTATAGCTTCTGGTCCTCTTTACAAGGGGATGACTAAAAAAGAAAATAAAATTATCATCGAATTTGACTATGCAAACAATGGATTAATAGCAGGAGCTCAAGGATTGATAGGTTTTGAAATCGCTGGAGAGGATAAAGTTTATAAAGAAGCAATTGCGATTATTGAAAACAATACCATTGAACTTAAAGCTAAGGGAATTGACAATCCACAATATGCCCGATATGCCTGGAGAGATGATAGCGTGGCCAGTTTGTTTAATAAGCAAGGGCTTCCAGCTTCTTCATTTTCTTCTGAAGATTAAAATTTTTAAATTAACCTATTCTTAAGAAGCGATCATTGGAAAACACGCCCCTCCTAGAAAACAATATTAAAAAACCAAGATTAGATTTGTTGATGCCTGAAGAGGTATTGCAGTTATAGCCATTTTTTTGGCTCATAATGTAGCGCATTTTATCTATCCGGTTTATCCTGATATTGTAACAAAAACTAGTAAACATATACTAATGAAGTGTAAACAAACTTCCTTAAAATGAACTTAAAAACCCTATTATTTACAATCCTCTTTGGAGGATTATTCTCTATATATGCACAAGACACCATTGAACCTTACAAACCTGTAGATATCGCTTTACACAAAACTATAGCTTCTATGGATAGCATCTATTTTGAAGCTTACAACACGTGTGATATTGAAAAACAAGCTACTTTATATGCTGAGGATATTGAATTTTTTCATGATAAGGGGGGCTTAAGCACTTCTAAATCAGAGATTCTAGAGGCAATCAAAAAAAATATTTGCGGGAAAGTTAAAAGGACTTTGATCAAAGGTACTATTGAAGTCTATCCTATTCACAATTATGGGGCTGTAGAAATTGGTTATCACAAATTCTATAACAACCAAGAACCAAATGCCCCCTCGAAACCCAGTAAGTTTATCATGGTATGGAAACATGAAAACGAGATGTGGAAAATTACAAAAGTCATTAGTTTACATTAAATTGGAACATGAAAAATAGAATTATAGGGAAATCGGGTCCTATAATTTCTGAAGTAGGATTGGAAATATTAAAAGAAGCGAATGGAAGCTGACAGTTATGTATTGAAAATAGACTTAGAATAAAGACTCTATAAAAACTATCACTATTACCTACAAAATATTATGATGAAAAAGTATTTTACCCTTGCCTGTCTGGCAATAATTTTTTTAGTATCGAACAATCTTTTTGCCAAAAATTCTAATCTGAAGACTGACCCTCCTCCCAACGTGATTATCATTTTTATGGATGACCTTGGGTATGGAGATTTGAGTATAATGGGGCACCCCACTATAAATACACCCAACATAGATAAACTTGCAAATGAAGGACAATTATGGACTAATTTTTATACGGCTAGCAGTGTTTGTTCGCCAAGTAGAGGGGCCTTATTAACGGGACGATATCCCATTCGAATTGGTCTGGCTGGTGAAAAGAAGCGCGTATTTTTTCCGGAATCAAAAGGAGGATTACCTGATAGCGAAGTTACCATAGCCGAAATGCTCAAAGAAAATGGCTACGAAACTGGGATGGTAGGCAAATGGCATTTAGGGCATCTACCACAATTTCTTCCTACAAATCAAGGTTTTGATAGCTATTATGGTATTCCATATAGCAATGATATGAATGGTGTAAAATGGGGTTTAGAAACTTTTTTCAGTGAACCCGATATCAACATGTGGAAAGTTCCATTAATGGAAAATAAGAAGGTCATTGAATTACCTGCTGACCAATTTACCATAACCAAAAGGTACACTGAAAAAGCTGTAGATTTCATCCATCAAAATAAGTCAAAACCGTTTTTCTTATACCTGGCACATTCAATGGTTCATACACCCTTGTTTGCGTCTAAGGGGTTTCAAAACACCAGCACAAGGGGATTGTTTGGTGATGTTATGAATGAAATAGATTGGAGCCTAGGAAGGATTATAGAAACGCTAAAAGAATTAAAACTCGAAGAAAACACTTTGGTCATTTTCACTTCTGATAATGGGCCATGGTTAAGCATGCTCGAACATGGAGGTTCAGCTGGTCTTTTAAAAGATGGTAAAGGAACAACTTGGGAAGGAGGAATGAGAGTCCCCGGAATTTTTTATATGCCGGGAACGATTGAAAAAGGAAGAGTAACTGGCATGGGATCTACGCTTGACCTTATGCCAACTATTGCAGCTTTGACATCTTCAAAATTACCCGAAAATAAAACACTAGATGGTTACGACCTCAGCAAGGTTCTTAAGGCAAAAGAGCCCTCCCCAAGGAATCATTTCTTCTATTACAGAAAAAAAGAAATTTATGCAGCACGTCTTAACTCATTTAAAGCTCATTTTATAACAGAGACCTGCTATCAGAAAGACAATAATAAAATGACATTAGAACAACCTTTACTTTATCAAATAGAGAATGATCCCGGAGAACATTATAATCATGCCAAAGATCATCCTGATATTGTTTTAGCCATAGAGAACCTAGTTTCTAAACACCAAGAAACATTAGAAATTAGTGAATCAGAGCTGGATAAATACTAAAAAAATAAATGAAAAGAATATTTGCAATTTCTGTTTTCTTCGTATTAATATCTTTCGATTGTAATTCCCAATCTTTAGAAACCGTTCCAAATGTTGATTTGGATAAATATATTGGAACTTGGTTTGAAATAGCTTCTTTTCCTCAAAGGTTTCAAAAAGGGTGTCATGGCACTACGGCAACTTATTCAAAAACAGATAAGGACTACATTATAGTTGAGAACCGCTGTTTTAAAGACAGCATAAACGGAAAAGAATCATCTATAAAAGGAAAAGCCTTTATTGATGAGAATACTGGTAATTCGAAATTAAAGGTTCAATTTTTCTGGCCTTTTAAAGGGAAATATTGGATTATTGATTTGGCTGAGGATTATAGTTACGCTGTTGTTGGGCATCCTGATCGTGATTATCTATGGATTTTGTCTAGAACATCAAAAATGGAAGATAAAATCTATCAAAGTATATTATTGAGAATAGCCGAAAAAGGTTTCGACATCAACAAATTAAACAAAACTGTTCAAGCCGATCCCAACGCATCTTTGTGAAAATCTAAGATCATATAACAGCTAATCGATAAGTCATGATCCAAACAAAAAGAGGAAGCCCAAGACAAATTTTAAAGTTTGCTTTTGTATTTGTATTGATTACTAATTTTGCCTTTGGCCAGAATTCAGAAGCCGACATCAGTCATGAAGGAACAAATAGAATAAATATTGATTCTTTAACACTTGAATTAGAAGAAATTTATTCTAGAGGTCATATCAACGGCATAGGGGTTGCCCTAGTAGACGAAAACGGCACGCTTTACGAAAAAGGATTTGGTTTTGCCAATAAAGAACTTAAGAAGGCTTACACCAATCACTCCATTCAAAACATTGCTTCTATCTCAAAAACTTTTTTGGGCCTTGCCTTATTGAAAGCTCAAATACCTTGCTAAGGACGGAGAATGGTATTTAAAAAATGGCTTCTTAAAGAACAAGCCCGGTGAAAAATTTGAATATTCAAACGTAGGAGCAACTTTAGCAGCTTATCTTCTTGAATTAGCTACTGGAGAAGCTTATGATCAGTTTTCTAATAAATACATCTTAGAACCGCTACAAATGAATTCTTCTGGTTGGTCATTTAAAGATGTGAATATGGAAGAGCAAAATGTTGATCAAGCCTTACCCTTTTATAAACTAATCACTTATCCCGATGGGGGGTTAATTACTTCAGTGCATGATATGGCAATATACCTTACCGAACTGATCAAAGGCTATTCAGGTGAGGGCATAATACTCTGAAAAGGAAGTTATAAAGAATTATTCAAACAGCAATTGTCAGACAGTAATTTTGACGAACGTGACACTGAAAACCCTTACAATGACGAATATAATATGGGCGTTTTTATGGGTTTTTCCGCTAAAGGAGATATAGGGCATTCAGGAGGAGACCCTGGTGTAACAACCTTGATGTTCTTTAATGCTACATCAAAAACAGGGCAATTAATATTTGTAAATACTGGAATGGATGATGATGGCTTTCAAGAATTTATAGATGTTTGGATGAAGTTAGAATCTTACCGGAAAAAAATTATTAGCAATTTTCGCTAAACTCTAATTTCGGTAATATTGTTATTTTTTTCTTTTGAATTCGCTGCATCTTACGAAGTACTTTATTAAGCATTCTAACAGCCTTTTCTATATAAGGTCCTTTATTTAGCATTACACAGTCTGCACGCTGAGCCATGGCGGCATCTGTAATTTCCGCCCTTGTCGGTATTCCTTTTTTCGCCAAATTCTCTAAAACTTGTGTCGCCCATATATCTGGCAAATGTGCCGCATCGCAAAGCTGCAATATTTCTTCCTGAATAATAGCAAAATTTTTCCAACCTGTTTCTATGGCTAAATCTCCTCTCGCAATCATGACACCAATTGGATAATTTTCCATAGCCTTTAGAATGATACTTGGTAAATTTCTATAGGCTTCTTTAGTTTCAATTTTTAAAATGATACCCATAT
>RCND010002226.1_pt1 | contig 10801 bp, 7 predicted proteins | sample 2041351 | NCBI WGS metagenome assembly RCND01 (sample SAMN09708230, study PRJNA481090) | Marine sediment metagenome, whole genome shotgun sequencing project. | biome: marine sediment; feature: ocean; material: sediment; isolation source: Sewage treatment plant 12B marine sediment (STP12B) ...
AAAGAGATCTATGGGGCAAAACATGTAGATTACACCTCGAAAGCCAAGGCGCATTTAAAAAGAATCACGCATTTAGGCTTGGACCACTTACCTGTTTGCATTGCAAAAACCCAAAAATCATTGTCTGACAATCCTAAGTTATTAGGACGCCCAAAAAACTTCATCATTACGGTAAGAGAGATCGAGATCGCTGCAGGTGCTGGATTCTTAATTCCCATTACCGGTGATATCATGAGAATGCCTGGATTGCCTGCGCATCCCGCATCGGAGGGCATGGACATCACTGAAGACGGAGAGATCATAGGCTTATTTTAACGAAATAGACCCATGGATTAATTAGAAGTCCACTATTACAGCGTGCACTATTACAGCACAAACCTATAGGTGGCCTTGATCAGGAAGGTGTTGTTTGGTTTCTCGTTGAAGATTTGCTCATTCAAGCTATCGAACAGGGATTCTTCAGGATCACCAAACCCGGTAATGCCTTGAGACCACACGAAGAATAACTCAGAACCAGGAATATACTCCCACCGTACCACCAAATTAGACCGAAACTGCACGAAGGAGAAATCAGGGTCTCCAAAATCGTAGTCCGTAGTGCCATCTAGATCCTCATCTATCGAATAGGTGCTGCCATCAAAACTAATTTGATCATTACTGAATTGGTTAAAGCGGTCATACAGATCATCGGCGATAGGATTGGTTACATATTTAAAGTCGGTATACCTCGCCCTGAATACAAATGGCTGGCCATAATATTGTATGGTTAGATTCGGGTTAATGGTGTAATTGATCCGTATGGATGCACTAAAGCTTTCCCTATCAAAGGAACTTTGAATATACCTAGGCGTCCCGTTAAAATCGGTCTCTGTAACATATTGAGTCTTACTAGGGTTCATTGAAAACTCAGGCTGTATTGAAACGACCAATGCATCTGAAGGCTGATAGGTCACATCGCCTTCGAGCTTGAAGAATTTAAAATTATTTTGCTTTGCAGCGGATATAACATATCCAAAACTGGCACGGAATTTCTTCCGTTCATCAGTACCTATGAACAGGAAATTGATATCCTCTTGTGAAAATCGGTATCGTGGTCCGCCTTGTAAGATCGTATTGGTAAATATGCGTGGTTTATGTATGTACCCCAGATCTACGAACCAGTTATTCTTGAATTGTAAAAAACCACCTAAGCGATATTGAATGCGATTATAATTACCCTCAAAATCGAAGGCTGTGAATTGGCTGAATCCCGCTCGTATCTGTCTGAATTTGCCGGTCGGTTTCAATATTCGGTAATTAATGTTTAAATATTGGCGAATATCATCTGCCTGCCGCAAGAATCCGATATCATTGAGTTCGAGCTCGGGAGATTTCCATACAACGGCACCGTCGTAGGTCCAGTTACCGCTAGATGCTTTTCCCACTTCCAGTTTTCCACCTGTTCCTGTCAAGGAGGTCCTCGTGGGATCCACATCCACATGACTGGCATCCACCCTTTGGAACAAATGCGTCAATGAGGTTTGGGTATCGGCGATGGCCTCTTGGCTCCCCGTCACATGACTTGTTACGAAATTACCCAACACATAATACTTCCGGTCTTTCCAGTTATGCCTAAAATCCAATCCGCCAGTATGTGCTGTTTTCCTCAGATAATCCAAGTTTCCTTCTAGTTTTCGGTTAGTGGCTGTGAATATCCCTCCGATATATGAGTTTCGGTCATTAAAATCCTTTTGCAGGCGTCCTACAAAATAATTGGTAAGTGGTTCGACCAGCTCCTCTCGCCTATTGCCATTGTTATCGATCTCTGCGAACATCTTATCGGTCACACTTTCAAGAACCCCAATGGACCAGCCATTCTTCGTTTTACCGCTAAATTTCGCTGCCCCTAGAATGGTGGAATTCTGGGGCTGATCCACAAACTCACCATCAGCCAAGCTAGGAGAGCCTTGGGGACTCCTCCCGATCCGTCTAGAAAAGAATAGGTTGTCATCATTATCTGCAAACTCATAATCGAATATATTCTTGTTTTCTACGAAGAAAGGCCGTCGTTCTTGAAAGAAGATCTCGAACCCATCCAATGCAATTGCTGCTGGATCGGCATCCACCTGCCCGAAATCTGGATTCACGGTGAAATCCAATGTCAAGTCGTTGGTGACTCCTATCTTTCCATCGATACCGGCATTTAGTTTAAAATCGTTGCCATCCTGAAACGGGTTGCCGGCTTCCTCAGGATACGTATCGTATTGCAATACTGTAAAAGGTTGTATTTCTATTTGTTTTTGTGGCACTAGATCGATCAAGCCATGCAGTTCTCCAGATTCACTCACCCATCCAGGGGCATCTACCGGAATACGATCCCATACAGACACTTCATTTTTCCTGAAGATATTCCTCGCGATATTCAAACCCCACACTTGTTCCTTGCTTTTCCCGAAACGCAACTGGCTCAATGGTATTCTCATTTCAGCCGTCCATCCTTCGTCGTCGACCACCGCCCTGGTGTACCAAATAGGGTTCCAACTATCATCTACATTATTCCCATTATCGGTTGCTATTTCATCGCCTTTCACCCCGGCAGCAGTTATGGTAAATATGAAGGCTGTTCGTTCATCGTGATAACTATCGATCACAAGATTTATGCGATCGCCTGCAAAACCATCGCGTCGAGACAAACGCTTAACAATACTATCTGGCGCAGAATCGTAGGCCCGAAAAGCCGCATACAGGTTTTTATCGTCGTAGGTAAGCTTGAATTTTGTTTGGTGGCTTGGTGGTGTGTTTTCATTTGGTTCTTGCTCAATAAAATCGCCAGACCATTCGACCACATCCCATCCTGCTTCATTTATCACGCCGTCGATGGTGATGGTCTTATCAGTTTCTAATGCTTTGGAGGTATAAATCCTATCGCCATCCGCACTGGTTGATGGGTTGTCTTGAGCAGTAATGCCGCATGAAAAAAGGAAAATTATACCCGCGAAAAATCGTTGCGATAGCTTCATTATTTGGATGATTAGGCTGCTAAAGATATAAAGCTATTCAGACAGATACGATCCCTAGTATATTTTAATAAAATATTAACATATGAAACTGAGTTCAGGGTATTTCTATGGCCGCGTTAAAGGTCACTAAAGATTTGGAATTTCACGACAAAATGAATCATAAAACACATTGATATTAAGTTTTTTGAGTAAATTTACTAGATACATCGGTCGGATAATTGACTGAACCAAATATTAACTTTAAACATGGCCACTCCTGTTCAGGCAGTCGAAGTAATAAAAGTAGGAAGGTATGCTCCAGAAAGCAAGCCTGACTTGGTAGTTGCTGAAGAGCCGCTAGAAATCCGCATTGGTCATGGGCCTGAAGACAATCGTGAGCAGTTCAGTCTTTCCGTTACCATGCGAACGCCCGGAAACGATGAAGAACTCTGCCTTGGATTCCTTTATACCGAAGGAATCATCAACTCCATGGAAGAGGTCATCAGCGTGACATATTGTGAAGATCTTGGAAGAACAGAAGGCATGGAAAACTTGATGCGCGTTGAGTTAAAACCATTTGTTGAAATCAGTAACGAACAATTCAAACGGAATTTTTACACGACATCAAGCTGTGGTGTATGTGGCAAAGCGTCCATCGACTCTATCAAAGTCACCTGCAATCCGCTGTCAGGAGAATCAATACACGTGACTAAGGAATTACTCTTCGGTTTGCCCGACAAATTGAGGGATGCGCAAGTAGTATTTGAGCATACGGGTGGATTGCATGCTTCCGGTTTGTTTGATGTACACGGTACATTGATAGCTCATCACGAAGATGTTGGTAGACATAATGCTTTGGATAAACTAGTGGGGTCTAGATTGATGACAGATAGGACCGTCTTTCCAAAGTCAATTCTAGTCCTTAGCGGCCGCATAAGTTTTGAGCTTGTGCAAAAGGCCTTAAGATCTGGAATTCAAATCATTGCGGCAGTTGGCGCACCATCTAGCTTAGCCGTAAATCTTGCAGAAGAATTTGGAATGACATTGGTTGGGTTTCTCAAGGGAGACCGATTTAATATTTACACAGGAAAAGAGCGCATAGTTTTATGAAGTTGAGAATTCAAGGCAATAGCATTCGATTTAGACTTACCCAAACTGAGGTAAGTAATTTTGGACAAGCGGATGCTTGCATGGGCAAAGTAGAATTCCCTGATGGCAATACGCTAATCTATCGGCTTACCACAGCCACTGAGATGCGTAGTAACTTCAGGAACAATGTCATCACAATTGCCCTACCGGAAACGGAGGTCGAAAACTGGATCAAATCAGATACGATAGGAATCTCAGGGAGTTTGACCTTAGAAAATGAGCGTAAATTGCGTATTTTGGTGGAGAAGGATTTTAAGTGTTTGACCGAGCGAGCTGAAGACGAGAGCGATATGTTCCCAAACCCAAAAGAAAGTCATTAACAGTAAAGAAATAAGATGTCAGAAAATCTTAGTGCATTATCGGGTCGAAAGGGGTTAGAAGACAACCTATTTGAGCAATTGGTCGAAACGTCCAAAGTGGCTGGAGCGCCGGATAATGAAGAATTGAAGGCCTTAGCCAAAAAGTACCTCATGGGTGAAGCCATTACGTATGGTACGGCTTCCTTTTATGATTTCATGAAGAAAGAACATGAAGGGGTAAAAGTTCATGTGTGTAATGGAAGTGCCTGTTTGGTGGCTGGAACACAAGATCGTGTGAAAGAAAAACTTTCAAGACATTTTAAAGACGAAGAAGTTGGTCACATGTGCTGCCTCGGCAGATGCCATGAGAACAGCGCCTTCAACTACAATGGCACTAATTATTCTGGTGATGCCATCAACAAATTAGAAGCCATCGTTCAAAAATCGGACACCGATTTAACGGACAACTATAAAGTAGGCGCCACAAGTGAGCGTGTATTGACTGGAGACCCCATGACGGCTCAACAGTTTAAAGAAGAATTCTCAAAAATATTAGCTAATGGACCCGAGTGGGCCCTAGCACAGATCAAAGCTTCAAATATCCGAGGTCGAGGTGGCGCTGGTTTCCCAATGAGTTTCAAGCTCAACGCCTGTAGAAACGAACCGGAACCACAAAAATTCATCGTTTGCAATGCTGATGAAGGTGATCCAGGAGCTTATTCTGATCGCTACCTTTTAGAAGAACAACCTATGCTAGTGCTCTTTGGCATGATGACCGCTGGCTATATAGTGGGTGCTGATCATGGTGCCGTTTACATCCGCGGAGAATATCCAGAATCCGTAGATAGGTGTGCCGAAGCGGTGAAACAATTGGAAGCGATCGGCATGCATGGCGATAACATTGGAGGTTCAGACTTCAGTTATAAATTCAAAGTAATAGAAGGCGCTGGCGCCTATATCTGCGGAGAAGAAACTGCCTTACTCTCCTCTTTAGAAGGTCAAAGACCTGAAGTAAGGGTGAGACCACCCTTCCCAGCACAAAAAGGACTTTTCAATAAGCCGACCATTGTTAATAATGTGGAAACCTTGGCTGCTGTGCCGTGGATCATTAGACATGGAGGAGCGCACTATGCAAAACTAGGCACCGAGAAATCTACGGGTACCAAATTGGTTTGTCTTGATTCATTCTTCAACAATCCAGGAATGTACGAGGTAGAAATGGGGCACTCTTTCAAATCCCTTGTTTACGAAACAGGTGGCGGCTTTAAGGAAGCTGTGAAAGCGGTTCATGTGGGGGGGCCACTGGGAGGAATAGTCCCTACCCATAAGATTGACGACTTGACCATTGATTTTGAGAGTTTCGCCAATGGCGGATTCTTACTAGGGCACGCAGGAATCGTTTCTATCCCAGAAAAATTCCCAATGATCGAATACCTCGAGCACCTCTTTGAATTTACGGCTGATGAATCGTGTGGAAAATGCTTTCCGTGTAGTATCGGTTCCGTCAGAGGAAAAGAGATGATCGCCAATTCAAGAAATGGAAAGAAGATGGATCGCCAATTGATGGATGATCTGTTAGAAACCCTAGAAATAGGTTCCCTCTGTGCCTTGGGCGGTGGATTACCGCTAGGGATCAAAAATGCCCTGCAATATTTTGAAAAAGAACTAAAGACCTATTTTCTATAAACACGAACCCTATGAGTGATTCAAAAAACATCGCCTATATCAACAACGAACCTTTCGCGTTCGAACGTGGTGAAACCATTCTTTCGTTGTTAAGAAGGCATATGGGACCCAATCCGGTACCAACCCTTTGCGATGCGCCAAACTTAGAGCCCTTCGGATCGTGCAGAGTATGTAGTGTAGAAGTTGGTCGAGAACAGAATGGACCCACACGGGTTCAGGCGTCCTGCCATGCGCCAGTAATGGAAGGCTCTTACATCTACACACACACCGAGAAGATGGCCCGCCTGCGAAAGAACATCGTGGAACTTGTCTTAACTGACTATCCCAAAGAGAAATTCGAAACCGATACCCCTAGCAAAAACGAACTCAAGAAAGTTGCCTACGATGTTGGGATCACTATGGAAGACGTACGTTATGCCCCTGGCAGAAACCACTTTGACAGAACTGCCGACACGTCTCATCCATACATGCAAGCGAACTTAGATTCATGCATCAACTGTTTCAGATGCGTTCGTGCATGTGATGAAGTACAAGGCGAAATGGTATTGACGATGGAAGGTCGAGGTTTCGATAGCAAGATCGTGATGGGCATGAACGAAGGTTTTATGGCCTCTGACTGCGTTTCTTGTGGCGCTTGTTCTCAGGCCTGCCCTACAGGCGCCATTACCGATGTCTTTGCCTCTAAAACCAATGACGCGGAAGAAACCACCAGAACAGTTTGCACGTACTGTGGTGTTGGTTGTAACCTTGATATAGCTACTTCAAATGGTGAGATCTTAAGCATCACTGCGCCTTATGATGCAGAAGTAAATCAGGGCCATACGTGCCTCAAGGGACGATACGCCTTTAAATTCTACGATCATCCAGAACGCCTTCGTTCTCCGATGGTGCGAAAAAATGGGCAGCTCGAGACTGTTTCTTGGGATGAAGCTTATGATTATATCGTAAGCAATATCACGGGCATCAGAGACCAACACGGCCCAGATTCAATTGCTGGAATTTCTTCTGCCAGATGTACTAATGAGGAAAACTACCTCATGCAGAAATTCATTCGTGCGGTCGTTGGCACGAACAATATTGACTGTTGCGCAAGAGTATGCCATTCACCTACGGCTTTGGGCATGCAGCGTTCTTTCGGAACAGGTGCAGCCACCAATTCGGTCATTGACATTAAGTACACTGATTGTATGATGGTGATCGGTGCCAACCCTACCGCTGCTCATCCAGTGACAGGCGCTAAGATGAAGCAAGCCGCCATGAAAGGCACTAAGCTTATCGTTATCGATCCGAGAGAAATTGAATTGGCCAAATATGCTGATCACTTCTTGCAATTACGCCCAGGTACTAATGTAGCCTTATTGAATATGATGTTGTATTACATCATTGAAGAGGACGTTGCCGACACTGCATTTATAGAAACCAGAACGGAAGGCTATGATGATTTTGTCGCCAACATTAAAAAACTAGACATTAACGCCATGGAAGCCATTACTGGTGTAGACAGAGAAGATGCACGTGCTGCTGCGATCACGTATGCATCAGCACCGAACGCCATGTCTTTCCATGGGCTTGGCGTCACAGAGCATTCACAAGGCACATTTACTGTTCAGCAGATTGCCGACTTGGCAATGATCACTGGAAACATTGGGCGAAGAGGTGTGGGTGTAAATCCGCTTCGTGGACAGAATAACGTGCAAGGGGCAGCCGATATGGGTGCACAACCACACCAAGGAGCAGGGTATATGGATGTGACCAAACCTGAAATGAACAGACTTTATATGGATTTTTACAAAGGCGTAGACATCCCATTAGAAATAGGATTAAAAATCCCTGAGATGTTTGATGCCGCCATTGATGGCAGCTTGAAAGTTTTGTGGATCATCGGTGAAGATGTCGTTCAAACCGATCCGAATACCACAAAGGTCAAAAAAGCACTCACTAACCTTGATCTCTTGATCGTTCAAGAACTCTTTATGACCGAGACCGCTTTGCTTGCCGATGTGGTTTTACCTGGCGCTTCTTTCCTTGAGAAATCAGGAACATTCACCAATGGCGAACGACGAGTACAACGTGTTAACAAAGTGGTTGAACCAATTCCTGGTTCGAAAGCTGATGGTCAGATCATTGTTGATGTGATGCAACGTATGGGCTATGATCAAGCTGACTATGCTCCAGATACTATGTTGGAAGAGATCTCTCAGATCGTTCCTTTCTTCAAAGGAATCAGTTGGGACAACTTAGCTGAAAACGGCAAGCAATGGCCAGTACTAGAAGATGGTTCGAGTACTGAAATTATCCATATTGATGCATTTAAAAGAGGTAAAGGCTTATTCACCTACTTCGATTGGAGAGAAACTGAAGAGATCGTGGAGCATGGGGAAGCGTACCCTTACATTATCACTACCAATCGTGAGTTAGAACACTATAACTGTGGTGCCATGACGCGTAGGACTGGTAATGGTGAAATACTTAAAGAAGACGTTTTGCTTATCAACAAGAAAGACGCTTCTGACAACGGCATTGGCGATGGCGAAATGGTCTGCGTCACTTCTGCTCGCGGAAAAGTGGACATCAGGGCTAGGATCACCGATGAAGTGAAGCCGGGGGTGATGAGTACGACGTTCCATTTCCCAGAGATCATGGTGAATTTGATCACTTCAGACATTCATGATTCAGAAGCCATGTGCCCAGAATACAAAGTGGTAGCTGTTAAAATCAGAAAGTCGAAAGGCGCTAACAAATTGATGAAAGCTTCTCAAAATACTGGCATGGAAGCCTCTCGACCTAACACGTTGAAAGATTAGTTTATCAAGCCAAAAGTCTAGCACATCGGTTAAAGGTCTAATTCTCATGGGTGGACCAAGTTCGCGCATGGGAAGCGATAAAGCCTTTGTGGCATATAGAGACCAAACACTTTTGAATCATTGTTTGCATCACCTTGAGGCCATTACCTCTGAGGTTTATTTATCAGTTAATGCGGATCAATTCGAAATGCTTCATGGGCAGTATAACTGTATTCAAGACCGCTACCCTGACAAAGGACCCATGGGCGGTATTCTTTCGGCACTTGAAGCGCTAGATGACGATTTGATCGTTCTTGCAGTGGATATGCCTGAGGTAAGTTATTCAATGCTGCATCGGTTAGTCTCAAACAGCTCAAAGGTCAAGGCCTACCAGCAAGAAGGAAATCTATGGGAACCGCTACCCTCTTTCTGGCCCAAAACAATCACCTCAACACTTTCTTCATACTTTTTAAAGAATCAATTATCCTTAAATGGCTTCCTCAGCAACTATGGTCATGCGGTAATTTCTGAGACTGATCCTGACTCATTCAAAAATCTTAACAGCCCCTCTGATCTCTCTTAATTCCCACCCCATTATCACTTAGTTTGTCAAAGAAGGAAATATGCTCATCGTTACATAATTTACAATTTTTAATAGAAAATGTTCTATATTTAGAGTATTTAAACTCTGAAAATGGCTGCTATACTCATTATAATCTTAAAAAAGGTCTTTCATAGGGGAGCGGAACAAATCTTAATTCAATTCGATTATAACGAAGACCTTATTTTATTAACACGAAGTCTTGAAGGTATTCGTTGGAGTAAGCGCAAGAATAGTTGGTATGTTAAGAACACAGCAGAACATCTAAAAGCCATTTCTTCATTATACAAGGGTAAGGCTACCATAGATATCAATCAGCTAAAACTTGATCAGCCATTGAAAAGACAGCGCTTGTTAAATCAACATCAAAGAGATTTTTTAAACGGATATGTGAAGTACCTAAGAGGCAGGCGATACAGTGTGAGTACTATTAGGACCTATTCATATTTGATCGCTAATTTTGTAGAACATTCTCAAAACAAGGCCATAGCTGCGTTGAGCAATTCTGATGTAGACCGTTTTGCACAGGACATCCTCGCGGCGAAAAACTATTCGATCAGTACGCATAGGCAATTTGTAAGTGCTTTGAAGCTATTCAAGAATTACTATCCAGAATGTGCTATTGATAACACGACATTGGAGCGCCCGAAGAAGAGTAGGATATTGCCAACAGTATTGTCGGAACGGGAAATCATTGAATTATTGCAACATACCAAGAACCTGAAGCACCGCGCTATATTGGCTTTGATCTATTCCTCTGGATTGCGCATCAGTGAATTGCTTAACTTAGAATTGACCCATATCAGCATAGACCGCAAACAGCTTTTTATTAAAAACAGCAAGGGTCGCAAGGATCGTTATGTGGTTTTGTCTGAAAGTTTTATTCCACTTTTAAAGAATTACTATTTCACTTATAAACCGGTCACTTTTTTTGTTGAAGGTGCCAAAGGTGGGCAATACAGTGCATCGAGTATTCGGAGTTTCTTGAAAGTATCGTGCAGAAACATGGGTCTGACCAAGAAAGTGACGCCTCATACCTTGCGGCATAGCTATGCCACTCATTTGATGGAAAATGGGGTTGGATTGCGTTATATCCAGGAACTGCTGGGGCACGCACGCCCAGAAACGACGATGATATATACGCATGTTGCCAAGAAGGATCTTATACAGATAGAGAGCCCGTTGGACACAGCTTTTAAGCGATTGGCCAAAATTGATAACAGTGATAAAAAGTCGTTGTTATCCCGAAACTGATACGTATATTATGCTATATTTATACTGATATAACCAGTTGTAACTAATTAT
>RCND010002227.1_pt1 | contig 10799 bp, 5 predicted proteins | sample 2041351 | NCBI WGS metagenome assembly RCND01 (sample SAMN09708230, study PRJNA481090) | Marine sediment metagenome, whole genome shotgun sequencing project. | biome: marine sediment; feature: ocean; material: sediment; isolation source: Sewage treatment plant 12B marine sediment (STP12B) ...
TCTTTGTAATCTGATTTTTGCTGGCATACTCTTTTAATTTTAATTGATTAAAACCTACAATTTTAGCGACCGCAAAGGTAGCATTTATCGTGTAATATGCAAAGATTGTTAAGGTTTTAAAACGAACGGAGGCGCAATCCAAGATAAAAGGTTCTGGGGGCTCCCGGACCGTAAATATACCCACTGTCACGATCCCTTAATGTATCAAAGTCATTTTGGTAGGCATTGATTAGATTTTTCACTCCGGCGAAAATCTCCAGTCCACTGTCCACCACCTCAAACCTGAAGGTATAGCCTGCCTTCAATCCAAACTCGAAAAAGCTTGAAGTAGTTACGTATTCATCAACGTTCTGTTCGGGAGCTCCGGCATAGTGTACCAGCTCCATGGGTCCTGTATAAACCCCGGAGAATGAAGTGCTGAAACGAGAGCCAGGAGTTAGTGAATAGGTCACATATCCATATTGATTGGGTGTTCGCAAAAATTCATTTCTGGGGTCTTCTCCTTCAATGTGTTCGATGGGTTCATCGTAAAGGCTGGTTTGCAAAGTATAACCAGCTTCCAGCTGCATGATTTTATTATAATTCCCTCTCAGCTCAATAGTCCCTCCCTGGACAGAAGCTCCTGAACCATTGCGCTTCTCAAAGAGATCTCCATATTGATCCTGACCGATGGGCTGAAGATAGAAAGCATCATTAAGCTTGGTATAAAAACCTTCCAATGTGAATCCCACAATAAAATTTTTTGTTGCCTTGTCATAATTGACCGATCCACTCAGACTATGGGAGCGTTCCTCCACCAGGTCGGGTGAAAGCAGAATCCGGCTTACCCCACCTCCTGCAAATGCAATATGCATATCTGCATCAAAGGCCTGGGGTGCTCTGAAACCGGTTCCCCAGGTCAAACGGAACTGAGTAAAGGTTTTGAGTTTATAGAGCAGGGAAATTCTGGGACTAAATATGACTCGGTCAACCAGATTATGCTTGTCAGCTCTCACACCTGTCAGAAGTGTGATTCCCTTCCTGATCTCCCAGTCGCTTTGCAAAAACAGTCCAAAAATACCGGTGGTCTGATTGAGGTAATATTCGTAGGCCTGTATGGTATCATTCACCTTATCATAAACGTATTCCACACCGGCTGTCATTACATTTATTCCACCCAGAAAATCGTTGTATCGATGGTTAAGCTGAGTACCTGCCTGCAATGTGTTGTTGAAGGTGAATCCGTAGGGTGGATTGCTTAAGTGCTCATTTATTCCTGCAGAATCGTAAGGGACAATTCCTGTATAATGATCCCGGTCGGTCTTCTGCCCTGCCAGGTAGGCAATAAATGAGCTGTTATCGTCATTGAAGTTGATCTGGTAATCAAGTCCCCCCATGAGAACATTATGTGTTCGCTCTTCAGCCTGCTTGGCCTGGTAGGCAGCCTTGTTTACCATTTCGCCTCCGTAGCGGTATTCGTTGAGACTGCTAAAGCTAAGTTCCAGCTTCTGATTGTGCCTGGGTTTAAAAAACATAGTGGCTCCAAATGAATTGTTAGAAAGCTGAGGAAGTTCAGAATAGTTATCTCCATTGTGATCATAGGCCTGGCGCATCCTGCGATTCACATATACAGCTGCCCCGGCATTGTGCTTATGGGTAAGCATGTTTATATTACCCGACAAGATATTATCCCATGCCTCGCCGTTAATCAGCGAAGAAGTAATACTAACATCATAACTGCTTTCTTTGGGGATGCGGGTAATCACATTTACAGTTCCTCCGATGGCGCTGGATCCATAGAGTGCCGAACCTCCTCCGCGTACCACCTCGATCCGCTCCACCATATTGGCAGGGATCTGTTCCATTCCGTACAGTCCGGTCAGAGGACTGAACACGGGACGACCATTAATCAGAATTTGAGAATACCCTCCCCCCAATCCGTTCATCCTGAGCTGTGTATAGTTACAGGTCTGGCAATCGGTTTCGACCCGGAGCCCCGGCTGGAACTTGAGTCCTTCAGAGATATTACAGGATTGTGTTTGTTCCAGCAGTTTGCTGTCAATCACATTCACAATCACCGCTGCATCGGTTTGCCTTTTAAATGTCTTTGTACCTGTTATAACCACCTCATCGATGGACATGGTCTCCTCTTCCAGTTCGAAATTAATTTCAAGTAACTCATCCTGGTGAATGGTAACCTCCTTCTTCACGGTAGTATAACCAATGGATGCAGCCACGAGGATATGTGTTCCTGGTTCAAGGTCGATGAGCATGTAGTGACCCGTAACATCCGTAGCTGTGCCAATGGCAGTTCCCTCAATATGGACGGTGGCAAATGGAATATGTTCGCCATTGCTCTGAACATCACCAAAAATATTAGCGTCGCTGTGCTGTGCGCTTAAAGGAAGGATATAAAACAACAGGAAGGCAATAGGAATCAGACCTGTTTTCATGGGTATTATTTGATGCATATAATTAAACACCAAATCCACATGAAGGTTCAAAGTCTACCTGACAATAATTTTCTTGGTAAGTAATGATTTACCCCATTCGATCCTGATAAAGTAAATCCCTGAACCGGGGCTCTCCAAATCTATACTGGCAGTAACAGAGCTTTCGCTTTTAACGAGATCTTCAGAAATATCTTTAATCTGTTTGCCTGTAATATCAAACACCTTGGCGTTAATCTTCTCTTGTCCAGTGAATACAAAAGTCAATTGAAACCTGCCATCGGATGGATTCGGAAAAACCTTCACTTCACTAATGCTTAACTCAACACCAGCAGGATCCTCATCTGGAAGAAGGTACGAATGCGAAAAGAGATGACTGGATACGAAGATGCTACCCAGCAAAATCCCCATAAACAGTATCGCAGACTTTTTCATAATACAATTATACGCAAAAATCCTGCCAATAGTTTTATAAATATGAGCCCTTCTAAGAAATTATTAACATGAAGATTTTTTGGCACATTTTAGGCTAACTTTACTTCCCATGTTTTTAATTTTCGACACCGAAACCACCGGGCTTCCCTTACGAAATAATGCGCCTATATCTGAGGTAGATAACTGGCCAAGAGTTGTTCAAATTGCCTGGCAACTCCACGACGAAAGTGGTGATCTGACCGAGCACGGCAACCTGCTGATCCAACCCGATGGATATGAGATACCCTATTCCGCCGAAAAAATACACGGTATCTCCACAGAGAAAGCTAAAAAGCATGGCTTAGCCCTTAAAGAAGCACTGGAAAAATTCAATGAATCAGTTGCAAAATCGACCTATCTGGTTGGGCACAACGTACGTTTCGATGTTAATGCCCTGGGCGCTGAATTCATCAGAAGTGAAATCCTTACTGACTTTCTCCAAAAGGAGCAGGTTTGTACCATGCGCTCAAGTACCGATTACCTGAAGCTCCCTGGTGGCAGAGGAGGAAAATTCAAGCCGCCAAAACTGATGGAGCTCTATGAATCCCTGTTTGAAGAACAGTTCCTGGAGGCCCATAATGCCGCAGCCGATGTGGAAGCCACAGCCAGATGCTTTTTTGAGTTGCTTCGTATAAAAATCATCCCTCCGGAATCCCTGGGACTCAATCCGGAACAGTTCAGTCACTTCATATCTAAGAACCAGGGAAAAATAGGTCCCTATGGCCTAACTCATCGCTCCAACTGGGATGAAGAGACAGGCGAGGGAGGTGATTCAACAGAACTCACTGTGGAGCCAGAGTCTGAAGAGCCGATCAATGCAGGATTTTGTCACCTGCATGTGCATACCCAGTACTCCATCCTGGACGGAGCAGCCAGCATCCCCGAACTATTAAAAAAAGCCATCGACGACGGCATGCATGCCGTAGCTATTACGGATCATGGCAATATGTTTGGGGTCAAAGAGTTTCATCAGGAAGCCACAAGGCGGGGAATCAAACCCATACTGGGATGCGAAGCTTATATTGCCAACAGGGAAAGACACTCCAAGAAAGATAAAAACCAGGACGGATTTGCCCATGTGGTTCTCCTGGCTAAAAACCACAAAGGCTACCAGAACCTGATCACAATGATCTCGCTGGGGTGGACCGAAGGATTCTACTACAAACCCCGGATCGACCGGGAACTGTTGGAGAAGTATCACGAAGGAATTATTTGTCTCTCTGCTTGCCTTGGAGGCGAAATTCCACAAGCCATTATGAACAGGACCATGGAGGAGGCCGAGCGGATCGCCCTTGAATACAAGCGGATCTTTGGCGAAGATTTCTACCTGGAACTGATGCGGCACCGGACCGATGATCCCGGCATGAACAAACTGGTTTTTGATGACCAGGTATTTGTCAACCGCAGCCTGCTGGAGCTAGGCAGAAAGCATGAAATCAAATGCGTAGCAAGTAATGATGCGCACTTTGTGAATATGGAGGATGCTGAAGCTCATGATCACCTGATTTGCCTGAATACGGGTAAAGACCTGGATGATCCTACCAGGATGCGATACACCAGGCAGGAGTGGTTCAAGACTCAGGCAGAAATGAAGGATGTTTTCTCTGATCTTCCTGCTATCCTGAGCAATACCATTGAAGTAGCAGACAAGGTTGAGCCCTATGAGTTGAACTCCAATCCGGTAATGCCTCACTTTCCGCTCCCTGAAGGATTCAGCGATGAAGATGAATACCTGAAACATATTACCTATGAAGGAGCCAAGAAGCGCTACCCAGAGTTAAGTGAAGAGATAAAGGAGCGCATCGATTTTGAACTGGGAACCATTCAGCGTATGGGTTTCCCGGGTTACTTCCTGATTGTGCAGGATTTTATTTCTGCTGCACGCGATATGGGAGTCTCAGTGGGACCAGGCCGGGGATCAGCTGCCGGATCGGCCGTTGCCTACTGTCTTAAAATTACAGATATTGATCCCATCCGCTACGACTTGCTGTTTGAAAGGTTCCTGAATCCGGACAGAGTCTCCATGCCCGATATTGATATCGATTTTGATGAAGACGGACGCGATGATGTGCTCAAGTGGGTGGTGGATAAATACGGTCACGAAAGGGTGGCTCACATTATCACCTTTGGATCCATGGCAGCCAAGATGGCTATCCGGGATGTGGCCAGAATACAGAAACTTCCCCTGCCCGAAGCTGACCGGCTTGCTAAAATGATTCCTGAGCGACCAGGGACCACCTTTGCCAAAGCTTTTGAAGAGGTTCCCGATTTGAAAGCAGAGCTTACTTCATCCAATCCGCTTATATCCAATACACTTCGTATTGCTCAGCGACTGGAAGGATCAGTAAGACAAACCGGACTCCATGCCTGCGGTGTGATTATTGGAAGGAACAACCTGACAGAGCATATACCCGTCTGTAAATCAAAAGAATCCGAACTCCTGGTCACCCAGTTTGATGGCCATTTCGTAGAGGATGTGGGGATGCTTAAGATGGACTTCCTGGGACTAAAAACCCTGTCCATTATCAAAGATGCCGTGGTCAATATAAAAGAATCAAGGGGAATCGAGGTTGATATTGATCACCTGCCCATGGACGACCAGGCCACCTTTGAGCTCTACTCAAAGGGAGATACCACCGGACTGTTCCAGTTTGAATCTCCAGGCATGAAGAAATACCTGAAGGATCTCAAACCCAACCGTTTTGAGGACTTAATTGCCATGAACGCCCTCTACAGGCCAGGTCCCATGGAGTATATTCCCTCCTTTATCAACCGGAAACACGGAAAGCAGAAAATTGAGTATGATCTTCCCGAAATGGAGGAGTACCTCAAAGATACTTATGGGATTACCGTCTACCAGGAGCAGGTGATGCTGCTCTCCAGAAAACTTGCCGGATTTACACGTGGTGAGGCCGACTCGCTTCGAAAAGCCATGGGTAAGAAGATCAAGAAGATGATGGACGAGCTTAAGGTGAAGTTCGAGGAGGGATGTACCAAGAATGGATTTTCGAAACAGAAGATCGAAAAAATATGGACTGACTGGGAAGCATTTGCGCAGTATGCCTTTAACAAATCACACTCTACCTGCTATGCCTATGTCTCCTACCAGACCGGCTACCTGAAAGCAAATTACCCGGCAGAATTTATGGCTTCTGTTCTGAGCAGGAACATCGCCGACATTAAAAAGATCGGCCAGTTTATGGACGAGTGCCGGAGAATGGGAATCGAAGTGTTTGGTCCGGATGTAAACGAGAGTAATGCAAGATTCACGGTAAATGATAAAGGGAACATCCGCTTTGGTATGGGTGCAATTAAAGGTGTTGGCGGAAATGCCGTCCAAAGCATCATCGATGAACGCACAAAGAACGGACCCTTCCGGGATATTTATGATTTCGTGGAACGGAACGATTTGCACCAGGTGAATCGGAAGAACTTTGAGGGGCTGGCCATAGCCGGGGCACTGGACTGTTTCGAGAACATATCCAGGAGTCAGTATATCGATACCCTTGAAGATGAAGATGCCACCTTTATTGAGCAATTAATCAAGTATGGCAATAAGATCCAGTATGAGAGAGATACCCCCCAGCAAAACCTGTTCGGGGAGAGCAACGCCATTGCGATTTCAAAACCGGAAGCTCCTGAAGTAAACAGGTGGGAAGATATTACCACCTGCAAACAAGAAAAAGAGCTCCTGGGATTCTACCTGACCTCCCATCCGCTGGACAGGTTCAGGCTGGAGATCGATGCATTCTGTCCCAATAAACTAGAGGAACTTAGCGACCTTTCCCAATTCAAGGGCCGGGATGTGGTCTTTTGTGGCATGATTAAAACCGTCAGAGACGGAGTGGACCAATGGCGTAACAAGCCATACATGCTGGCCCAACTCGAAGATTACACCGATACCTACAACCTGAGATTGAAAAATGACGATTACGTAAATTTTAAACAGTATTTTATGCCCGATGTGGCACTAATGATTCGGGCAACAGTAAATGAATGGAGTCCCAGAGAAGAACCTGATAAAAAGATATATTCCCTGAGGCTAAAGATGGTTTATATGCTGGCCGATGTGCGTGATAAACTGGTCAAATCGATTGATATACTCCTGGATATCAACAAGGTTTCCAATGAGCTCATAAATTCTTTTGACCCTTATATGGTGACTGATAGTGGAAAGGTGTTGAAGTTCCGTATTCATGATCCTGAAAGCAATATGAAATTAAACCTCTTCTCGCGCAACAAACAGGTAGAGCTATCCGACGATTTTATCAACTACCTTCAAAATAATCCGGGCTTTGAATTCCGTCTTGCGTAAGAGTTTTTTTTATAATTTTGACGGACAAATAATATTTATAAATTTTTTATCATGGCATTAGAAGCAACAGATGGCAATTTCGAGGAACTGGTACTGAAATCTGATAAACCTGTAATCGTAGATTTCTGGGCTGAATGGTGCGGCCCCTGCCGCATGGTTGGACCCATTGTTGAAGAGGTTGGTGTCGACTATGAAGGCAAGGCTGTAGTGACAAAAGTTGATGTGGACAGCAATCCCGGGATTACTGCAAAATATGGGATCAGGAATATCCCTACCATTCTCTTCTTTAAAAACGGAGAAGTTGCTGATAAGCAGGTGGGAGCTGTACCAAAAAGCACCATCGTTGCGAAGCTGGATGCCCTTCTCTAGAACCGCCTTCCTATCACAAGGATATCATCCAGCTGATCTAGATCGCCCCTCCACTTTTCAATGGTATTATCCAGGATGGCACGCTGTTGTGACATGCTTTCTGTCTGAATTTTCAAGATAGATTCCTTCAGGTTTTTATACTTGAACTTCTTCATTAGCTCACCTCCAAACTGGTCGGCATATCCATCCGTAAAAAGATAAACGGTATCGCCCTCCTTAATGTCGATCCTGTGGTTTGTAAACTCAGCATCCGTTTTAAATGACGAGCGTCCAATGGATTGTTTGTCAGCCTTGGTCTCAAGAAGTTCTCCATCTCTGACCAGATAGAGAGGATTAAAGGCCCCTGAGTACTCCAGGTATTTTTCCTTGCGGTCATAGCAAACCAGGGCCAGGTCCATCCCATCATATAGATCCCTGGAATCGCTTCGCTGATGAAGAGTTTCAAGAACCTCTTTATTAAGATGACTAAGAATATGCCCGGGTTCCAAAATCCCATACTCCCTGACAATCTTTGTGAGCGAATTATGGCCTATAATAGACATAAAAGCGCCCGGAACACCGTGACCGGTGCAATCTACTGCAGAGAAAAACTCCTTATCGCCCACCTCTGTAAACCAGTAAAAATCTCCACTCACGATATCCTTGGGCTTAAACAAGATAAAGGTGTCCGGATAGGGTGATTTCTCCGGAAGTATGGCAAACTGAATCCGCTTGGCATACCTGATACTATCGGTTATATCCTCATTTTTCCTGGCCAGTTCCTCCTTCTGAGCTACTACTGTGGCAGTACGCTCTTTGACCTTGCCCTCAAGTATCAGGTTTTCTCTTTTCAGTGCCCTTTCCCTGATCTTGACATAGGATATCACGATAATAACAAGAATCCCTGCAAGAGACAGAATGAAGTACCATCTCAGGTAAAAAGGTGGTCTGATAACAAAAGAGAAGGATGCTGGCTCCCTGTTCCAGACCCCGGCGCTGTTTTTTGCCTTTACACGAAAGGTATACCTGCCATATGGCAAAGCAGGGTAGATCGCAGTGGTCAGCTTGTTGGGAGGGCGCCACTCCTGACCGGTCCCATCAAGCATAATCTGATACTGAACATCATCGGGATTCAAAGTGATACAGCCATATTCAAAAATAATAGAGTTCTGCCTGTGCGAAAGGCTCAATCCTTTTTCCATGGAGATATGCTCATTATTGACCTGCATCCCCGTGATATGAATAGCAGGCTCCAGGGCCACCTGAACCTCCCTTGAGGGATGGTATTTTGTCACACCTTCCACTGTGCCAAACCAAAGGGAACCAGACTGGTCCACATAGGACGCGTTGTGCTTAGTCTCTATCCCTACAAAACCACTCCGGTAAGTAAATGCATAAAAGCGTTCTTTCTCCCTGACAAAGATATTCAGGCCCTTGTTTGTGCCCACATAGATATTATTGAAACGGTCCACATTCAACTGGTTAATGAGATTTGCCAGCAGCTCACCCCCATCCGCTGTATATACATGAATCACCTGTCGACGATCCGCATCATAGTGGATCACCCCTCTTCCCTCGGTCCCGATCCAGAAAGTACCATCCAGGTCCTCTGTCATGCAGAGAGGTGTAAAATCAAATCCCAGCTTCAGATCTAAAAATTCACCAGCTTCAACCAGTGTAATTCCCTTATCCTTGTGTCCGATCCATACCCTGTTGCCGGAATCATTGAAGAGCATGGAAATGTGATTGCCTTGCAGTCCATCATCAAACTGCGTAAACATCTTAACTACACTCTGCCTGTCTATATCGTAATAGATCAAGCCATCCAGTGTACCAACCCATAGGAAATTGTCCTGGTCAATCTCCATGGCTATGACTGGTTTGAACTGGCCCAACAGCCTGTTTAGCCGATCGTCCTTTTTGAACCCACCGGTTTTTTGATATTTATAAATACCTGATTTATCGGTCCCAATCCAGATGTCTCCATCCCGATCCTCCTTCAGAAATTCAATTCCGTCCGCTTTAAGCTGATCAAAATCGTGCATGGATCCTCCGTCATCTTCCCCATCCAGCATGGATATCCCCTTGTTGGTTCCGAACCAGTAGGAGCCATCACTTCTCTGCAGAATTGCCTGAACCTGGGAACTGATGAGGCCATCATCCTTAGAGTAAGAGATAAAATCATCCCCTTTAAAGACACAAATACCATTCTCATTGGTCCCGAATAGAATATTCCCCTCGCGGTCCTGCATCATCGACCATACCTTTAATCCCGGAAACCCATTGGCGTTGTTGTAGATTTCAAGGCTGTTGTCCGGGTCAATTCTAACCATCCCTCCCTCAAAGGTACCCGCCCAGATGTTACCTTCCCTGTCCTCAAAGAGGGTGCTTACCCAATTCGACTTTAGTCCGGCCTTTACAAGGTCGTACATCACCGTACTATCCGTATTCGGATTGTAGCGGTAGAGTCCGCCATGGTATTTACCTACCCAATTTCTTCCCTTGCTATCGATCAGGATACTGGTAGTCTGATAAAACTTTGGGATGCCATTCAATAGCAGATCATCGAAGCGTATGCTGTCCGGATTAAAAAATTTTACACCCAGATTGCTTACGAAATAGATTCTGCCATCCCGGTCCATATGGTGACTATAAACCTGGTCCGACAGCTCACCACCAGAAAACTGAACAAAATCCAACTGATCAAAGGGTGCTTCCGGATTCGATAGCTTGATGACTCCTGCACCCTCTGTTGTAAACCAGAGATTTGATTCAGTATCCATCAGGATGGAGGTAATGGTTGAATGCCTAAGTGCAGCCGGAGATGGTACAAGTTTGAAGGTGCTTCCATTGTAAAGCGATAGTCCTCCCCCAGTATGACCAAACCAGATTTTTCCGCCACCGTCTTCACAGATGGCCCTTACCCCATTCTCTGCCAAACCATCTTTAGCTGAGTAGTTGATAAAGGTCGTCCCATCAAAGCTGGCCACCCCGGCACGTGTACCCACCCAGAAAACATCATTCCTGTCCTGGATTATATCATATACAGTGGATTGGGCCAGTCCCTCCGAAACAGAGAATTGGTCGAAATAGAACCGCTGTCCATAAACAGTGAAAGATCCCAGTAAGATCCAGAGAATAAGTGCCTGCCGGAACATGTCCTTATTAATAGTCCTTCGGTATAAAGAAGAAGGTTCCATCCTCATCTTCGAGCCCGGCAATTTTTCCAAACT
>RCND010002228.1_pt1 | contig 10797 bp, 8 predicted proteins | sample 2041351 | NCBI WGS metagenome assembly RCND01 (sample SAMN09708230, study PRJNA481090) | Marine sediment metagenome, whole genome shotgun sequencing project. | biome: marine sediment; feature: ocean; material: sediment; isolation source: Sewage treatment plant 12B marine sediment (STP12B) ...
TCCACATCCCATAGTCCGTTTGGCCCATCATCCATCAAATCGACCAAAAAGGCATCTACTTCGGCTTTAGTAAAATAAGGGTCATCTGAATTTGGCTTTCTTGTAAACTGCAAACTATAAATAAAGCCATAGCCTTCCGATATATCGTGAAACGCCCCACCAAAATCCGGAGCTTCCTGACCAAGAAGATTCTTAGCCTGCTGCAAGTAGTAAACAGACCGTATTCCCATAATCTCGGAAATTTTTAGTTTGATAATTTCAGCCTGTGCATCCCTAACATCATAGTCCTTTACAACAATCGCTGCTCTGCCCAATTTAAAGGCCTGAAAAATCTCATCAGCAATTCCGGAAAAATCATCGTCTCCTTCTACCCTACCAATATACTTATTCAAGAAACTGTCTGCTCCTAAGTCGGCATTTGGGTTTGCCGCATCTGCATTCAGGCCATACACATAACCGTAAGCTTCATCCCATTTATGCTCCATGGTAGTATAGAACTTACCCTCTGCGACCGTTCCAGCATCGTTATCGGTGCGATTGGACCCTTCGTCCAAAACAGCAGTACTTAAGTAATTATTCAAAGCTTGGTCTGTAGCTAAGGCACCGATTAATCCCTTTGTCCATAATTGGTCAAATTCCAATCCTTGGGCATTAATATATCGTGTGGCCGAACCATCTGGAATCTGACCAGCAACACCAGGGGCAGCCACCACTTGCCAGCTAGGAAAAATCTCCACAACTTGGGCTGTAAGCCAAGCGTCAAAATCGGCACGTATTAGCGCCTGATTGGTAGCGTTAGATGAAAAAAAGTCTACAGATGCAGCTGTTTTACTACGCATATTCTTATCCGAAGCATTAAGGGCTGTATCTTCGAAATTCATAGTACCTTCCACGTGTGCGTACATAGCGGCCAACTCCTCGGCCGTGGTTGCTGGATCTAAAAGAGCCCTAACAATTTCATCTCCCATCTGCAATCTTGTGGTTTGACCGGAAAAACTAACGGTATTCTCTCCGTCTCTTAAAAAGCTATAGGTTGCTGGATTTTCTATCGCCGCTTCACAAGGCGTACAAGAACCACCGCAATCTACATCAGTTTCATCTCCATTTTGAACACCGTCATCACAAGTAGCAATGACGATTGGAGCATCATCTTCTGATTCACAAGACGTAAAAAATAGTCCCGATAGCGCCATTAAAACAAATATTGAATTTCTCATTTGATATGTTATATTTATTTAGACTTATTTTAAATAAAGAAGCAAATCTAAAACAGAATCCCCTACCGCGCAAGCTTATTCATATTAAATCTAAATAAAATTCAAAATTTAACATTTAGTAAAGCAGACTACCAAAATATGGCACACCCAAACAAAAAAAGACCTCCCAAACTGGAGGTCTTTTTACTAAATTTAATGTGATAAAAGTTTTATCCCATCATTTTATCCGCTGAGCATAACAGCATTAGATATCAACATATTACGAACTTAAGCCTCGCAACTTGCGCAGTCTTTCTTCTGCTTAAACTTCTGTGCTGCATTCATACTATGCTGATAATAAAGTGATTTTAAGCCCAACTTCCAAGCAGTGACATGAATTTTATTTATTTCCTTAACGGGCATATCAGGATGTACAATGATATTTACCGATTGCCCTTGATCAATATGGTTCTGACGGTTTGCTGCTTGGTAGATAACATCTAATTGATCTATTTCTGAATAGGTTTTGAACACTTCTTTTTCTAAATCAGACAAGAATTCTAAGTGCTGTACAGAACCATCTCGCTCACGAATGCTTCTCCAAACCTCGGTAACATTCTTACCTTTTTCTTCTAATAATTCTACTAGGAAAGGGTTCTTAATCGTTGTCTTTATCTTGGCAATATCTTTTACGTAAATATTAGACCAAATTGGCTCTATACCTTGTGATACCTGGCCAAGAATAAATGCTGAGGATGTGGTTGGTGCAATTGCATTCAAGGTTGCATTGCGTCTACCATAGCCTTTTAATACTTCTGGTTCACCAAATTTCTGAGCTAATTCCTCAGATGCCTTATAACTTCTTTCTTTGATTTCTCTAAAAATCTCCGTGTTCAAATTGTAAGCTTCTTGGCTATTGAAAGGCAGTTTTCTAGACTGTAATAACGAGTGCCAGCCTAAAACACCAAGTCCTAATGCTCTGTTTTCCTTTGCAAAGTTATAAGCACGTTCCATAAACAGGAAAGTTTGGCGGTCTTCTCGGCTTTCAGAATCTCTGTAAGACTCTAATTTTTCTAAAAATTCTGTTATTACTGCATCTAAGAAACAAACCATCGTCTCTACAGCGTCGGTATTTTTCCATTTATCGTAATGTAATACGTTTACAGAGGAAAGTACACAAACAAAAGACCAATCGTCATTAGACGGCAACATAATCTCTGTACAAAGGTTACTTGCATAAATTGGCATATCCTTGTCCTGATACACATCTGCAGCTCCGTTGTTAGCATTATCCTTAAAGAAGATATATGGATAGCCCATTTCTCCCCTACGCTGCAATACTTTAGCCCAGATAGCACGCTTTTTAGCATCGCCATCTACCATCTCTTGCATCCATTCATTGGTAACCGTTACACCATGGGTAAGTTCCTGTATAGGATTTCCTTCCGTACCAATTTCCAAAAATTCCATTATGTCCTCGTGCTCTACCGGAAGGTATGGAGAAAAGCGCCCACGCCTAACAGAACCTTGGCTCACCACATCTACCATAGATTCAAAAAGCTGCATAATATGCACGGCACCAGAAGCCTGACCGTTATTCTTAACATCTGCCCCACGATGTCTTATTTTTCCAAAGTAACCTGAAGTTCCTCCACCTAATTTAGACATCATACCTACTTCTGACTGGGTGTATAATATATTACCCATATCATCCGCTATATGCGACCCAAAACAGCTAATAGGCAAACCTCTTTCCTTACCAAAATTAGACCATACCGGCGAAGCCAATGAATAAAACCCTTCGGACATGTAGCCGTAGAATTTATCTGAAAAACCTGGCATTTTCAAAATATGCTCAGCCCTGTCAGCTATTTCCCGTATGCGATGTTCCGCTGTAACCCCATCGGTTAGGTAACCGGAGTCTAAAAAGTTACGGCTGTGTTCCGTTAACCATTCAAACCCGCCTTCTGTTTTATTTTTATGACTTTCAAGTGCTTTCTTTCTAGCATTTACTAGTTGATCACCTTCTTTAATCGTTTCTGTTTTGTTGTCGTGGATACTATTTAGTTCGTTCATTTAAAAAAGGTCGTCGCTGGTTATACTTTGTGTTCTTTTACTATAGTTGATGGAGCGTTTTACGAAGAAATCGCCGTGTTTGGTTCCAATTATTTCGTCATCGAACCATTCTGTTTCTGACAATAGCGTTTCATCTACCTCGAAAATTTTATCGATTCCAATACTCTCTAAAGAATTATTGAATCTATTCTTTATAAACTCGTTTATTACTGTCTTAGGCAAAAAGTCGAGCTCACCTTTTTCAAAAATCCAGTCTACAATTGTACTTTCAGAAGCAAACGCCTCTTCACACATTGTTTTGATTTTGGCATGATGCTCCCCATCAAACCAATCTGGATTTTCATCCTTGATGATTTTAATTAAATCAATGCCAAAATCTCCATGAATCTGCTCTTCTTTAGAAGTCGCTTCTACCACATTAGAAATTCCTTTAAACATATTTTTATGCTTATTGAAAGCCATAATAATTAAGAATTGCGAAAACAAGGAAACATGTTCAATGAAAAGGGAAAACAACAAAACCGATTCAGCATATTCCTTGTTGTCTTCACTTTTTGCATTCTTCAATGCTGTTTCTAAATATTGAACCCGCTTCATCATTACAGGTTTTTTCTTTAGCATTTTAAATTCTTCGTTTAAACCAAGAATCTCCAATAAGTGCGAGTACGCATCTGCGTGTCTTACTTCACTTTCTGCAAAAGTAGAACCTACAGACCCAATTTCTGGCTTAGGCATTTTATGATAGATATCTCCCCAGAAACCTTTGACTGCAACTTCTATTTGAGAAATAGCTAACATGGTATTTTTTAAAGCACTTTGTTCCGCTTCTGTTAGACGGGTTTTAAAGTCTTGTATATCACTTGTAAAATTAAACTCCGTGTGTATCCAGTACGAATGTCTAATGGCTGGTACATATTCGTACAACTGTGGATACTCATAAGGCTTAAGGTTTACCCGTTTCTCAAATATATTTGTTTTCCGTTTGGAAGCCTGTTCATTTCTATAAATGATATATGCTTTCGCAACATCAAAAAATCCACCTTCCATCAGCTTCGTTTCCACAAAATCCTGTACCGATTCCACAGTAGGTATATAACTTTCATCAATAGCCTTACGCGCTAAAAGTGAAGCACTTACATTCTCGGATATACGTTCTGCATCCCCCAGATTTCCATGTTCAACGGCGGTCATCGCCTTTAAAATAGCGTTTGTTATCTTATGTAACTGAAAGGGTTTTTTTGTAGAATCCCTCTTGATGAGATGGGTGATTTGCATAGTACGTTAAAAGAATTAAAGGTGATGTGAATTTGCTCTTTGTAAAGATCAAGAATTATTCGCTTTACTTTTCCTTAACATCGTTTAGGTTTTCCACATCTTATTAACATATGATTTTCCTTAGCGTAAACACCGCTAAAATGCTAGTATAAATATGGTTACAAAAAAATAAAAGTATAGTCCTTTTTTTAGAAGCTTACAGATTGAATTATTATTAACAATTAATGCGGGAAATAATCCAAGATTCTTCTTTAACTTTTATAAAAATCGCAATAAAAAATTGATAGGAAAGGCCTAGATTTAAAATTCTATAACAGAGAAGAGAAGCTGTTATAAGAAATGAAACCATCCCTAAAAAATAAAACTTTTATTAAGGGCTCCTCTTATTAATGGTAACGGAAAACTTAGAAAAACAATAATGCTGCTAAAAAGTGGAAAGTTAAATTAGAAAACAAATCTTAAAGCTTAGGACAGCGTTTACAGTTTGATTTCCCCTTTTTTTTATACTTTTTACAACATTTTTTCTTTTTACCAGAAGGAGAACAACCATCACAATCTGATGAAACAATGATAAAAGGACGAATAAGTGGTGCTGGATTCATTATTCTTATTAAATCTAAATAATAACAAATTTATATAAAAAAAGATTCTGAAATCAGAATCTTTTTAAAATTATCGAACTTTTAACATCGCTTACGCTTCTACATCAACCGAAGTAGCAATTGTATTTATATCACGATCAAACATATAGTGACCAGACTTATCATCCCCAATTATATTCAATTTATCCAATAAAGTACGTGCAACAGCTTCCTCTTCCAACTGCTCTGTAACATACCATTGCATAAAGTTATGCACGTTATAATCCTTCTTATTCAAACACTCATAAATCACGTGATTAATTTGCTCGGTTACGAACATTTCGCTCTTTAAGAAATCGGCAAAAAGCTCGCCCAAGGAATCAAATGAAGCCTTTGGTTTTTCTAAAGCTGGTATTACTACGTTCCCACCTCGCTCATTAACAAATTTTATCAATTTAATCATGTGTACCCGTTCCTCTTCTGACTGACTGTAAAAAAATTGAGCAATTCCGTTGTATCCCTCGGCATCTGCCCAACTGGCCATAGCCATATAATGCATGGAGGCACTGGCCTCATATTTTATCTGATCGTTTAAAAGGGCTTCTATAGACTTATTCATATCATTTATTTAAAAACAAAGATAGCTATGATCTAACTTGATTCAACTTTTAACCTCCATGTTTTGAACAGAAATATCAACCAAGCGGTTTAATGATACGCTGAAAACAATTCAGAAGCCTTATTAAATGCTGCTTCAAAAACCAACCAGTTAACTCCTGAATCAGCTTTGTTCTCTGTAAAGTAGGAGAGCATTTTTTCGGTAGGCATATTGCCAGTAAGTTCGTCTTTTGCCATAGGACAGCCTCCAAAACCTTGCACGGCTCCGTCGAATCTTCTGCACCCTGCTTTGTAAGCCGCATCTACTTTTTCATGCCATTTCGTTGGTGTTGTATGTAAATGTGCGCCAAACTCTATCTGAGGATATTTGTGAATGAGATTGGAAAAAAGATAATTAATCGTAGCTGGGTCTGAAGTACCCACCGTATCAGATAGTGATAAAATCTTGGCACCCATGCCTGATAGTTTTTCTGTCCACTCCCCTACTATATCTACATTCCAAGGGTCTCCATAAGGGTTTCCAAATCCCATAGAAATATAGGTTACCACTTCTTTATTGGCAGCATCTGCAACATTAAAAATTTCTTGTAGAGATGCTACTGACTCTGCAATAGTTTTATGCGTGTTCCGCATTTGAAAGTTTTCAGATATAGAAAAAGGGAAGCCTAGGTAATCAATTTCTGGATGTTTTACTGCATCCGTAGCACCTCTAACATTAGCCACTATAGCAAGTAATTTACTAGTAGTTTTAGATAAATCTAGCTGTGCCAATACCTGTGCCGTATCTACCATTTGGGGAATTGCCTTAGGCGAAACAAAGCTTCCAAAATCAATAGTATCAAAACCACAGCCTAATAAAGCTTGAATATACCGAACCTTCTCCTTCGTAGGAATAAAAGGTTTTATGCCTTGCATGGCATCTCGTGGACATTCAATTATTTTTACTTTTTCAGGCATATAAAGTAGAAGTTACTATCGTAAAATTACCATTATTTATCCGATAAAAACAGAAACATTGCTATGCCTACAAACACACTAATTTGCAACCATTTCAGAAGAACTCCTATATAAGCGTTTTTCACAATCCTATCTGATATAACCCCTGAGAGGATGGCAATAGCTACAAAAACGAGAGAAGATACTGCGATAAAGAGCAGTCCCAAGACATAGAATTGAATTACAGTACTCATCGTTTCACTAAATAAAAACCCAGGAAAAAAGGCCAAAAAGAAAATCGTGACTTTCGGGTTTAATACGTTCATAATAAACCCCTGCTTAAAAAGCTGTTCTATGCTTTTCTTTGGCACACTATAGTTTGAAAGGCTGATCTTGGCATCGCCACGAAAAACTTGGAACGCTAAATAAAGAAGGTACATAGCTCCAAAGATCTTTATAATAAAAAAGAAAGAATCATTTTCTTTGATGACCGCAGATATGCCAAACGCCAATAGTGTAGTATGAACCAAACATCCCGTCATGAGCCCAGCTATAGTTGCAAAACCATATCGTTTCCCATGAGTTATACTTTGTATTAGTACAAAAATATTATCCGGACCCGGAGAAAGCGCTAAAGCCGCCGTAGCCAATGAAAAAGTTAAAAGAATATCGTAGTTCAACTGTTTATAATTCTAATGGAAAAATACAAATTATAGAGGGATACAACTATTTTTAATACCTTTCACAAAATCATTTTAATTACAGGTATGAAAAAAATAGTGTTTTCCGTTCTAATGGGAATTTTGGCAGTAGTAAGTTTATCATTTAGCTCTTGTGGTGGCGAAACCCCTAAAAAAGAAATAGTAATGGAAAACGATAGTCTACTGCGACATGTAGTACTATTCAAATTCAAGGACAGCACTGCTAAAGAAGACATAAAAAAAGTAGAGGCGGCTTTTAGTGCCCTACCTAGTAAAATTCCACAAATAATAGGATATGAATGGGGCACCAATAATAGTCCCGAGGGCATTAATAAAGGCCTTACCCATTGCTTTTTCCTAACATTTAAAAGTGAAGCAGATAGGGCTATTTACTTACCTCATCCAGACCACAAAGCATTTGGAGATGTTTTAGGTCCGCATTTAGATGACGTACTGGTACTGGATTATTGGACAAAAGGATAGTAGCCTCCGGCAGTTATAGTGAACGGTTAATAATATCCGTTCACTTATTGTACCATTGAAAATTGAGAAGGTCTACTTACCTAGTTCTTGTTGATTTAAAATTGCCTTGTTAATTTTCTTCACCAAACCAGGTCCTTCGTAAACAAAACCGGTCCAAAGTTGAATTAAGTCTGCACCAGCTTCTAATTTTTCTAATGCGTCCTCCGCGGAATGTATTCCGCCTACACCAATGATAGGAAAAGATTTATTGCTTTTTTCTGCTAAAAACCGAATAACTTCCGTGCTTCTATCCTTTAAGGGTTGCCCACTGAGTCCGCCGGCTTCTTCCAGCAAAATAGCATGAGATTTTAGATTCTTACGTTCTATGGTGGTGTTCGTTGCTATAATACCATCAATTTTGGTAGTAGCAACAATTTCAATAATATCAAGCAATTGGTCATCAGTGAGGTCCGGTGCAATTTTCAATAAAATAGGTTTGCGTTTTATGTTTCTTTTTTGAGAATATTTGTTGTTCTCCAGTTGCAATTCATTAAGCAAGGCCGTTAAGGGTTCTTTATCCTGCAACTCACGTAATCCTGGAGTATTGGGCGAACTAACATTAACAACAAAATAATCTACATGGTCAAAAAGTGCGTCAAAACAAATCAAATAATCCTTCACCGCCTCCTTGTTTGGCGTTACCTTATTTTTACCAATATTTCCTCCAATAAGTACGCTATGCTTCTTTTTTAATTGCTCTACGGCATCAAAAACACCTAGATTATTAAACCCCATTCGATTCACAATAGCTTTATCCGCCTTTAACCTGAATAATCGTTTTTTAGGATTCCCAGCTTGCGGTTTTGGCGTAAGGGTTCCTATTTCCACAAAGCCAAATCCAAAATCTGAAAGTTCATTATACAGCAGGGCATTCTTATCAAAACCTGCCGCTAGTCCCACAGGGTTTTTAAACTTTAGTCCAAACACCTCTTTTTCCAAACGTTTATCTTCAAGAACAAATAAGAATCTAAAAAGACTGGAGAACCCTAATTTTGAGAAAAACTTTATGGAAGAAAAAGAAATATGGTGCACCCTTTCAGGGTCGAATAGAAAAAGTATAGGACGAAGGATAAACTTATACATGGGTGCTATTAAATTTAGGACAAAAATACAAACTGTAAAGGATACTATTTAATTCCCATCTGGCAATTTATCATGGAAAGATGGTTGTTTTTTCTAATGTAGACTATCCTTATACACCAAAGGCACAACTACTAAGGGTGACCTTGATGCCTCTCTACATAAATTTCTATATAGGGTGTATTGCTTTTCATTAAAAAGTGCCAACAACCTTTTATCTATTAAAGTTTGAACCAAGGCCATACTATCCATAATAATGTTATAATCCGTTGCTAATTTAGATAGTTCCGAGAAGTTACTTTGAGGGTTTCTCTTTTGGATGTTCTCCAACTTATTATCTAAAATACCTTGTCTATACTTTACCTCTTCGCTATAACTTGTCAATTTATCTATCTGTGAAGTATTTAATTGAAAAACGCTAACTAGCGAAGAGTCCGCAGTAACGCCTACACCCAAAATACAATCTGCTTGTGCGAAGCTTTTAGAACTCAGAATAAAAAAAAGAACCGATATGATAAAAGTAGTCGAATATCTAGGCATAAAACAGGAAACTTTATAACGTGGCGAAATTACAATTTTTAAGGCTATTTTTGATTAAAACACGATTTCATGCAACATATCATCGATAGATTCCTAAGCTATGTGACCATTGACACGCAAAGCGACCCAACATCCAACACAACCCCTAGCACCTTAAAGCAATGGAATTTAGCAAATAAATTAGTTGATGAGCTAAAACAAATAGGCATGAAAGAGGTAAGTATTGATGAGAACGCCTACATTATGGCAACCCTGCCTAGCAACGTAGCGCATGCCGTACCCACGATCGGATTTATTTCTCATTTTGATACGACTCCGGACTTTTCAGGTACCAATGTAAACCCACAAATAATAGCTAATTATGATGGTAATGACATTATATTGAATGCCAAGGAAAACATTGTGCTATCTCCTGATTATTTTGAGGACTTATTACAATATAAAGGGCAAACTATAATTACCACCGATGGCACTACCCTGTTAGGAGCAGATGACAAAGCCGGTATTACAGAAATAATTACGGCCATGGAATATTTGATACAGCATCCTGAAATTAAACACGGAAAAATAAGGGTGGGTTTTACTCCCGATGAAGAAATTGGTCGTGGCGCACATAAATTTGATGTAACAAGTTTTGGAGCGGAATGGGCCTATACCATGGACGGTAGTCAGATTGGGGAATTGGAGTATGAGAATTTTAACGCCGCAGGCGCCAAGATTACGATTTTGGGAAAAAGTGTGCATCCAGGATATGCCAAAGGAAAATTGGTGAATTCCATAGGAATAGCTAACGAATTTATGTCGATGCTCCCTACGAATGAAACTCCCGAAACCACATCTGACCGAGAAGGTTTTTATCATGTACATCATGTTGATGGTGGCATAGAAAAAACAGAACTGGAACTGATTGTAAGAGATCACGATACCCAAAAATTTGAACAGCGAAAAGCGCTGTTAACTGAAATTACCGATACATTAAAAGCAAAACATGGAGATTGTATCCAATTAGTAATCAATGACCAATACTACAACATGAAAGAAAAAATAACTCCGGTGATGCATATTGTAGAAATAGCCAAAGAAGCTATGGAACAGCTAGGGATAGTACCGAACATAAAACCTATTAGAGGAGGCACGGATGGTTCCCAACTGAGTTTTATGGGGCTACCTTGCCCAAATATATTTACAGGCGGACATAATTTTCATGGAAAATATGAATACGTACCGGTAGAAAGTATGCAAAAAGCAACCGAAGTTATCGTTAAAATTTGT
>RCND010002230.1_pt1 | contig 10794 bp, 7 predicted proteins | sample 2041351 | NCBI WGS metagenome assembly RCND01 (sample SAMN09708230, study PRJNA481090) | Marine sediment metagenome, whole genome shotgun sequencing project. | biome: marine sediment; feature: ocean; material: sediment; isolation source: Sewage treatment plant 12B marine sediment (STP12B) ...
TTACAGCTATTGGTTGAGAATGCCGTAAAACACAATGAAATTTCCGAATCAAATCCGTTGAAGGTCAATATCTATTCCAAGGAAGCATCGATTTTTGTAGAAAATCCACTGCGGCCAAGGACAACGCTTGCCGAGGGAACTGGTAATGGGCTATCTAACTTGAGAAAAAGGTATTCGCTATTGCGAAAACAAGAATTGATAGTAAAAACCGAAAACAATACCTTTAAAGTAGAACTTCCTTTAAACAAGGCATCATGAAGGTCGTAATCGTAGAAGATGAGTTGGCAGCGAGCGATAATCTAGCATACTTACTGAACGGTATAGACCCCGATATAGAAGTTCTAAAAGTTCTGGATTCGGTTAAATCTTCGATCGCTTTTTTTTCAAAGCCGCATCAGGCGGAATTGGTATTTATGGACATCCATCTTGCCGATGGTATTTCCTTTGAGATTTTCGAGCAGGTTAGCATTGGTGTGCCCCTCATTTTTACAACTGCCTACGATCAATATGCTTTAAAGGCGTTCAAGGTTAATAGCATTGATTATTTACTGAAACCTATTGACGATGAAGAGTTGTCGGATGCTCTTGAACAATTCAATCTTCGGGCCAAATCTACGGGCTTGCCTTCGGACCAAATGAAAGGCCTACTAGATTTACTTTCTACCAAAGGAAAAACCTATAAAAGCACCTTTTTGGTCAATCAACGCGATCAAATAATTCCGCTTAAAATTGATAAGCTAGCCTATTTCCGAATCGATCTGGGAGTCGTAAAAGGAATAACTACCGAAAATCAATCCCATAGCATTGAAGGCAAACTAGAAGACATCGAGGAAGAATTGAATCCAGTAGATTTTTATAGGATCAACAGGCAGTTCATTGTTCGGAAAGATGCTATCGTAAATATCAAAAATTACTTTAACGGTAAGCTTATCGTTACCGTAAACCCAATTTGCGATGAACGCATAGTGGTTAGTAAAGCCAAAGCGGCGGAGTTTAAAAAATGGATAGGTTCTTGATTATTTTTTTATCCTACTATCATAGGTGCTTCACCATAATTTGATTTCAAAAATCGCAAAATTTAGGGTTGCCGAGAATCACCTGAAGTCCGAAAAGGATTAGGGTGCTTGTCATGACAAATCGATTGATGCCTAGTAAAAATGTTTTTGATGTTCACGCTACTTAATTGAGAGCGCACTGCACAAAATCAGAAGTGACAAATAAAAACCTAGCCCATAGATTTTTCAATTAGCATTTTAGTGGCTTTAATACCCTCTTCATTGCTCAAATAACCTTCCATGCCTTGTAGGTGCATCAATCCTCCTTCGTATTCAATTCCAACAATTCCGTCAAACCCTGATTTTTTGATAATATCAAAGATGCGAGTGAAGTCCATTTCGGTTTCATTACCGTTTTCATCAAATTTATGCGTCTTGGCGCTTACTCCTTTTGCGTAAGGCATCAACTCTTCTATTCCAAGATACATGTCATACTTTTCTAAACATTTAGTATTCATGTACCCCGCAATATCCATGGTCTCGGGTTTCGTACGGTTAATGCAAAAATTGCCAAAGTCAGGCAGTACCCCTGATCTCTTATGGTTGACATCCTTCATGATTCCTGCCAACCATTTTCCGTTACACGAATACCCCGTATGGTTTTCTACAATGATATCCATTTCATTCTGATCACCGAATTCGAGTAGTTTACTATAGCCTTCCAAGGCCGAATCGCCTACTTCCTCAGCCGTACCTGTCTGTTCGATACTTCCCAAATTGACACGAATGGAATTGCAGCCCAATATTTTAGCTGCATCAACAAATTTGTAATGGCTTTCCACCGCGTGATCTCTTTTTATTTTGTCCAGGTCAGCAATATTTTCGTCATCAACCATAATTAGATTGTTCTTTACCCCGAGGTCATCGGTACGCATTTTCAATTCCTTGAAAAAGGAAGTATCATTAGCTTTATCCGCAAAAAACATAGATACATATTCTACAATATTTACTCCAAATTCCTTTTTTGCCCGTGCCGGAAATTCCAAGGTATCGTGCTTACCTGTAAAGAATTCAGAAGCCAAAGAGAATTGGGCCAATGAAATAGGATATGGGGAAGCGATTGATGTGTTGGCATAAAGCGATTCAGGCAGCGAAGTCAATAAACCTGCACCCACTGAACCCAGACTTAATTGTTTGACAAATGTTCTCCTACTTTTCATGTGTTTACTATTTAATTAAAGATTCTTTAAAGTTAACTATTGCCCACCGAATTGCCCTGTCCATCGTATCGCATTTTCAATCATTTGCAAATGCATAGGTTCTTCAAAGGCACTTCCGGAATGGCCCAAGGCGGAATAAAAAACACGTCCTTCGTCCATTGTATGGTACCAAACAATAGGATGGTCGTCGCCCATGCCAAAATCTTTGTCAGTTGCTAAAACGGGAATATTTCCACTCATGTTCATATTGCTCTCATCTACCCCATACAAGACTTCAAAACCTTTGCTGCGTGGGCTTTCAAAGAACACATACCATTCTTCTTCGCGGTCCCAGGTTTTCGGTAATCCATCGGTTAGCGTTGAAATACCCTCCTCTAAGTGCATACTTGCTTTTTGAAATTGGGGATCTAAAGGGTGATGTGAAAAAAGTGCTCCCAACACTTTTTCTTCGTACCAACCCCATTGATGCGAATTATCACCGGCGGCATGAATACCTACAAATCCACCCCCATTTTCTAGATAATTTTTAAAATGTGAACGTTGTTCTTCATCTAAAGTTTTACCACTCGTATTGTTCCAAATGACGACATCGAATTGTTTCAACTGCTCTGGATTAAAAACGGCGCCATTTTCCGTAACGTAAAGTGACCATCCGTTATCATTTGCCATTTTTTCAAAAGCGGGCAAAGAAGCATCGATGGCTTCCCCATGTCTGAAACCATTGGTCTTTGAAAAGACTAAAACAGTATTTCCCACAAGATCAGATGGCAATTCTGGTGGAGTACTTTCGTAAAAATTAAACCCATAAGCAGCTTTGTAAATAAACAGGCCTCCTGCTATTAAAAAGAGCAATACCAAGCCTAATAGGGATAAGAGAAATATTTTAAGTTTGCGTTTCATTGTTGTTCAATTAATGTTATTATAGGTCAGGAGAGGTACTTAAATTCCAGTCCTTCAGCAATGCGACCCTGTTTTGAGCTAAGGTCTAATTTCTCGCGCAATCAACTGGGCCATACCGTTTGCCCCATCCGCATTTGGATGAATGCCATCAAATGCGAACCATGCTTCGTTAATAGCAGTCAAACTGTTGATATCAATTAGATGTAAACCTTTTTCCTGTACTATTTCTTGTATCACGGCCGTCACTTCTTCAACGTGTTCGTTATCAATACCATATGCTTTTGACTTCACATTAAAAGCTACCGCAGGGGTACACAAGTAAATCTCTGGTGCCGATACGAGTTCTTTATAGGTCTTGATTAACTCAATATATTGCTTTTTGAATTCATCCACTCCCTTCCAATTCCATTCCTTGGTATCATTAGTGCCCAACATTAGAACCACTATATCAGGCTGAAATGCCAAGCTTTCTTTATAGACAGTCTTATCGACATACGGTTTATCTCCTGAATTCAAAGTAGTAGCGCCATTAAGCCCGAAATTTTTAACCCAAAATCCTTCTCCAAGCATATTGCCTAATTGCTTAGGATAAGCGTTAGAAATCCAGTTGAAAACACCGAAACCATAGGTAATACTGTCTCCTATGCAGGCTACTTTGGTCTCATCATCTTTGCCGTTTTCATCCCATCGCATGTTCGTTGCTCCAAAGCATATAGCAACCACTCCAAGCATCACAATAAGTACTGCTAAACTACCGACCACCCATTTTATAATTCTCAAGATTTTTGCTTTTTTCATCTATTTAGGGACCATTTGATTTGACGCTACGGGTATCACTTTATCGGTTCATTTAAAAATTCCAACCAATCGACAATCCCGACGAGGGCACCTTCGTCCTTGTCCTCGGTCTTGAATACAACATATAGATCTTGCCGCCCGCTTACAGGTTTGCTGAAATTGGTTTGGAATTCCTTTAGGCCAAATTCTGTAAGTCCTACCGCTATTACAATAGTTCCCAATAACTCCCCATCTTGGCTTCCCAGACGGAACTCCACATCGCCGCCTTTTACAATTCCGGCTGCCATGCCAAATCTACCTTTTATCGCTTTTACCCCGGTCAGATCTATATCCTTGAACATAAAATACCCGTTTTTGGTACCAATTGCGATACCCAAGGGTTCATCTATGCCCGGAGCTGTACCTGCAGGAAGGTTCATTTTCGTTATCGAACCTTCATCAAAAGTCTCTGCTTCTACTTGGGGATATCTGAGCAAGAAGGTCTGCTGCGCGTTTAACCCCTCAATCTTTCCACCACCTTTGTCCGTATAACTTGCGGTCAGCACATAGGTACCGTTGGTCTTGCTTCCGATATGGGCATCGCTAGTATATGCACCTGCCGTTGGATATTTTGATTTTTGCGGCTTGGCCGATTCGGACAGGCTTAAGATATACTCCGCCATTTGCTTGGCATCCGTAAGGCTCAAATCAGGGTGCGCCGCCATGGCTATTTCGCCCCAATTACCGCTTCCGCCATTGATGATTTTGTTCGCCAACATATCAGGCGCCTTCAAATTACCGGCATATTTTTCCGCGATATCGAAATAAGAAGGTCCAATAGATTTTTCTTTTTCTTTATGACATGAAATGCAATCGGAGCCGTTTATCAGGGTTTTTCCTATAGAAGCGTAGGCCGCATCGGCCATGTTTGCATGGTCTTTTGCCGCAAGTACCTTATCACTTCCTTCTGCCAAATAGTCAAAGGAGACAATGACACGGGAAGCATCCAAGGTGCCATCGGAGAGCTTGCCGTCTTCCGCATCGTTAACATCCACTTTATACTTGATGTCAATAGGCGTATCCGGCCAATAGAAACTTGCGTTACCACCGGTAATTTCCCATGAAAGTTCAGGCAGTGCATTGCCTACCATGATTTCGGTCTCTGTGTTCGCTATTTTGCCCTCCGAATCGGTTACTTCAAGCCTTACTTTGTATTTTCCAGATGCTGTAAAGATATGGACAGGATTAGTTTCAGTCGATTCTTCGTCGGTATCCCCGAAGGTCCACTTATAGGTCAATTTGTCTCCATCATAGTCGATAGAATTTCGTCCGGCAAAATTCACGATCAAAGGATCGGCCCCGATCGTCTTGTCAGCGGCTATTTCAGCTTTTGGTGCCCGGTTGCCTTTGATAAATTCAATACGGGAAAGGGTGGCATCGACATTCTGTGAAAACCAGCCTGATCCGTATTCCAATATATACAATGCGCCATCGGGTCCAAAGACCATATCAATCGTATTATGGAATTTCATATTAGGTACGATTTGTGTCATTTTTTCCATTTCACCATTCTCCTTAAAGGTCACGGCAAAAATCCAACCACGCATCCAATCGTAAGCTAATAATTTCCCGTCAAAATAATCTGGCCAATTTCTTCCGCTCTCGGGATAGTCCTCACTATAATAAATGGGCCCAGCCATAGCGTTTCTAGATCCGGTTCCCAGTGCCGGAAATACCTCAGAAGTGCCGTAAGGGTAATAAATCATGGCGGGTTGCGCTGGTGGTAGTTCACGTAAGCCCTTATTGTTCGAGGATTCATTGATTGGTTTTAAGGAATCAAAAACAGGACCAGTGGTATTACCTGCAAAATCACGGGTATGGTATGCTTGGTTATCAGCAATAAAATGCGGCCAACCGAAATTACCAGCTTGTTGTGCCTGATTGATCTCGTCATAGCCTTTTGGACCTAGGTTCAATGAGTCATTGTTGGCATCTGGCCCTACCTCGCCCCAATACAGGAAGTTCGTGCGCGAATCGATTGAGATGCGATACGGGTTTCGATTGCCCATTACATAGATTTCAGGTCTTGTTTTGGGTGTACCCGTGGCAAAAAGATTGTCTTTCGGAATACTATATGTACCATCCGTCTCGGGTTTGATACGCAGTATTTTTCCGCGCAAATCATTGGTGTTCGCAGATGATTTTTGGGCATCCCAAGGCATACGGCCCTCACGGGTGTCTATCGGTGAATACCCATCCGCTCGTGGACTAGTATTGTCTCCTGTAGAAAGGTAAAGATTACCATCAGGCCCGAATTCTAAGGAACCCGCGGAATGACAACATTCTTCACGCTGCGTTGCCACTTGTAGCAATATCTTTTCGGAAGAAAGATCAAGTATGTTATTTATCAATTCAAAACGTGAAAGGTTAGATTGATCGGATCCTTTATTTTCTGAATAATAGAGGTAAACCCAATTATTTTCCTTGTAATTAGGATCTACCGCCAAACCTAACAACCCATCTTCCAAGCCAGAGAAGACGTCCATAGTTATAATCACGGAATCCGTTCCTTTTTCCAAATCGTAAATATGGACATCACCTTTTCTTTCAATGAAGATAATTTTGTCTTCTTCAAGAAAATCGAGCTCCATGGGCTCGTTAAGGTTTTGTGTAAAAACAGTCTTCGCAAACCGATTTTCCTCAGGTACCAGTTCGGCGTAAGCACGACTATAATCGACTGGTTGTCCTAAACCAATGGCATATTTAATACCCCCCAATAGATGACTTAAGAATTTGGAGTCGGCAAATTGTTCATTGGTATGGCCCATGCCAGTATAGAATGATCGTCCGCCATCATACTCTTTGTACCAGGCTATAGGATGGTTGGCCCCATTAGTACCACCCTCGTAACTAGATTCATCCAAGGTGATCAACACATTATTCGTTGGGTCTATAGATTTGTAATTATACCATTCATCGGCTACCGTCCAAGAGTCAGGCAAGGAATCTGTCGATACATGATTGGCTTGAACAACTTTTAAGGCACCCTCTTGCACATTCGGATTCATAGGATGACTATCAAAATAGGCCCCCGCCAGTTTGCCGTACCAAGGCCAGCCGTATTCGGTGTCCGTTGCGGAATGGATGCCTACATAGCCACCACCCGCTTGAATAAAACGTTCCATTTGACTTTGTTGTACGGGATCCAAAACATCACCGGTCGTGTTTAAAAAGACCACGGCCATAACGTCTTTGAGGTTATTTTCATTGAAATCCGCGGCATTTTCGGTTGCGACCACGGTAAAATCATTTGCAATACCTAATTTTTTAATGGCCTCGATTCCAGATGCTATGGATTCATGGTGAAAACCTTCGGTCTTTGAAAAGACCAAAACCTTTACCTCTGCAGGTTTAAACATAAAGTAGGCCACAGCTGTAATGATGGCGATTAAAACGCCTAGAACAATAAGAACTCTTTTGATTCTTCTTTTAGTTCTCCCTTTTGTTGAGTTGTTCATTTTTGATGAAAAAAATTAAATGAGTAAATTTCACTCAAATATATAAAAAAAATAGTTCCAGTTAGATTTATATACTTTATTTTCGTTTTTGAATCAATTCTTTACGATTATAAAATGTCGCAATTCACTAAAGAGACCCTTGAAATCTTACGAAAGGAATTGAAGAAATCCATTCCACAATTATCGCTCAACTGTGTCATCTTTAGGTTCGATGGGGAAACATTACAAGTACCTGTGTTTCGAATTATGGACGACGATATTTGGAGAATTCCTGGAGGCTATATCTATCAAAATGAAGGTATCAATGAAGCGGCAAAACGTATTCTTTTAGAGCAGACCCAAATCGATAATTTGATATTAAGCCAATTCGGCACCTTTGGATCCGTACAACGGGTGTTTGAAAAACAGGCAAACAGTTTGGCTACATTAGGATTTCCGCAAGATATCATTGACCACATCTCTCAGCGTTTTGTGACCATTGGGTATTATAGTGTTATAGGGAGAGAACATACAGAACTGAAACCCAACGCCTACTTTAAAGCGCTAAAGTGGATCAATGTGGCCGATACCGACAATCTGGACATGGACCACTCACAGTTGGTTTCGGAAGCGTTATTAACCATTCGGTCCGAATTGCAAAGCAAGCCTTTGATTTCCAGTTTTATGCCAGAGACCTTTACGATTCCTGAATTACAAAAACTCTACGAAGCCATTTTAGGAAGACCCGTGGATCGCGGAAATTTCCGTCAACGCATTTTAAAGACGAAGATTTTAGCAAAAATCGGTACCTCCAAAGAAAAGACCGGTAGTCGGCCTCCTATTCTATTTAAATTGAACGAAAAGAAGTATTTGGCTTCTTTGACGCAAGATGTAAAATTAGGATTTTAAGATATCCATGTCGTACTTGATTGCTATTTGTATCAAAATAACTGAGATATTTAAGTAACTTGGTACTGGATTAACTAAGCATTAATTCTAGCATAAAGACCTACCTCATCAAACCTATTAGAAGCCCTCCAAAGCGAACTCGATTTTGTTTTGTTTACGCTTAACGGCTCTGCCCAAAAATAAAATATATGATTCGTCATAGTGTTGTTTTCAGGTTAAAGTATCCCCAAGGTTCTCTTGAAGAAAAGGTCTTTCTTGATGCGGTCGAAAAATTGCGAGTAATTGAAAGCGTTCATAATTTTGAATGTTTACGCCAAACAAGCAAGAAGAACAATTACGACTATGGTATCTTCATGGAGTTTGATTCATTAGTAAAGTATAAAGACTATAATGAACATGCTGACCACCTTACCTTTGTGCAAAATTTTTGGGTGAATTATGTGGAGGAATTTTTAGAATTGGATTTTGAACCACAATTAAGATAGCACATCACAGTTTGAGAATTAATGCCCTAAAAAATTGAAATGATAAAGGAAGAAATTAAATTTAGATTACATCTTTGATCAATAAAGCAACTGGCGTTCCAAGAATATGAAACTAAAAATGAAATATCTTTTCTGGATCATTGCACCATGTCTTTTCATTTTTGGTGCGTTTTCCGTGATACAAGATACTTCGGGTACTGGAAACGAGCTTACCGAAAATGATTCCATCCCTACGCATCGACAGCTTCGCCGGAGCTTTTTTCAAAAGAGAGAAGTCTTGGTCGTCTATGGTGCCGAAAACAAAGAACTTACGGAAAAATATAAAACCGTATTGGAAGCCTTATCCAAAACCCCACAAGATGATTCTTGGAACAGTGTTGCCGTTCAATTCAAAGATGCTTCCCAAATAACCGATACCGATATCGGGCAGAACATCATCTATTTGGTAGGTACTCCTAAAGGCAACCCGATATTAAAGCGACTGACCGACAATATTCCATTTCAAGTGAACCCAGACAAAATTCGATTTAATCAAAAGGAATATACTTCCGATGATACCGTACTATCCATAAGCTCTTACCCGAATATGGAAAACGACACCTTACCCATTAGTATTCTTACCGGCATGGATGAATCCAAAATCTATGCTTTTTTTGAAAACAGAATCCAGAAAGGAGGCCGTTCCTTTTTTCGACAAAATATGGATTATGAAATGTACCAGAACAACACAAGAATCGTAATGGGCAATTTTGGGGTAGACTGGAAACTGGACAAATCTATTCTCTTTGATTTTTCATCGGAAAACGAATTGGTACATCGTACTGCACATTTCGATTTTATAGACCACCAAAACACCCTTCGTTCGGAAGCGGTTCTTCCTTTTGCGACTAAAATCGAGGAAAGGGCCAATTCCATTTTGAATTTCTTTGGCAAATGGACAAAACTTCCCAAATTGACCTATCATACGTATAAAAGTGCCGAGGAAAAAGGACTGATGACGGGCAATACGGCCCAAGCTCACATGGACACTCATGAGAATTCAGTACATACCGTAATTAATGAAAAGTACGCAGGTAATTTTATCGAAAAGGAAAATGCGCTGTTGATTTATCATTTGGCGGGTTCATCAAAAAGCATCACCTTGGAACGGGGACTTCCTATTTTCTTTACAAATCAATGGCAAAGGAAAGGGTACCGTTATTGGTCGACCCATCTATTTAAATCGGGTAACGCCCTCAGCTTGGCCACCCTTTTTGATAATGAAATGGTCAGTATTGAATCCCCATTGATTATTGATTCCATGTCAGCCTCAGTAGTCGGTTTTTTATTGGAACGTTGGGGAAAAGAAACTTTTTTGCAGCAGTATTCCAATTGGGTTCCTTCCCAAAAAGAAATCAAAAATCTAGAACCGCAATGGCAAACCTACTTAATTGACCAAGCCGCAAAGACCGACTTTCGTCAAACCGAAAAGACAAAACTACCTTATTTAAAAGGATTCAATTTTGCCCATGAGGGCTATGGTATTTATAATGGGTATGTTTCCAAAAAAGCGACGGAGTCGATCCAAAAACAAAACGAATTGGGTAGCAATGCCTTGGCCTTGGTACCCTATACTTATATGCGTGATAGCAAAAAACCAGAGCCTTTCCGATTTAGCGATAGTGCCAATGACGAAAATGACGAGAGTTTGGTGCATTCAGCCTATGAAGCCAAAAAATTAGGCATGTTCACCTTATTAAAACCACAGGTCTGGGTAGGTGGCGGCAGCTGGCCCGGCGATATCGAAATGTTGAGTGAAACGGAATGGAACAAATTCTTTAACTACTACTACCGATGGATTCGTCACTTTGCCTTTTTAGCGGAAATTCATCAAATGGATGCCTTATGCCTTGGAGTTGAATTTACAAAGGCAACCCTCGGTCATGGGGATCAATGGCGCAAAATGATACAAAAAACCAGAGGTCTATATAGTGGGGAAATTACCTACGCGGCCAATTGGGGGACCGAATTC